>Ga0105051_10003182_pt1 | contig 20174 bp, 14 predicted proteins | sample FRY02_FD_78383 | JGI IMG/M metagenome (GOLD analysis project Ga0105051, IMG submission 78383) | Freshwater microbial communities from Lake Fryxell liftoff mats and glacier meltwater in Antarctica - FRY-02 (megahit assembly) | ecosystem: Environmental > Aquatic > Freshwater > Ice > Glacier... | reverse complement strand
TCAACGTCTGCTGCCAAATCATTGGACGCAGGAGCGGATGCCTGCAAAAATCCACCGCCCTGTTCCGAGGTCGAAAGACCGAAATCGAACCTCACCCTTGCCACTAAAATCCAAGCAGAACCAGCAACTGTTCATGCACACTGCACAGAACGATCTCCGTTGTTTAAGGACGATGTGCGTCTCGCTTTCAGAAGGCTTCTGGCAATGAATCCTGTTCATTGCCATCGTGCTTTTCATGCAACGCATGCATGGCTAAACTGATGCTGATGGAAATCAGCCAATTGCGATATTTTTTTTAAAAGTCGCTAAGGCCGGCCACTTTCACCCGCGCGGCGGATGAGCTTTTGCTATGCCAACCGGCTTTGAGCCGATCGAACCTCAAACTTGAGGAGGAACTTGGCCAACCGCTTCTGGAACGCCTCAGCCGCAGCGTCGTTTTGACCCCAGCGGGCGAGGTCTTTCGACAACGCGCTGAACAGATTTGTGGGCTATTGGATGATGCGAAAGCGAGAATCACCGACGATGGTGAGACGGGGTTGCTTCGCGTGGACTCGCTTCCCACGATCGCACCCTATCTGTTGCCTGATTTGTTTCGACGTTTCTCCAAACAGTGTCCCGCAGCAAGTCTGCGGATGACCGAAGACACAACGGAGCGATTGGTCAAGCAATGCTCGCGGGGTGAGCTTGATCTCGTTGTGCTTGCGCTTCCTGCGATAACGACACACTTGGAATGTATCTCGCTTTTTGACGAGGAATTGATGCTGGTCATGCCGACTGGTCATCCGCTCGCTGAGAAGAAGCGACTGACCGCAATCGATTTAGCAAAAGAGCCGTTCGTTTGGCTTGGCGAAGGACACTGTCTCGCTCACCAGATTGAAAACTTTTGTGCACAGAAGCGAATCCAAGGTGTCAGCGTCGAGAAAACGAGTCAACTGAACACGGTTCAGGAATTGGTCGCTCTCGGCCATGGCATCTCGTTCATTCCCGAGATGTCCGCAAAGCTTGATCGTGATCGCAGACGCGTTTACCGCAGCCTTTTCGGTGATCGTCCGTCACGCACGATCGCAGTGGCGACAAATCCCTACCTAGTTCAAAGCAAACTGCAGATGCGATTCCTGAACTTTCTCAATGATTTGACCGACACGAGTTGACCGTTGGCACCGATTCTCGTCAGACAAATCGAACGTCTTGCGCCTGCTCAGGTTATCATGGGTTTCCCGGCAAAACTTATTGTCCACCCCACCCACCATCGGTTCGATGATGTCTCGATTCCACGTTCGCCGCCGATATGGCACTCTTGCAACTTTTTCCGTCGCCTCAATGTTAACCCTGGCCTGCCTGGGGAGCCTTCACGGACAAGAGCCCGACGCCGATCAATCCGAAAGTGATGTTTCCGAGGAGACGATCGATCCCGGGCACAGTTATCACGGCGAGACGTTCAACGAGGGGCCACGCCAAGCGGCGCACCCGATGGAAGGCCTCGCCAAGATCACTTTTGCGACGAGCTCAAAGTCGCCTGAAGCTCAATCCTTTATCGAACAAGGAATTGGGCAGTTGCATGGATTCTGGTACCTCGAAGCGGAGCGTTCGTTCCGTCAAGCGGCGGCGTTAGAGCCCGAACTGGGAATCGCCTACTGGGGCTGTGCGATGGCAAATCATAACAACCATGAACGCGCGATCGGTTTCATTGATGAAGCGATGAAGCACCTCGCTTCGCTGACAACCGGTCGCGAGAAAATGTATATCGAGTCGCTGGATCGCTATCTGAAGTCAAACAAAGGAAAGCCCCAGGATAATGACGAAGCGAAGAAAGAAGCAAAACGCAAAGCCCAGGAGCGATATATCGCGGACCTCGAAAGGATTATCGATGATTTCCCAGACGATGTGGAGGCACGAGCCTTTCTTGTTCTGCAGCTATGGCTCGCCGACAGCGACGGCGTCAAGATCGTAAGTCGCTATGCGGTCAGCGCGATGCTGGATGGAATTTTTGCGAGTCAGCCGATGCATCCGGCTCATCATTATCGGATTCACCTTTGGGATAACAAGCGTCCGCAGAACGCCCTGGATTCGGCGGCAAAGGCCGGCCCATCAATGCCGGGTGTGGCACACATGTGGCACATGCCCGGTCACACGTATTCAAAACTGTTTCGCTACGACGATGCCGTTTGGCAGCAAGAAGCGTCCGCGCGAGTGGATCATGCGCACATGATCGAAACCCGCCTATTGCCGGACCAGATCCACAACTTCGCTCATAATAACGAATGGATGGTGCGTAATCTCATCAATCTTGGACGAGTGGATGATGCCCTTCGCCATTCCAAGAACCTTATCAATTTGCCGCGTCATCCAAAGTACAACTCGTATAAGAAGGGCAGCTATCGATTTGGTCGAGAACGACTTTTGCAATCGTTGACATCTTTTGGTTTATGGGACCGATTGATCGAAGAGGCTTCAGGGCCGTACTTGAGTTCGACAGATGTTGATGAAGCCAATGAAGAGAAAGATGCTTGGCTTGCGGTCGCCCATTTCATGCAGAAAGACCCCAAAGCTGGGGCAACTGCATTGCGAACGCTGCACCGCAAAAGCCTTGCACTGCAATCGCAAATTCTTGATGCCGCGGAATCCAAGCATGCTGGAGTGCCCGTGCATGAGGACACTGAAACGCCAAAAACCGAAGATAAGAAAATCGTCGATAAGAAAGACGATGTGAAAGAATTAAGGGGCCACCTGAATCGGCTTCGACCATTGATCTCACGTGCCGCCGCCGCTGCTGCTGCCGTTCGTAAGGACAAGCCCGCGTTTGAACGACACGCGAAACTTGCGAAGTTGGATCCCGTCATTCAGGCCCAGTGGTTAGCGATGGCGGGCGATCTTGAAGGAGCACAGAAGATCGCGGAGAAAGCTGTCAAGGATGGTCGCGGTCAAGTGCGGCCGTTAGCGGTGCTTATCAGTATTCTTTGGCAGCGAGATCAACACGATAACGCCGTCAAGCGTTTCGAGGAACTGCGCAAAGTGGCTCATATCGCTGACTTGGAAACGCCCATGCTTCGCGAACTCAAATCCGTCGCGGAGAAGGCTGGCGTTGAGGGAGATTGGCGGATTACGAGAACACCACCGAAGGACCTTGGAGAGCGTCCCGTGTTGGATACGCTGGGACCAGAGGCTTGGCAACCACCGCCTGCTCCAAGGTTTACGGTTACAACAGCCAAGGGCGATGAGCTCAACAGCGATGAATGGGATGGAAAGCCTCGCGTTGTCATTTTCTATCTTGGCTTCGGATGCTTGCACTGCGTCGAACAGCTCAAAACGTTTGTTCCTAAGTTAGAAGAGTTCGCCGCCGCTGGCATCGAGGTGGTTTCGATCAGCACAGAAGACATTGCGACTTTAACCAAAGGAATCGAAGCCTTTGGCGAACCGATTTTGATCCCGCTGTTCGCGGATCCTGAGCAGCATGCATTCAAGAGCTACCGATGCTGGGATGACTTTGAATCCGTACCGCTGCATGGTACATTCCTGATCGACGCTGCGGGGCGAGTGCGTTGGCAAGACATTGGGGCGGAGCCCTTCAATGACGTTGAGTTTTTGCTTAAAGAGTCCACACGGTTACTCTCGCTTACCGATTGAAAGACGCTTCACTTTCGCTCACTTGGGGGCTTGGTCGATGCCTGAGCCGCGGGAGGGAGGCTTCCTTCCTCAACTCATCGACCGAGCAACTTGTCAAATCCCCTGCCAAGTTGCTTTTCGAGATAGCTCTCTGCGGTGCTTTGCAGTGCTTTGGTTCCCATCTCCGTCACCAATCGACGGATGCCAGCGGAGTCAAGGCTTGGACGTGACAAGGTTCCATCGATCGGCAGAGTGATGGTCTGGCCGGCAAATCCCTTCAAATCACTCCCCAGCCAGCTCGGATCCAGTGGCACCTGAGCGACTAAGTTCAAACGGCCATCCACGTTGACTTGTCCGCCAGTGATGATGCTTGCGCGGTCGACTTCCATGACCATTCGCTGATGCGAAACAACGCCGTTGGCAAATTCAAAGTCCACGGCCTGCGTGGGGAATGTGACCAAGCGGCGGTCACGCTGCGGCGTTGTGTCAGCAGCCATGCCGCGAGCAATTTGTTGAATCTGCTTGATACTTCCGATGATCTGATTGGCGACCGGCCCGGAATCAAGATTCACGCCTTTGATACGCAAGTTGCCACGAACTTTGGAGGCCATTGTGTCTTCAAGGTTGACGTTGGCTTCGATAAGTTCCACGCCAAAGGTGCCTTCCACGCGAGCGGAGTTTGCGACCATCGGAGCGACATATTGAAGCCACTGATTGGTCAGTTCCGGGGTCAGCGTGAGGTCCTCCGCGACCACGCCGGGTTTGAGCGACATCCACATCGGGCCGGGCGAGTAATACAGATCACCGGCAAGTTGTAGGCGACCTTGTTCTACCGGGATCGTGGCTGGCTTGATCGATACCGTGGTCTCGTTCATGGTCACGGGAATCGTCGTCGAACCGAATTTGATTCCCGCGACCTCACCCGACTCCCAGCCAACATTCGCATTCACGGCAAGTGCAAGTGGACCATCGCCTTTGCGGGCCGCAGCAATTTCGATTGGCGTTTCATGCAGTCCGTCCAATCGAATGGTCATGCCTAACATGGTGGACAGTTTTGAAGCGACTTCGGGCATCTTGATCCTCGCCGTACCGTTCATCGCCACATCACCTATTTCTTCGCTCCACAAGGCCTTCCCGGCAAGCGTCGTGGCAAACCAATCGGTCGCGAATTGAATCTTCTCAGCGTTGATTTTCCCGTCGTTAAGGTCATATCCAAGCTGGGTGTCGAGATTGATCAAACGCTCGGCCCACACAGGGACTGGCGCGGAAGGTTGTGTTTCTGGTGTGGTTGACGTCACAGAATTGAATAACTTGACGTTGTTACCCGTGCTCTTTGCGTCAACCAGCAGAATGGTGGACTCTGGCTTTTGTGTGAGCGTAAAGCGTCCTTCGCAATCACCGATCGCCTCATAGCCTGCAGCAACCGTCGATGCCGCCTCAGGTCGAAATGCGACCGGACGAGTATCTGCGGCAGCGGGTTCTGAAGTTAATGCAAGACTAGGACGCATCGCGCCCTGAAGTCGGTCCAGCTTGGCTCGCCATGCAACTTCGAAATTCATCCCGGATGCATTCATCGTGCCTTGAATCGCAGCCGATAACGCCTCACCGACGACCGACATTTTCTTGGCATCGATTGAACCTTCAGGCCATGCGTAGCGACCGTCAAAATCGACCAAGAGTTGGGGCTGGAGGTACAGTTGTTCTCCGTAGCCGATTCGTGGTTCCTCGATTTGAATCTTTGCACTCGTCACCTCGCCGCTGGACATCGCAACTCGCGCGATGGCATTCGCGGTGAATCCGCCCTTCAATGAATGAATCGAAGTTGGCATCCATGGCCCGAGCATTCCCGCGAGTGCTTCTAAGCGACCTCGCCCTTGCATTCGCAGGGGCAAGGGAGTCGTTGTCGAAGGTTCAAACACCTTCTCCGTCAGGCTTGCGCTCGCCTCAAGACCACTCGTCGCGAGGCTCATTTCAAGCGAGTCCATTTGTCGCAGTGTACCGTCACTCCACCGGCCCGAGGCATCGATCTCGCCGCGCAGCGAAGGTTGTTGAAAATTGATTCCACCGGGAAGCGTGATCACCAAGTCGGAGGCTTCCGCTTTACCGTCAAGTCTCCAGAGATCACCCGCATCGGCTGCCCAGTTCATCTCACCGGTCGCTTGGCCGACGAGCGAAATTTCCGGCATATCGAGCAGCGGCTGAATCATGGCTGCGAGACGACTGAATTGAATATCACCCTTGATGCGACCTCGCGCCAAATCACCATCAGCCGAGGCGTTGGCAAACGCACTTTGCAAACGCAGGGAATCCGCTGAGAATTGACCGCCGGTCACGCGAAGCGATGCCACGAGGATTGCGGGCTCGATGGCAATCGCCCGGCCCGAAGCGATCGCGCGAATGGGTTGTGTTTTCAGGTTCCAATGCGACCGGCGAATCGATCCCGCTTCGATCGCCGAGGTTACTTCCGCAGAAAAATTACCCGCGGTGATCTCGACCTGATCGCGCAGCGGAATCAAGCCTGGCAACGCTTTTTCAAAGGCCACCAAATCGATCGCTGCTCCCGCGGAACCATCCAGCGATTCCAACCATGCTGCCGGATTCGTTTGACCCGCGAGCGACATGCTGGTATTAAAGGCGCCGTTGAACGACGCGTTGCCGAAGTCCGTTGTCAGTTGCAAATGACGGCCGAGAATTCGATCCCCATCAATCGTCACCGAACCACTGATTGCGGTCAGTCCATTTCGCCAGATCCGGTCGCCGAACGACGGATCCGAAGCCACGAAGTTTCGAAATTCCATCGGAGTCACTGAGACGCTAATCGCGTCACCGACGCCACCTGACACCGTCATTGATCCCGTCGTATCGCCACTGATTTCAGCTGGAATCGCGACTCCACTCTCGCCCAGTCGACGTTTGACGAGCAATGCCAAGGACAAGGGAATTCGCTGCGTGACGAGATTCAACTCATATGGCTTACCAGCTTCCATCGGGTATTGAATGCGGCCTTCCATCTCACCACTTCCGCCCGTGGGGTCGGTCATGACCGTTGAAAAAGTGATGTCAATCTTATCTTGATTCAAATCGATGTCAGCTTTGGATTGATCCGCGATCCACTGTGTCTTGGTGACGGAATCGGTGACGCGTACGGCGACGTTCTTGGCGGAGATTTTTGCCAACATCGATGATGATGGATCGTTGGAATTTCCTTCCTCGTCCGGTTGGTCTTCGGCCAGCAGAATGGCGATGTCGTCTTCGAGGCTGGAATGGCCATCGGTGACAAAAATATCAACGACCACTCCTCGGACGGCGATTTCACCTAAATCACTAAGCCCGCTGATGCACTTCAAGATCGTGACATCGGTTTCGACGCGGTCGACCAACAACTGCGAACCTGCGGTTGTGCCAGTCAACGCCAGGCCTTCAATCCGCAGTGGTGTGACCCAACCAATTTGGATTGATGCGACGCCGCCTTCAAAGCCGTATTTTGCAAGCGTCGACGTTAGAAAACTTTTCGCAAGAGGCGACTGGCAGACCAAGCTGGGAGCCGCAACCACAAGCAGACTCAAGAAGCCAAGTATCAAAAGCAAAAAGGTGCTTTTGCGTCGCAGGCGTCCGCGACGTCGACCTTCGCTCCTCAACCGCTGGGTCCGTTTCATGTCGTCCCGATAAATATCACCCTTCGTCACGACTGCATCCCTGCCAACGTTGTGCAATGATTACGCAAACAAGGTCAGCATAGGAAACTCCGACAACTCAATGGTAGAGCGATTTTGGTTCGTAAAAAAAGCAAAAATGTCATTCCCATCTCGCCGTCGCTAATTCCTCCGCGGAAATCGAACCGTCGGCGTTGCTATCCATCTAATGGAGCATCCGCTAAGCGTTTCAGGCAACCTCGCTGCGCATCAGGCTCCGCTTGCTGTCGCGGTCCAATTCCGGGAAATGACCTCGAATGAATCCACCCATCACACTTCGGCTCCCGGAACCAGAACTGTGTTCAGCCTAGGACAATCGCCCGTCCTGGTTCGTGTCATAGCCAACAAATGACCAAATCCCTTCACCCACGATTTCTTTGCGGCAGATGATTCAATCGTGTTCAAGTCAACCTCGCTTGCCTGAACCACCAATCATGGCTGACGCGGTCCTTCGCCTGACTCGGATCCTCGTGGCTCGTACTGACCAACCGTATTGAGGAATAATTCCATTGCTGCTGCGCTCCTTCGCTCGTAATTTTGTGATCATTCAACAACAACGAAGTCGCGTAGCATTTTCCAAGTCCAAATCTTACCTGGCTAACCCGAATTCTGGCATTTTCATCAGGCCACCCTGAACCTCCGTCGTCACGATGTGGTAGCTCGCAGCGGTTTGTTGCCAACTTCTGGCAATTACGACCCAGGCGGCACGGAAGGCGGAACCCAAGAGCACCATCGCGGTGCTCAGCAAATGAATGGGAGGTGAGACCCGGTCTCATCCAAAGATGAGGATCGCCAAAAAAACACTTTCAAGAAAGAAGGCAAAAATACACTCCGCGGCTAATGCGGAATCGAACATGTCGCCGACAAGAAGGGAATTAGGTAGCCCATTTGGTGCCCAAAACAAACTCCATCACGATGCCCGTCGCCACGCCAAGCCCGAAGTTGACCGCAAGGATCTTCGTACAAAATCTCACCGCAGCTTCCCACGCCGGATCTTTGGTTCCAATGCGGGCAAGTTCGCTCAGAAACAATGGCAATCCGGGCCCAATCGACAATGGCGGAAACCGATAGTGGAACATGATCGTCCCCGCGAACTGCAACCGGCTCAGCACTTCCACCTCAACCGCTCCCCTTCAGAGGTGCGTTCTCAATCACCACGCATCGGAGTCCCTGATGCGGATTGTGGTTGATGTGGCAAAATGCCGCGTAACAAAACTCGCATTGCGTCCCGCCCAGCTACACATGGGCACCTGAAAGAACTATCTTACGGATCGCTTTGGTTGGTCGTCTCCCGTACGAGCTTATTGATCAACTTTCGACCGGGCCCTCACATAATGGATGGTTAGTGCCGTGCTTCTGAACCGCGGACATTCGGGATTGCACCTCAGCTTTGCGATACCGTCGTTTGTCCTTGCGGCGGTTGGGGTTGGCTGGTGGATCTTTGAATCTATAACTGCCCAGCGACTCGTTGGCGGCGGTAGCGCTTCCGGACTTGCGTGTGGGATTGCGGCGGGCCTTGTCATTGTCTTTGAGATGTTGCTTTGGCCGCGAAAAATCTTTCGTCGCCTTCGCTTGATCCCAGCGAAGTACTGGATGGCCGCGCACATCTGGTTCGGCATCGCAAGCTTGCCACTGGCCATTGCGCACTGCGGCCTTCATCTTGGTGGTTGGTTGCCCGCTTCGCTGATGTTCTTGTTCGTATTGACGATTCTCAGCGGGCTGTACGGATTGGCGATGCAGAATTTCTTGCCGAAGTGGATGCTTTGGAACTTGCCTGCCGAAACAATCTATAGCCAAATCGATTATGTTGCGAAGATCAGCGTCGACGACGCTCGCCAAGCTTTGCTCGCGTCTTGCGGGCGACGAATGACTGGAGAAGCCAAGAGCGCCGCAGATCCATTGCCGGAATTGATTCCTGCTTCCTCGGAGCCGATTGTGATCGGTGCGCTTCGTGGCTCGGGCAAGACATCGGGACGATCATTGATCACGACAAAATTTCGCGATTCGTCGGCGGATGCAGAACCGCTTTGGACCGCGTTTGATGAACTCCAGCCTTACTTGCTTGAAGGCAAACGAGCCGAAACTCCCGTAACTAGCCGTGCCGGCGAAGCACAATATTTTCAGACTCTTCGCGGTGCTTGCGGACCCGACAGCGAACAGATCGTCGAGATGCTCGAGTCATTCTGCAACCAACGACGGCAATTTGACATCCAGCAAGCCTGCCATCGATGGCTTCATGCGTGGCTTCCGGTTCATATCGGAGTGTCCGTCGCCGTGACGGTGTTGTTGGCGATGCACGCTTACACGGCACTGAAGTACTGGTGATGAAAAAAACGGTTCTTTATTCCAAGTGAATGCTTAGATGCTAACGGACGTACGGGCTACCGGAAAGTCGCGATCCCAACGGATCAATATCGACTACTACCGCCAAAAGACTTGGCTGACCCGGTCACGGGGCCTGTTGGCGTTATTCGCTGCCGCGCTGGCGGCTGGATATTGCGTCTACGTCTTTGGCTCCGGGGGGCCATCGCATCTCAGTACCGGGCCCCTCGCCATGGCTCATGCATCGTTTGAAAACGATTGCCAACAGTGCCACCTCGACTTCACTCCCATCTCGGCTGATGCCCTTCGCTTCACCTCCAGCCGAAATCTCGACCGTTTGGAGGAGACGTGTCAAAAATGTCACCGAGTTGACCATCACTTCCGCAGCTCGATGAAGCCCGAGTTCGCCGTCATCGATCAGCACTGCAGCGGTTGTCACACGGATCATCAAGGACGTGACTATGACATGTCGAATGTGGCAAGCAAGAAATGTACGCAGTGCCATGGTGACCTGCCAGCGACATGTAAAGACGCATCATCCATCGAAGTCCGCACCAATATCACGGCCTTCACAGCGGAAGCCCACGGCGATTTTCCATCGCTGAAAAAAGGCGATCCCGGTAGAGTCAAATTTGACCATGGCCAACACATGATGCCCGGTCAAGTCGATAACGGCGTCAAAGGCGGTTTTACGATCGCGATGCTGGAACCAAACTTGCGCAACAGCTACCGCAAGTCGGCCGAGGGGACGCCGCAGGGCGATGACGCGCTGGTCACTTTATCGTGCGCCGATTGTCACCAATTCGCGGGCTCTCCTTCGCCGCCATCGGTCGGTGACCATGAGATCGGTCGACACATCGCACCGATCGCATTCGATCAACATTGTGCGGCTTGTCACTCATTGAATGCGGTTGGCAAAGTCGAAGACACCCTGCCACTTCCTCATGCGGCGCCTTGGAAAGAAGTGGAAACGTTGATCGCGTCAAAGCTGGTCGGTGGTCAACAGGTCGGTTCGATCCGCATGCCGAGTGATGTCGTGCGCAAGACGCCTCTCGTCGGCGAAGGCTACAGCGGCGCTTTGCCGAATCTGTCGTCAATTTCCAAAGAGGGTGGTGAGGACAAAGAGATGCTGGAAGCCTCGGTTCGGGCGAATCTCGCGGCCGTTGCCCAGCGGTGCTTGCAGTGTCACGTTCCGGACGACATCACCGATGAAGGGATCAAAAAGCTTAGAGCCAGCGACTCCCCAACGTTGATTCCTACGCGGTGGTTCAAGCGTGGCATTTACGACCACGCCGCTCACCGTAAAATTGACTGCGCGTTCTGTCATGCCGACGCTTACCCAAAGATATCATCAGGTGAGACCGCTTCAGTGGCGACTAGCGAGATAGGAAGCACCGCCGAGACACTCGAGAAACGAGACGACTCGGATGTGGTCATGATCGGTGGCATCGAAACATGCATTGGTTGCCATCGCGACCCATCATCATCGGTTCCCAATTCATTGACCGATGAGGCCACCAAGGAACTTCTCGGCGGCCAAGGCAATTGGGCTTCCGATGCGTGCATTGAATGTCACCGCTACCATTGGCAGCGCCCCGTCACGCCAATGGCGAATGAAGTTGAACCACAGGTCGCCATCTCGAAGGACGGTTTGCCATGACATTCGCGATGGAACGTCTTGGAGTATTCGCTTTCATCGTGGCTTGCATTCAATCGCAAGGCTTTCATGCTTCTGCCGTTGAATGGAAAGGAAGCTCCTCATGCGCATCCGCAACGTGCCACGGCGGAACCGTCGGTCGTGGCCCGGCTTGGAATGACAGCTACAGTTTGTCACGCAGCGCGGATCCGCATTCGACCTCCGGTGCGTTGCTATACGACGCTGACTCACGCCGGATCGTTGCCGCGATCTCGCCCGGAGCGACCGATGACTTGGCGTATGACATTGTGCTTCGCGAGCGCTGCATCAGTTGCCACCTCACGACGAAGCCTGAGGATATCGTTTCGAAATTAAAACTTGATCTTGCTCGAGTTGGTGAAGGCATCAGTTGTGAATCGTGCCATGGGCAAGCCAGCGATTGGCTGGGACCGCATGTGCTTGCGAGTTGGACCGGTCCGATGCGATTCGAACCTCACACGGGCATGCTGGACACCGAGTCACTCATCAGCCGCGCCGAAGGCTGCGTTCGATGCCATGTTGGATCTCGCACCGCCGATGGAATGGTGCGTGACATGAATCATGATCTCATTGCGGCGGGCCATCCCGCGCTGCGTTTCGATCTGCTGATCTACAGCGACAACATGCCGCATCACTGGAACGATTTGGGCGACGTCGAACAAAAGTTCAGTGGCTCAGCCATCCGGGTGCGCGATGTCGGCCGACTGGTCGCCCTCAGCGCCGCGGCACGCTTGTCCGCCGAACGTGCAACGGCATCGCTTGCAAAGCCGTCCTCGGGGTCCTTGAGTCATGCCATCGTTCCATGGCCCGAGCTGAGTGATTTCGATTGCTTCGGATGTCATCAATCATTGTTGCCTCGATCCTATCGACTGCCTTCGAATGTGGATGGCAAACCATCGCTTCAAATCTCCAGCGGCTTACCACTTTGGAATGCTTGGTACACAAGCGACATGGCCACGGGCAGTGATCCACAAATGCTGCCGTTCCGACTAAAGCCGGGCGGTCAGCAAGACTGGATTGCGGCTGCCAATAAGATCGCTGACTTAGTCAGCAAACGAGCGCAGGATGCGGCATCCGCGCCGACGACCGATGCCTCCGCTCGCATGGTCGAATTGCGCACTAAACTTAACCAACGAGCCCCAAGCGATTGGAACGCGGCTGCGGCGATTTATCTTCAAATGGAGGCCGCCGCTCGCAATCTCGCTGCTCAACCTGCGACCCACTCGCTTGGCGTCAACCTGGCTCGGTCGCTGGAGACAAACGTCGCCACACTACTTCGGTTTAGTGATCACGAAGGAAAAGATGACTCACGGGTGCGAAGCCCTGATCACTTTGACCCGACTGTGTTTCGCACCCGCATGATCGAAGCCCTCGATTCTCTCGATGAAACTCCCCCATGATTATCCCCGCGCTTCATGAACGTCAGCACGCTCGTGGCGGTTACTTGACCGACGCCGATATGCGTTCCGTTGCCGAAGAGGTCGGTGTACCGCTGCACCGCGTCAATGCGGTCGTCACGTTCTTCCCCCACTTTCGTACCGACCCACCACCGAAGGTTGAAGTTCACGTTTGCCGAGACATGAGCTGCCATCGTCGCGGCAGTGTCGACATGCAACAACGCCTTGCGCAATGGGCGAAGAAGAATCATGGCAATGAGGTTGAAGTCTGCGGCGTGTCATGCTTGGGACGATGCGATCGCGCCCCGGCGGTCATCATCAACGAACAACTGTTTGTGAATCGGCGTGAAGACGAACTGCGGGACGTGATCAATTCGCTCGTCGCCGATCAGCCGATTCGCCCGGACACCGACTGGGATCTCGCCAAGACCAAAGTGGGTACTTGGGACATTGACTTTTATGGCGGCACGGGTCGCTATGAAGGAGTGAAGATGTACCTGGAAGGAAAGCCCGATCCTCAAACCGTTTTGAAAGCGCTCGAGACCGCAGGGCTTCTCGGTATGGGCGGCGCGGGTGGCCGCGCCTACTTGAAGTGGGGCGACGTGATGCGAGCCACCGGCAAGACGAAATACATCGTCTGCAACGCGGATGAAAGCGAACCCGGAACGTTCAAAGATCGCGACCTGTTGCTTGCCGCACCTCACTTGACCATCGAAGGCATGATCCTCGCGGCGCTCGTGACCGGCGCATCGGCAGGCTGGATTTATATTCGGCATGAATACCCTGAGCAGATTGAATGTTGCCGTGAAGAGATCGCTCGCGCGGTCAAACTCGGTGCCTGCGGACGAAACATCTTCGGATCATCGATCAGCTTCGAGCTCGATATTTTCCCCAGCCCTGGTGGTTACATCTGCGGCGAACAAACAGCGCTGATCGAAGCGATGGAAAACAAACGCGGGGAACCACGCAACCGTCCACCGGAACTGATGACCAACGGTCTTTATGATCAACCCACACTGCTGAGCAACGTGGAGACGTTCGCCTGGGCTCCCGCAATTTTACTGCGAGAATCAGGGATATGGTTCCAGTCGCAGGGGATCAAAACCGGTCCTCTCGTTGGTGACGACGAGGCCAAACAGGCCAACGGCAAGCGATTCTTTTCGATCAGTGGTGACCTAAACCGACCTGGTGCTTATGAAGTCCCGACGGGGATCACGCTGGGTGAATTGATTGACAAACATTGCCTCGGCATGCGTGACGGAAAGCAGATCGGAGCCGTCGCGCTCAGCGGTCCTTCCGGCGGTTTATTGCCTTCAAAGATTCCTGTCAAGCATCTCAATCGTCGTTTCGTAGAAGCTCGCCTGCCCGCCGGTGTGACTCATATCGACGTGCGAGATCTGCCTCTCGATATTGCGGTCTCGCGGGCCGTTGGCTATATGCTCGGAGCTGGCATCGTTGTCTACAACGAAGACGCGGATATTCTTGCCGAAGCGGTCGCGAATAGCCGTTTTTATCGCAACGAGTCTTGTGGAAAGTGCGTGCCTTGCCGAATCGGATCTGAAAAAATCACCGAGATGGGCGAGCGGCTCTTGGCGGGTGAAGTTCCACCACGTGACCTACCGGTGCTTGAACAAACCGCAATGGAATTAAGCGCCGTCATGCAAACAGCAAGCATCTGCGGGCTTGGCCAAGTCGCCAGCAATCCGCTTCAAACGTTTTTGAAATATTTTCCTGAGCTTGCGAAACAGCCTCGCAATTCCTCTAACGCGACTCCTTCCACGAAGCCATTGTCATGAGTCCTCCTGCACAAGCAAGCTTCTTCGAATCGCTCTCCGAGTTCGCTGGCGAAGCAAAACCGTTCGAGGATGAAGGCCTCTTTGCGCGAAATGTTGATGGTCAACTCATTCGCGTCGAGAAGGCAACCGCCACCGAACTTGATGCAGATGTCACGCTGACGATCGATGGTCGCGAAGTGACGATCAAGAAAGCGGTCCCGACGCGAGACAGCCAAGGCAACGTCATTCGCGATGCCAGCGGGGCCCCGGTTCCGCGGCTGACAACGGTTTACGATGCGACGAGCATCGCGTTTGTTGAAAAGCCTGGCGACCCACATCCGATTCCGACGCTGTGCCACAAAGAACACCTGCCACCCGTGGGTGTTTGTCGCGTGTGCGTCGTTGAAGCGGCCGAAATGACGCGTCGCGGACTTCGTCGAAAGCTCGTGCCATCCTGCGTACAGACAGTCACCGAGGGGATGATCGTTCACACAGTTAACAGCGCCGCAGATCCCGAAGCCGCCCAGCGCGTTCGCGCCGCTTCGAGTACCATCGTTGAATTGCTTGTTGCCGATCATTTGCCTAACACGCAATGGAACGCGCCAGGGAATGAACTCGCCAAGGTTGCTCAACAACTCGGGATCAGTCGTTCACGATTTGCACCCGGCAAGGCGAATCGTGGCAAGGATATCAGCAGCTACATGATCACCGTCGATCACGACCAATGCATCCTCTGCGGTCGCTGTCAGCGCGGTTGCAACTGGGTGAAAGGGAACAACGTCATCGGACGAGCGGAGAAGGGCTACGAAACTCGGATTGCGTTCGATCTCGACGACCCGATGAGCGACAGTTCCTGCGTGTCGTGTGGCGAATGTGCGGTCAGTTGCCCGACGGGCGCCCTTGAGTTTCAGCCGACGTTCATCCAGTCACAGATCAAACGCGTTAAAGACGATCTGCGGGAAGAAAAGAAAGACGGTGAAATCGTCACCGCGGACGAGCTGATTAAGCTGCCGCTGTTTTCTGGCATCCCTTACAAGTTCATGCAATTCAACGGCGCGGCTGTCGTTCGCCGCATGCTAAAGCCGGGGGACACACTTTGTCGCGAAGGTGAATACGGTTCCACCGCGTTCATTATCCTCAGCGGCAAGTTCGAAATTTTTCTCTGCAGCGGACGCGGCAAAGTGGAAACGCACAAAGCCAGTGGCTTGCGCGGACTGCTCGGTGGCTTGACGACGGTGGTTTCAAAACTCGGTGGATCGGCAAAGCTTGCTGACATCGGTGCCGTTCGTCTTGCGGAGAACCAACGCATCTTCCGTGGCGCGGAGGATGTCATCCTGGGTGAAATGACATGCATGAACCGATATCCTCGGAGCGCGACCGTGGAAGCCGTTGAACCAGCTGAGGTGCTGGAGATCAAACGCAACGTCCTGTACATGTTGCAACGGAATGCGGTTAGTCGTGAGATCCTCGATCGTGTTTATCGCGAACGATCCTTGCGAGGACAACTTGAATCGTTGCCGATCTTTGATTCCCTGGATGAGACCACTCGCGATCAAGCCGCGAAATACCTCACCAACAAAGTTGATCTTATCTCCGTGGACCCAGGGCAGACGATTTTTCGCCAAGATGACGTTGCCACGGATTACTACGTCGTCAAACTTGGCTTCGTTAAAATCACTCAGAACTATGGTCAAGGCGAACGCGTTCTTAATTACATCGGGCCTGGAAACGGTTTCGGTGAAATCGGTTTACTATCCGAGTATCAACAAGTGAAAGCCGGCGACGGGCCACGTCGGCCTGGTTTACGGACGGCAACCTGCACGGCACTTGATCACGTTGAATTGATTCGCATCAAGGGCTCGCAGTTCAAACGATTGTTGGACACGTTTCCTGAAATGTTGGAACCGTTGTCCGCCAAAGCGAACGAGCTTCTCAATCGAGACAAGGAAGCCCGCACAAGGCTTCAAGCGATTCCTGCGGGTGATTTCCTCGATCAGGGCTTATACCTCGCGCAGAGCCTCTTGGTCCTCGACCTCGAGCGGTGCACGCGATGTGACGAATGCACGAAGGCATGCGCCGACACGCACGATGGTGTGACACGACTGGTCCGTGAAGGCCTGCGATTCGATCGCTTTTTGGTGGCGAGCAGCTGTCGCTCGTGCATGGATCCCTATTGTCTGGTGGGTTGTCCGGTAGATGCGATCCACCGCGGCGGAAACACGCTTGAGATTGAGATCGAGGACTACTGCATTGGCTGCGGGTTGTGTGCTAACAATTGCCCGTACGGCAACATCAACATGCACGGTTTTCCGCGGCAGGAAGTCGACGCATCGGGCAAGCTACGCGATGTCTACGAAGAACGTGGAGGAAAGAAACTGCCGGTAATTCAACAACGAGCGACGACATGCGATTTATGTCGGAGCGTCGATGGAAAACCAAGTTGTGTGTCTGCCTGTCCGCACAATGCGGCATTTCGAATGTCAGGCGAAGAGCTGATGCAAATCACATCTCAAGGTGGCAAAGCGGTCCTTTCGGTGAAATAGCCGAATTGACGCAACGCGACAGTCATGACAATCGAATGTCCAAAGTTTAAGCTTGGGAAGCACTCCGACAACTTTCGCATCGAGAGAGGCTATTTGATAAATTCGAACCAGCCGCTAAGCTAATCACTGCTTCAAAGTGAACAAGCATCCGTAGCTCAATTGGATAGAGCATCGGTCTTCGGAACCGAGGGTTGGGGGTTCAAATCCCTCCGGGTGTATTTCTGTCCCATCTGGACACCAGCAGCGGCCATCTGCGGGCCGCTTTTTCCAGTGTTTTTGATGGTTGTGCGGGACGTAGAAGGTTCCTGCCGCCCTAGCGATGTGCCTACGGATGTGCCTACGGAACCAGATTGTGGGCACATGGCCTCCGTGAAGTCGTCCTCGGTCACTTGCAGATAATGTTCCTCCGCAATCGCTGCTGTGTGACCAAACCAAGCGTTGAGAACGTGATTCGGATGCTTGCCGGAACGTTCCAGTTCGGTGCGTCTTGAGGCCCGCAGCGCCATGAATGGCTTTTGCCATCGCGCTACCCCCGCTCTGTCAATGATTGTCCCCAACATCAGCCGCAAATTTGTCTGGGTGTGGCGATAGCGGGTCAGGATGTAGCTGTCGGCAGGGCAATCCGATCCCGGCGCTACGATCGAAAATAGTGCATCAAGTTCGGCGAGCAATTCTGGGAACAACGGCACGATCCGTTCCGCTTTTCCGTACTTTGCTGTTTTGGGCGATTGGACTTTGAAGCGATTTCGGTCCCACTGAATATCGGACCAGCGTAGATTTCGGACTTCGCTGGGGCAACGAAGCCCAGCATACCGGCACAGGGCGAAGAGCGTACGCCATTCTTGATCCGGGCAAGCTTCGAGGATCGCGGCTGACGCAGTGGCATCGATAAAACGATTCTTTGACTTGTCGCTCTTCAGGTCGATCTTGATCCCAGCAAAGGGATTCTTTTGAAGAAGCTCGTCGTCAATTGCCGCCTTCATCATTTGTCGGCAACGCTTGACGTGCTGCCCAGCCGTATTGGCCGATAACTTGGGCGAGCCTTCACTATCCGCCATCATCCACCGATGATACCGATCGCACTCGCCCCTCGTCAGCGCACTGTGAGGGATGTCTTTTCCAAGGAACCTTTCTAAGTGATCTACGGACTGTTTGTGATTACACGATTTGTGCCAGTCCGTCCGCGATAGAATGTAGTCTCGCATGAACGCAACAACTGTCTTCGGCAGCTTTCGATGAACCCTGGGCAGAACCAAACCAATCTCTGCAATCCGAGAGTGCAATTCGGCGGGTATTCTGTCTAGCCAACGTGTGGCCTTAGGATCCGGCAAACGATCACGCTTCTGGCAGTCAATCAAGTGCGTGACGTATTCCAGGGCATCATTTGCCTCGGCCTCTTCAAAAGCACCCAGGCCAACCGTGCACCGTCTCTTCTCGACCAAGAACCGCACTCGGTAACAATCGCGACCATCTTTTGTGATGCGTTCCAAACTTGCCATTTTCTCAACTCCATCTCGTTGAATCCATCAGTAACAGAAAACCACGGCGGGCCGGTGATGGAACCGGTCTTCGGAAGCAACTCCTAGCCGTGACACCACCACTATACAAACCATCAGCGACCATCACAAACCATCTGCACCACTCAAGGTCCATCAGCAACCCATCTCCAACCATCAGCAGTCGTTACATTGCGCGAATAGGTCGGTACTCATCAGAGCCTGGGCGTTAATGCAAATTACTTGCAAATGCTTACCGATTACATAATGCATCACATTTCCCGAGGTCGATTCATCGGACCACCACACATGACGCACCGCAGCTTGGTCCGATTTAGTAGCTTGGTGATTCGTACCTTTTCAACGTGGCGGCAATCGCTGCAAATCATCGTACGCAAGCGACTGTTTGCCTTGCGCGAGACGGTAGGCAAACGCGTGTTTCGCGGTTTCGGTTTTTGCCTCATTCGGTACTCCCTGATTGGGGTTCGCGCCGGTACCTAACCATCTCTTTGACGTTTTCTGGTCGCCCAGTGGCCGTGGTGAGCCAATCGCGCCAATAGTCTTCTTTCAAGAAACGGCTTGCGTCTTTCGGCATTTGCCCGCTGGACGCGTACTTGGCCACGGCAATCATGACGTCGGCATGATCCATGGGATTAATCTTCATAAATGCTTTGCGCGCTTCCGATTTGCCAAGTCGCTTTCCGTTTCTAGGTGGATATGCCTTCCATAACAGATCAAATGGTTCGCAAGAAACGAGCGAAGCGACAGTATTCTTTTCATTCTTTTCATTCTCATCATTCTTATCATTCTTATCTTGTGTCCTTTGGTTGTCCTTTGGTTGTCCTTTGGTTGTCCTTATGCCTGTCCTCTCGTCATTGTCCGGCGATTGGTATTTGCCCCAATTCACTATCGAAACGACGGTCCAATGGGTGTCCTGCAAAGTTTCGATAATTTGCATCTTCCTAAGCCGTCCTAACCGGTTCCTGAAACTCGATGCAGCCCAGCCAAGCTCTTGCGAAGACTTGTTTCGGCCCACGATGCACTGGCCGGGTTTCAACGGAACCAGCGTGATGCCACGCCCGGTCGTCATCGCCACGGTGTGCTCAGTGAAACTCGCGCGCAAAAGCAACCAAAGAAACAGCCGCAACAAATCCGCGTCTCTAAACACCGAAGAATCAATCATTGATCGGTGAGCCCGTATCCATCCGCTCATGGCTGCCCTCCCAGATCGATCGCTGCCGACTCGACCGACGACAGCGCCGCGACTACTGCGACAGGATCGTAGCCGACACGCGTGCCCATGCGGATGATCGGTATGCGGCCGTCTCGCTGCATTCGCTCGACCGTTGCCACAGATACGCCAAGCACATGAGCCAGGGCGTACCGGTCAACCAATCGTGGCTGAGCTGCCAATCGCTCGGCCACCATGACGGCAATCTGCTTCGCGAATTGGTCCATTTCCGCAGGGGTGAATGTCAATTCGCCACCTGCGGATCCGAATCGCCGCGACCAATCGTAGGCGTCATGAACGCTTCCAAATCGCTTTTGCGAACTTCCCAACGCGGGCGAAACCCGGTGGATGTGTTGACTGCCGGCAGCTTGCCAGCATCAATCAACTGACGCACTTTGCAGATGGACCAGCCAGTTGCTTTCGCTACTTGGCGAGTCGAT
>Ga0105051_10003178_pt1 | contig 20177 bp, 36 predicted proteins | sample FRY02_FD_78383 | JGI IMG/M metagenome (GOLD analysis project Ga0105051, IMG submission 78383) | Freshwater microbial communities from Lake Fryxell liftoff mats and glacier meltwater in Antarctica - FRY-02 (megahit assembly) | ecosystem: Environmental > Aquatic > Freshwater > Ice > Glacier... | reverse complement strand
GATATTTTGGACGGACATGCACAGTTACATAAGTACGGGATATATGACATTTTAAACGAACCCGAAGAAGGATTCGACATTTATCAAAATGATGACGGTGATATTTCATGCACAAACTATGTGGTGAGTGTACCAACATCAAGCGGTGCCGTTGCTGACTTGTATTTATATACAAGACTGAACAGCAAAGCAAACTGGCCACTTCATTACGTGTCTCACGAAGGAGAGCCGATAGAAGTATTTACAAACAATGGTGCGTATACAACAGAATTTTTGCACAGTCTAAACGAATTAATGTGGTTCGTTGGCGATTTATAAAACAAAGGGGTATCTATGAACTTAAACGAACTAGCAAAAGCAGTATGTGAAATTGAGGGCGGCAAGGTTAACTTGTCAATCGCAGAAGTAAAACAAGTCATCTCATCGATAGGGTTAGTCCTCATGAGACTAAAACCCTCACAACTGCTAAATCTCTTCTCAAGAGTGCTTCTAGTAGCTGAGAATAAAAGTGAGCAATAAGTTTGAAGACCTCATGAATGGATCGATCTAAAACTATTTGAAAGAAGTAAGGACCCGTAATGAAAAAATCAATGATTATGTCCATAGCATTGCAGCTAGGGCTTGGGGGCTTGACAGTGAATGATAGTCACCAATACCCACCAGTTAGGGGTTCAAGCAGAAAAAGTATCTCCAAAAATGAAAGAGAAATAAGAAAAAATAAAAAGAAGACAGCGAAAGCGTCAAAAAGGAAAAACAGATGAATTTTTTTGAATACTTCCATAAAGACACTAAAAGAACATTTCCTGAAACCGATTTTACTCACATGCAATTAGTTCTTGAGGGGCTAACGCCTTCAACACTTGACGAGTGTTTCTTGCTCAATAACATTCGTGATATTCTGATCGCTGGTGTTGAGGCAGATTGCATCAAGTCCAGAATCTTTTATAAGAAAACGAAAGATTCTACTGATGAGTACAGAAAAATGGTTTCTGTTCTTCCTGACGGAGGAAACGTAGTCATGAGCGATACAGTAGTTCAATTGATTCATGGCCTAACAGGAATCGCTTCAGAAAATGCCGAACTAGCAACAGCAATCTTAAAAGGCATGACCGATGAATCAGGATTTGATACAGTTAATATTAAAGAAGAGATTGGAGACATAATTGTTTATGCTGCCGTGATCGGAAACGCTCTCGGCTTCACGCTTGAAGAGGCAATGAAAGCTAATATTGCAAAAAGGGCAAAGAGGTTTCCGAATGGTTTTACTGAATTTGACGCTGTAAATAGAAACACTGTCGAAGAAAGAAAAATCCTTGAAGAGAATCATTAAATGAAACTCTTCATCCAACTTATTCATCTGCCTACATACATATTGGTTCTTGTTAGCAGACGCTTCATGTCTATCGATCATCCGTTTAACACGTATGACTTCACCCTCAGAAGATGGTCAAGAGGAAGTACCATGTTGAATACGCTTTGCTCAATAATCATGTGGCAGCAACTATTCACGGCACTCCTCGCGACCTATTTTGTTTGGGGTCAGAGATGATTATTCACTACGGAAAATGTTTCAAGAAGATTGCCAAGGAATCTAGTGGTTATGTTAAACTTTATGAGAGCGTTTGTAGAAAGCAAAATATTCCTTATGATCAGATAAGTTATACAGCGACAAAGGTTTCTTGTGTGCCTTGTTTACTGGCCATAAGGGCAAGACGAGAATCAGAAATTAGAAGCATCAATATTAGTATTATGGACATAAGAGCGAATACCTCAGTACAAATGGAAATAGCTATATGAGAACGGATCGGTTAGACAAATTGTGTATAGAACTAGAAGGGACGAGTGATGATTTGGAATCACTAATTGAAGATCAAGGACTTTTATATGAGTCAGTATCAATTGATGAGTTTCAGTACATTGATTCAAAAGTAATGTGCTGCGATACTTGCGGTTTCTGGGTCCCAACCTCGCAAGTCGATGATCGATCAGTCTGCAATGATTGTGTTATTGGAGAGGAGTATTAAATGAGCGACAAACTCAGACGAACAAACTCTGTTGGCGTGACTGAAGTGGCCCATTTAAGAAGTGATACCGATAAATACAACAAAGAGCATGAGCGCATCTTTGGTGAGAATAAAAAAGTATTTTGTGATGACTGTGAACAAAGAATTTGTTACTGCCAGTGTGAGAAGTCTCCAAAGGAAGAAGAGTTATGAGAAAATACTCAACAGGAGTTCGTAGACTTTTATATTACTCGCCACAAAAAAATTGCTTCTATTTTTCAAATGAGCTGCGACAGAGAATGGTTTCAGAAATAAAGCTGAAAGGTGGTCGGACAAGGACAGTGTGGTTTGCTTTTCGTAAAATACCTTCAGACTGTATCTCACTAGGTCAATACGATTAGTTCTTCTAGTAGTCATTAAATCCCTTATTATACGGATCAATTATTATCTCAGTATCGCAATATTGGCAAAGATATAGATTATCCCATGAGTAATGCTCGGTCGAATCACCATAAGCATCAAAATATTCCTCAGAATCGTCTACATAAGTGTTTTGTGTGGTGGTTGGGTACGAAGTGTAGGACTGACTGTTTATTCCTAGAATGGCATCGAGAAGGGCATCTGAGTGAGCAGTGTTAAACAACATTAAGAAAAGTATTAATGGCATTTATAACCCTCCGTGGTTAAAAAAGTCTTAATCAGTCCTGAAACAAAGGCCCTACCGAATTGGTAGGGCCTGAAAAAAGAGCTATGCGAGATTATCAATAACAGAAACACAAAGGTTGCCTGTCGTTGGGAACAGAACAAAAGGATAAACAGGAGTAACGTGATCAGCAATAGTATTGTTATTGTAAGTGTGGCTGGTTATTCCGTCACTAATAGTTATGTGCATACCAGTAGTAGAGGTTGACCAGAAACGAAAAGTATAAGTAGTCAAAGGGTTTACCACGGCCATCCAGTCAGAAAAGAAAGGCCCTGCCATACCACCAGTAGTCGAACCAGAATTAAAAGTAGTTCTTAAAGTCATATCCCCGTAAATGTCAGCAGGAAATCTTCCTGCCAGTTGCGGGCCGCCGCCGTTTGAGGAAAAAAACATTCTTAGTGACGTTGTAATGCTATTAGGGCTTTGTGAAAGACCTAGTTGGAAACAATCCTCATTATTCATTCCTGAGATAGAAAAGGTATAATCAAAGTTATTACCAAGACGATTGCCCTCAGTGATTATCGCATGACCATTAAGGTTAGAATTATTGATAACCCCTGAACCACTCGCTACGAGAGAATTAGGTGACGAGAAGAAATCAAATGATCCTAAGGTCAAGAAGCTAACATTAAATGTAAAAGCATCCAACTGAGAGCTAGGTATCCTGATAAAACCACCATCAAAATCAACGATTGAAATATGCTGAAGAACGAAAATGTCTTGCGCTCTATCAGATACCAAAAACATTGCTGTGGGACCCGATTGAGTAGCATCGAACGAAACAGTTTCTTTTTGATTACCAATTGAGCTGACATAACTTAGAACTACTTTCTTCCAGTTTAGCATATCGCTAAAATAAGGGTTGGCAGCAACTAAGGCATGAGCAGCTAGTTCGCTTTTAGACAGGGTGAAAGTAGCTGCTACACCTTTAAGTACAGGGGTTTTCGTTAATATAGTCATAAAAATCCTTTTGAATGAAAATTAGGACCTACCGAATTGGTAGGGCCTGAATTATGCGAACAACAGCTCAGAATCCTCGGCTGTAGCCATGTTGTCTATGCTAATTCTCAATCGACCGTTTTGTTTGTCATAAATTGTTATTGACGAAAGATAAAAGTTTGATCTTGCTTCTTCAGCAAAAAACCCTACCGCTGTGAGATCATCACTCTCTCCGATATTAAAACTGAGTAGACTGAACTGATTACCGACACTACTTACATAAGTAGCAACGACTCTTCGCCAGTTTATTGATTCCTTAAAATACGAGTTTGCCTGAACTAAGGCATGTGAAATCAAAGAGGCTTTACTTAAACCGAAGTTCAAGAAAGCATTTTTGACGACAGAATTTGGTTTGGTTATCATCTTAATCTCCTATGAAGAATTTAGTACATTGAATTATTGTAGCCACTAAGCTCTGAAGTTGGACCTTGTTCAACTACAGGTTCAGTTTGTGCGATCTGAGGGGCAGGAGATGAAACACTTGTAGACTTCGAGTAAGCGTACAGAGCAGCAAGACCACCGAGAACGTAGGGCCAGCGTTTTTTAAATTTTGAAAACATAAAATACGTTCCTACAACGGCGAGGAGGTTTTTTACGTTTTCTTGTTTTACGTTTTTGACATAATCTTCAAGGCCGTAAGTTTTTATCATTTGCTGAACTTCTGGTGATTGGAGTGCCTTGGCACCAACATCAAAAGTCGATTGTATTTTCTTATCAACTTGATCATTAACCAGATTTACTACAGATGATGATGTTGTGTCGGCAGGAGTGTTCATTTTCCATTTCCTTTAAAAACGAGGAGGAGATTTCTCTCCTCCTCTAATTAACTTAGAGTTGCTCACTTGGCTTATAAGCGTAGTTTATATACATCTTGTCGCCAGCTTCAAGAGCTGATTCACTTGGAGCAACTAGATCATTCAAGAAAGTAATTCTTGAAACACCAGAAACAGTTGATACCGAGAAATCTTCCGCAGCACCTTCATGAATCACAACACGATCAATGCTTGCATTGATAGATGAAGGAGACACTAGGTAAGCAAGATCAACATAACCATCGGTGATGTTTTGAGCAGAAACAACAATTGCCTGTTTGTTAAATACTCTCTCCCCTGCCTGTAGAGCAGCAACACCAGCTTCAAGAGCTACAATATCACTTTCCGCTGTAGTCAATCGAGTATCGATTGCCGCAATATCATCAGTCTGAGTTACGTTTACTCCTTGAATAGCAGAAAGAGCTGAGTCCTGAGCAGCTTGTGATATTTCAAGGGCATCAATATCACTTTCAGCAGTTGTCACTCTTGATTCAAGGGCAACAGCATCACCAGTGAGAGTTGTAATATCTGATTCAGCAGAAGTCACTCTTGCATCTAAATTTGTAATGTCTACAGCGTTCTGTGAACTAGTAGAGGCATTTGCAGAAATAGCAGAGTCTTGGACCGCCTGTGCGGCAGCAATGTCAGAGAACAAACCGTCATGAACTAGATCAACTGCTTCGAGAGCAGAAATATCCGATTCATTTTGCGTAACTCTTGCATCCAAGGCACTAACATCACCAGAAGAAGAAGCCTGAAGTGCTGCAACGTCAGACTCAAGTGCAGAAATATCGGCTTTAGAAAGAGCTTGAGATGATTCAAGTTTATGAAGGGCAGATTGAACACTGTCACCAGAAACGATGATTTCATGAAGGCCAGACAATGCTCCGTAAGAAGGAGAAACATCAATACCGTCAGCAAGTGACCAATCAAAATCACCGATTTTGAATAAGTCTACTCCATCATACATGTAGATTGCTTGAGTCTCTTGAGTAGAAGGAGAATCAGGAAGATCATACTTAACTAAAAAGCCATCACCGTCCGCGATTTGAGTAAAACCAGTAAGTGTTAGCTTAAGAGTTCCACCATCATCATAAACTTTAAATGCTTTAGAGTTCACTCCATTTTTTGATAAGAGCATATCGCCAGCGGCAATATCACCTATAACTAAAGCAGGAGCATCATCATCAGAAAAAGGAAGAAGTGCAGATAGTGTGTCACCCTCAACAGCGGCAGCTAGTCCAGCATCAGCAGTTGCGAGAAGGGCACCGTACTTAAAAGAGAATCCTGACAAGATTCCGTTTACCTGAGATTGCATTGCTGCATCAGCAGCTATACGTGCATTTGTTTCATCAACAATTGCTTGCTCGGCAGCATCGAGATCAGTTTGAACAGGAGCAATTAACGCCTGAACCTGAGAGAGAGCTTGAAGTGAGTTCGATTCAGTTCCAAGTGAACCAACTCTAGGAGCTGAAAGTATTTCTACTTCATCACTAGCATTGATTGAAATTAAATCAACTTCAGTTGCGTTTGCAAGTTTTGATTTAATTGACTGAGTATTCTCAAGCTGAATTTTTGTTCCATCAACTTGTTTAGGACCAATCCATTTCTTTTTAATTTGTGACATTTAACCCTCCAAGGTTACATTTGGTAAAACACAATTACTTCGTCATTTATATCCATCAATCCATCTAATTCTCCTCCGTCCCATTTTAATGTTTGTCCATCAATGTAAAAATCCTTTCCGTAAAATTGAGGAGGACCACCATCAACAAGTAGCAAAACGGCTTCTGGGTTTAGAGGAGGATGAGACAAGTCAAATGACTTAGAACTCACATTATCGCTCGTAATCACTTTTGGATCACGAAAGAAATATTGCCCACTCCCAGCAGGAGGATTTTGCAGGGCCAAGGCACCTAAGCCCTCAATGACAGGTACTTGCTTAAATTCTACTTGGTCATTCTGGTTAACCTTGAGGATAGGTACATCAGTCTTATTGTTATAACTACGGGCATAGAGGAATTGGTTGTTGGTTAACCGCTTACCCTTGCGACCCGTATCCTCAAAAAATCTATCGTTTGCCATCGGGACTCCTAGGGTCTAGTTTTTACATCTTAAGCAGTTTTGCCTGTTGATGATAAATAGTACCAAGTGAACACCCCAGCGACAACAACAACACCCACACCAATTCCAGCTATGGTGCTTGATGAGATTTCAAGAGAAGTGACTTTTGAGAATATTTTTGCGGCGTAATTCAGGACGTTATCTCTCCAAGGCATCCTTGTAGTATTAACAGGAGCTAAAACTCTGGCCTGGATAATAGGAAAATCTAGGACCTTGCCTTCGCTTATAAGGGTCTTAATGGCGTTTTGCCAGTACCACGTACCTTGATTGTAGCTCGAAGTAACAACCATCCATCTGTCCGTTTCCTTCATGCTTCCCATGATAGGCAAAAGGATTCCGTAAATGCGGGCCAGATACCATGTGCCTCGCTCAATATTGAAATCTGGCTCGTTTAACCTAGGCAAATCTGCCGTTTTAATTCCAAGGGTCGAAGTTGCTGTCGCTTCTGAGATTTGCATAAGACCACGGGAATTTTCGCCAAGCGAGGGATTCCATGCTTTAGGGTTCCCAGATGATTCACGGTAAATAGTATTTGCAATGACTTCTACAGGGACTTTGTACTTTGCAGAATATTTTTCAATGATTGGGGCGTAAGTAGCAACTGTAGGTGATGGATATAAAAAAGCCATAATTACTCCTGATAGTAGATAAACGTAATAGCTAAGTTAATTCTACTATCTTTGGGGAGCATTGCAATAAATACAAGGATAAGAAGGGGGTTGGGTTTCCTTTTTGACTAGGTAATTTGGACGTTGATTAAATTACCTAGAAGAAACCCAACCAAGATGTGCTGTCTGGAAGGAGTGTTTCATAAAATATCTCCTTTAAGAGTGGTTAGTGGGAAGTCCTAATAAAAGTATATCAAGAAAGACTTTCGATGCAAGCTTCTTGACAGTTAAATTCTTACTTAGAATAATGGGGATGGAGACTTAGATACAGGTTCAGTTTTAATTAGTTTTAGAACGTCGAGCTAGTATCGGTCTTTCTTTATATGAATCGGGTGAGAGTGTTATGATTCCTCACCCGATTTGTTTTTACGATATATCTTCTCTAAGTCTTTTCAACTGCTCATCATAACTTAATTTCAGATTAGCTGGTGTGCTTGGACTCTTCTGCATCTTATCAATAAATTCTTTAAACGCTTCTCTTTGATCTGATGAAGCAGACTTTGATTCAAAAAACATGCCGATAAGTTTCATAAGAAGCGGCAATACCGCTGTGATGATTGTTAGGTACATATTTTATCCTTTGCTTTTTTTGTAAATGATCGCCGCAACACCAATCGCTGCAATAATTCCAACTGCCATATATGGATGCAGTGTACTCGGTGTTGGAAATGAACTAGAAGAAGATGGTCGTGAAGTAGCAATCCCAAGCTCTTTTAATGTTCTAGCATCTGCAATCCCTGTGGCAGGAATCCCGTGTATGGCCTGATAATTTTTTAGTTTTGATTCTGTCGCTGGACCGAAGGACCCATCAACACCTATTCTAGGGCCTGAAGCCGATGCGTTTAGAGCGTTTTGAAGGGCGATCACTTCAATGCCGCTACTTCCTTTTTGTAATGTCATAATAATATATCCTTTGTTGAATTATCGTATGTAATTTTATCAACCTACTTAGTAGTCTGATCGACCTATTAAGTAGGTCACAATTATTTTCTTATGGGTATCAACTCATAACCAATTGTTGTTAATCTATGAATCTTCTTCGTAGCAATCTCCATGAAAGCATAAACACAATGTCCTTTAACCAGTGAGAAAGAATATGTTACAGCTTTCTCCATACCGATCTCACATCCCTTTGAAGGAAGAACTTTCGTTTCAGTCGGAAATTCTATTACCTGTATTAACCCTTCGCGACTCTGGCAGATACTCACCCCGTTTGCTGTGGACTCTTCACCATTGCAGCTAAGTCTGGCCGTGAGAGTTGCTTCGGGGGTTTCAAAATCAATTGCTCCCCAAGAATGACGACCTTTTTCTTGTTCGTAACCGCCAAGGAATATCGGGCACCCTCCACGTTTCTCAATTTCTGTGGGTGTGTATTCCATTTTGATCTCTCGTTTCTTATCGATGGTGCGTTTGAATAGACCACTTGATCTTCCTGTCACGTTCCATGCATTTTCCGCTGTCTCTTCTCTGTGGCAAGTTGTGAAGGTGAACAAGTCTAAATCGCCTTGTGCGGTGATATGAATTTTGTGTGTATCTTTCATAGGTACTACTGCGACACCGATTTTTTCAACGCCATCAATAACAATAGTCATATCGCGTTTATAAATAACGTCAGGATTCAATTTGTCAGGGATGGATTTGGTTGAGCATGAGTTGACGAGTAGGAAACAAATTATTAAGAGCATTATATTTTTCACTTGGTGTCGTCCTTTTTGGGTCTTCGATGCGAAGACTGTAGTACAATTTTTTTATTCTTCTTATTTACTTTATTGTTCTTCTTTCCATTCTTTTCTAAATATTCTTCAAGTATCATCTGTGCCATCGTCTTTAGTTTCATATTTTACCTTTGCATCGGGTTCAATGTATTCGACCAGCGCATTAATGTATTGTCTCTCATCAATATCATACTCGATTTCTACTTCGCCAATCTCTTTGTAATACTTCGGGAGTTTGTTGCTAACGTAAGGAAATTTTGCTTTATCGTTTATCTGTCTGATGGTGAAGTCGTAGTATGTGCCGCCGTTTTCAACAAGTATGTGACGATAGGTTTGTCCTGCTTGAACATCTCCTGAATCAGTTTGCCATGTTGCCATGACTAGGATGAGATTAAATGAGTGAATATCATATAGCTTGGCGACTTTAACAACGGCATTACTATAAAGGTTACATTGCCAGAAAGCATTTTCGGGATCATCGAATCTAAATTCCTTAGCAACATGTTTTGCGGCCTGAATGATTTTGGTTTGGCTAATTTTCATGATTTCAAAAGCTCCATTAATTCTTTCGGGTCCATGCTATCAACGTAGTCGGCATTGATCCCTAATGCTCTTGCTACTAGCTCGCTACATATAAAAGCGTTCTCGCCGTCATTATACTTGGGATTAATCCCAAACTTCTTTTTTAAATAAATTGAGATAACTGTTAATAGAGAATAAGGGCGACCTAGTTTATCAATGCAAAAGAACAATGCTTTCGTTCTTTTTTCTTTGCTTTCTATCTCGATTGATTCAACAATGGTGTTATGTTCAGCAAAGCTTTTAAAGCTTGTACAAATAACGCCACTTCTGTTTGCTTGGTATATGACTAACTGCTCAGTTGATTCAACATCAAAAACTAAATAGGCGTGAGAGTAGTTAACCCCGAGGACCTTCATTATTGCCCAAGAAAAAGGTTTCCATTTTTTGGGCCTTGAGAATCCGCACTTCATCATATCGAGTCCTTGGTTATATTATATAGTCATTTCATTTATTATGAATTGTCTTATAGTGATTCCGTAAGGAGTCATTGAATCGATCCATGTGAATACCTCAGCACTCACGTAGTTCGGATGTAGAGGGTCTGATAGGCAATCAAGCATCTCTTTGTTAGAATCATCAACAAATACCGTGAACTGTTTTGAATAAGTCCCAAGAAACCTTCTGCCCTCTAGTATTACTTCAGGAGTTGCGTCAGTATGACCAATCATGGCAATGGAGATAAGACCTATGCAAGGCATCTGAAGATTTGATAATAAGTTTCCTCTTCTTGTCTTACCTTCCTGAATCTTTTCAAGGTTCGAGTAATACTTTAACCACGATTTTGTTGTGTCGTGTTTTGTTCCGCTGTTTTTATACCAACTTATTGCAGTCGATCTCGAAACAGGGAAGCCAAGCGCATCACGATTGAACACGCTTATCTCTTCTACTACTATGTCGGTGTATGTAACGCCATCATAAGCAGAGTAGTATTCCTCTTTTTGACATTCGCCTTTAACAACGGTTGATTTTCTGTGAAGTTTGATAGTTGTTCCCGTTACAAAGTCAATTGCCTGTGGAGGAACGCCTTTATCAAAACCTGTATCGGTAATGAAGTCATATATTCTTAAATGATTAGGATTAGCAATTTCGGGTGCATTAGGGTCGAAGCTAGATACAAGTGCAGCTATTTCTGATTGGTTAACAAGCCCTGTGTCCCAAAAATAATCCCCCGATTCATCTGGGCCTTTTATCCATGTTACGTCACTTCTTGTTTGTTTTATGTGGTCTAGTATTTTCATGACACTCTCCAAATTTCTGCTCTGCATAGGGATACAGTGAGGGTGGCGCTACCCTCCATATTTCCGAGTAATTCTATAGTGTGTGTTCCTGCGGCAAGGGTTACGTAAACAAACTGAATTGCAATGACATCATCCGTACTATCTTTTAGCTCTCTCTCGGTCTGCCCATCTATTTGAGTCCCACCGACTCTCAAATGAAATCGCGCCGAAGCCGATTGGGTGTTCGTAGTGAAGTTCCATTTAATTGCTACCCTGTACCTTCCAGCAACTTTTGAAGATGTAGTAAATAAATACATTTGCTGGTTTGTACCTGATGATGTTGTGAAAGGGGTTGTTGATAGAAAATCCTCAAAGCCCTGTCCATAAACCCTCGCGTCTAGTTGAGCTTGTAGTTTTCCTATTGCTGCCAGAATAGAGGCCGTACTTGTGGCAAGTGAAAAACCAGTCAAAGCCGTGGACCTAACAGTTGCGAAAAAGTCACTGATAGTCGCTGCGAGCTGTGTGCCCGAATGGTTTGCTCTCGCTCTGTTATTCGTGTCCCGAGCATTTAACTGAGAAGGTGTTTCATATCCATTAGGATTAGAAGCGTTGTATTTCAAATCAATATTACTTTGAAGGGCAATGTCTGCGTTCTCTCTATCTGTTGCCTCACTAGAAATTGCATTGGCGTTTGAAGTTATCTGAGACTGATGAGAAGTATCATTAGATGATCTAGTAGCTGCTTCACTAGCAAGCTCCTGATCCGTAGTCATATCAGGCGAAATCCATTTTTTACCGACTTTCATATATAGATTCCTTTATAGGGCCACAATATTTTGATTATTTAATGTGGCCATCCGTGGCCAGAATTTCTTCCTTGATGGTTAGAATTATATCATCTTGTGAATTTGGAGCAAATTTTTAGTGATGATTAGGGAACTTTACCCATTAATGGGCAGTGTTCTTCAATATTATCGATCTTTTCATTCAAAACAGCTATTGAAGCCTCTTGAACGTAAAAGTCTTTGCGGACCTCAACTAGAGCATTATCGACTTTATCAAAGCGACCAGATATTTTATCAAAATTTTTATCCGTCTGATCAATCATTCTCTTACAGAAGTAAGCAATAAAACTAATAACAACAACAACAAAAGGCACTACCAGTATTTTTAAGTCTATCTCAATCATATATTTTCCCTGTTTTTGTTATTGACAACATTATTAACTTAAAGCAATTATCATTTTACTGATAAAAACATTTTACACGAAGATTGGACTTCGCACAAAAGGAGAAATTATGACTAAAGCATCTAAAACAACCGAATCTAAAGGAAATTACCTAAGATCACCTACTTCGCTAAGAAAGGCCCGATCTGAAAAAGGTCTTTCTCAGGCCCTAGTCGCTAAAGAACTTGACGTTGCCCTATCAACATTCGGCGGAATTGAAAGAGGCGACATTCCAGTTAATAAAGATCGTGCCGACAAGATCAGCAAGATGGTAGGCAAAGCAGCTAAGAATCTTTTCAAGTCTCATAAATCAGATAAAACTAAGCTAGTGGCGGTTTAATTACCTCGTAGTGGACCACTGAACAGTTTTAAAAAGGGAAGTTGCGGCTTCCCTTTTTTTATGCAAAAATTTTTAACACATATACACAATATTTTAAGGAGATGATCATTCTTGACCTAGAAAAACATAACCCTCGCTACGCTTGGAGAAGTAGAGAGTTTGTTATGAACTGCAAAGTAATTAGAAAGACAGTTAGCTACTTTGATCCAGAAGAAAATACTAACCACACTGCCGACCTGATCCTCCTCGATCCCTATCCCTCTAGCGAACACTCAATGTTCCTCACTGCATGGCTCCCCGAAGAACACATGGACACAATTGATAATCCATCCAAAATAGAACTACCCGTATGGATAGAAGGACCGATCAATATGGCCACAAAAGTAAACGTGAAAAGAGCAGGATCAAATCACAGCAAACCACACCTTTTAATTATGCCAATATTTATGGAAAAACTTATTAACAATAACAAAGAGATCACGGAGCTACGCATTAAGGTGTTCCCTGAAGACAAGATGGAAGAGTTTGAAATGCTAATGAAATCATACAAAGTCTTACCTGACATAACCCATGACGAGTTTCTAAATACATAAGAAATTATAAGGAAATATTTTCGTTGATTTGTCGTTGACAACAACAACTAACAAGGGGAATACTCTTTTTAACAAAAAATTAAAGTTTAAATTTCGAGAAGACTAACCTTCGAGAAAAAACAAAAGTAGAGATCATATAAAGAATGATTCTACCATCCCAAGGAGAAGAACATGGATTTATCAACACGCACTCAAGCTTTCATTGAAGGTCTTGACGATGATGCACAAGAATCTTTCTTGTCAATGTCAGAAGCAGAGCAATTAGACTATATTGCACTTGCTGATTCACTTGCTACAGTAAGCATGAAGGGTATTGACTTTGAAATGGCGAAAACTGAAAACGAGAATATGCCTATTCTTCGTGTTGGTTTAGCTCCTCTAGTTGCTGGCGCGAAAATTGTTGCCCGTCTTAAAGGTACTCGCTTCATCTACTCTAAAGAGCATAAAGAAAACTGGAAGAAGTTCAAAGCTTCTAACGGAGACATTTTCTATACTAACTCTTATTCAGTTTTTGAAAACATCAATACTGGTAAAGAATTTGGTATCTGGTCTTACGCTACTCTTCGTATCCTTGAGAAAATTCCTACTAAGACTGTTTATGGTCCAGATTCAAAATATAAAAATGATCCTGTTGTAGAAATTAGCTACCTTGGAAAAATCGAAGGTCGTGACGTTCTTGCAAAAGATCACGGAATTATTCTTACTGAAGGTAATGCAGCTCACGTTTTCAATGTTCAAGTTGAAAAAGGCGTTCCTGTATTTCAATACGAAGCTGGTTGTTTGAACCCACTCAATAGCCCAACTCCTATCGTTCGTAACGGTGAGAAAGTTGATCGTGTTGAAGCAACTAAGTCTCGCTTTGACAAACTTGCTGCTCTTAACGGTGCATCAGTAATGGGCCTAGCAATTGATGCTTCTTCTTCTTCTGTTCAATAAGAATCACGATGAAAGCTATCTAACAAAAAGTAGGGGCCAGTTATGGCCCCTATTTTTTTTAGAAAAAATGGAGAAACGGCAATGAAGTTAAATCAACTGATCGCAAAGCTTGAGACTATAAGAAACAATCTAAGACCTGTAGAACTTAATCCTGAAGTCCTTATTGATTGTGATGAGAATGGCTTTTATAACTTAGAGAAGGTTCGTATCATTAAAGACGAAGATGATACTTATATCAATCTCAAGTCTTCAAATGAATTATAACGATCCGACAGGAGGGGTAAATGGGCTTTAGTTTTAGAATACTCTATGCTTGGTTGGTGAAAGAAAATCTTATCGACAAAGAGATTACAGAAGATGACTTTATTCAGAAAGGCTTGAATGGTTTCAATGTGTCGGTCTTTGTTAGTATGTATGCCCGAGTTGTAGAACTGGAAAAAATTATACGAGATAACAAATGAGGGTGGAATGAAAAAATCAATTGAAGAAATAAAAGATGCTGCGATAGAGTATGTGGACATAAAGTATTCTAACTGTGTGTATGGGAAATACTATGCTTCAAAAAACGGGTTTATTGCAGGATACACAAGGGCTTTAGAAGAGATGCAAGAACAGTTTATTGATGTTGAATGGAAGTTGGAAGTGGCGATTGAAGCAATGAAAAGCACCGCGAATGATTTACACAAATCTGATGATCCGCACGTAGATGCACTTAATAGGTTAGACGAAGCACTCACCAAAATTCGCTGTGAACAAAAGGACACGGACAATGAGTAATCATATAAACGAAAGAGAAAGCAAAAGAAGAGAAGCATTTGAGGCGGTCGAGTTGGCAATCGGCTTTAATGGCTCCTTTGACCGCTATTTAAACGGAACTTATATCAACGATAACATACAACGAGGGTATGAACGCTTCATAAAAGGCGTTGAGTACCGCGAAGAAAGAACCCCTGTATTGATTCAAAGCATCCACAGTCCTGAAGTGAGTCGCAGCTTTGAGTGGGTTGAGGCCTACAAGACAGAAGACGAACTAGAGTACAGAATACCGGCATACAAAGCAGGAAGGTTTAGAGCTTGTGAGCAATTCTATCTTGAGAAGATTAGTGTTAAGGATGAGAGAATTAAAAAGCTAGATGATTTCTTATTGGAAATTAGAGGTATTCACATGAGGCTTAATAACGGGCATGTCTATCTTGGTCCAGTTGGTGTTATATTTGAAATGGCGCGAGAGCTATCTCAGGATGATTTTTAAAAAAGTTGATGATCGAAGTGACAATTGAAATAAAGCAAACGTCCTATAATTATACCGCTTCCTACACGCTTCCAGACGGTTCTAAATACTTTCTGGAAGCTCACCTTGAACTCTCCACTCACCCTATTGATAAGTACGAGCAAATCACGTTTTTTATATTCGATGCAATGCACAAACATAATAAAAAATCACACTCTTCAATATCAGTGTCAGAAAAAGAAAGAGTCTTTCAAGCTCTTATGGCCAGACTTCAAGGACTTGTCGTTGTGGTTGTTGTGATTAAAGACAATAAATGGTTTGAACTATCTAAAGCTAAGACGTTATACTATTTGAAATCATACGAACCAAGGCCCAAGAGGAATACGCAAATGAATCTCTTTGACCTGATGTAAGACAAAAGGAGTTGCTACATGAAATGTCCAAACTGCAAACACGATATTGATGGTTATAGAGGTAAATTCTCTGTTGCTAGTATTACCATGATTCTCGTTAACTTTTACGAGTTGAAGAAATCTATTTATTCTATCACCAATAGTCTAGTCGAGCAGCATGTGAGAACGAATAAAATGGCCGTAAAAGCTGTTGTTCTTCAATACCAAAACACATGGAAAGAACATCTTGCCCGTCATGTGACCACCTAAAAAGATGATTTATATGGAAGTTCTATTAACCTTACTCATCATCATCGTATTGCCCTTTATCACGGGTCTGCTGGCCATTATGATACTCTCGGTGATCATGGGTGTTGCAAGGTTTGTTGGTCATGTATTTCTCGAAATAGGTCCGATTGGGATCATCATTCTGTCCTACATTCTTGGCTTTATTATTCTCTACACCTTAAAGAGTATTTCATGAATGAGTATTTTATTATGGAAACTATTATTCTAATTATTGCCTTCGGATTTCTTTCATTATTTATTCTCTAATATGCTGCCTCTGGCCTTTATCTATTACATCCTCCAAGGGACTATTTAAGTACAAACCACTTAATCACTCTGGGAGGAGTAATATGGGAAATGCAAAGCCAGCTAAGACAACAGAAATCATTCCTTACATTCCACAAGTTCTTTCTGAACTATCTTTCAAGCAAATTGTTGAGAGACATGGTATTCGTGATACGACTACTCCTCAGAGAATTGTGAAGGGCGAGAACTACTTTCATCACGTAGCCTCAGGACTTAACTACACATATAACGGTTTCATTGATTCAAAAAATATTTGTCTCTTTGACCCTAAGACTGGAAAGCTAGTTCGCTTGACTGAGAAAGAACTTCATAAGCATTTTAAATTTGCTGGACCTGTTACTTCTAAAAGTAATCTGAAATAATATGGAAGCCAAGATTAGTGATCGTCTTATATCTCTTATGTCAGGCGGTCATTACTCTGATCTTGCCTCTGAGATTCTTAAGTGGAAAAAGTCAGGCAATCACAGTGAGAGATATATTTCAGGTCTGACGGGTATTTCTAAATCAGAGGTTCACCGACTCCTTGTGATTGCGAGGGAATCAAGCGGTCTTTTTAAAGCGGCCAAGACTCATGATATTGAGAAGTATGTCCTTCAGGATTGGTGTGAGCTTAAAAAAGGTATTCCTAAAGACAAGCTATGGTTTCAGATTTATCACGGCAAAATAAGAACAAGAAGACAAATGCGAATCATGCTCAATCATCTCGAATAATCTAGGTAGTATTCCTCAATTTATTTTTATTTATTCATGGAAGGGTATATTTACCCTTCCATTTCAACTTATTTTTGAGTCAAAACCCGTGGGTAGTACAGTGGACTAAATGTGGCATTGACATGGACTATTTGTGGACCCATCATGGAGGTACAGAGGGTTAATTTCAACCATACTCCCACTAAGAAATTAGTGGGAACCGCTTAAACTAGGAGAAATAGCATGGCAAAGACAAGCTCAAAAGCAGAAGAGGAACGCAATTTCAAGAACGAAGTGCGTGAATTAGCTACCAAAACAGCTAAAACAGTCATTAGAAAGGCTTCCATAGCACCAGATTATACCGAAGATGATGAGCTTGATGATGATGAGGACCTAGAAGACATTACAGGCTTCAATCTGGAAATAGACCATGAACCACTATCTGCAAGCGATAGATTTTCTTCATTAAAAAGTTCCGAGAATACTCAAGATCACGATGATGTTGACGTTTTTGACCGTTTCAATAAGACCGAAGACTTTCCAGTTCACTTCACCATTCAACGCAATGGGGAGCTTCTAGCACGTAAAGAAGCACCTTATTCATGGGAAGAATTACAGGCAGAATTTGGTAAAGGATTGTATAAAGTAATAGCAAAAAACACCCTCAATGGACGCATCCTAAAACATGAATCTAAGTCTGTTGCTCAGGTCAGAGAAAATGCTGCCAAGATCGCCGACAAAATAGCCTCTGAGCGTGATTCAGTTAAAGACATTATTACCACTGTTAATAACCAGTTTTCTGAAAGCTTAAATGTTATTCAGAACGCCAATCAGAGACAGGTTGATGTACTCATTGAACAAATGAGACAAGACAAAGAAAGCCAGCGTGAAAAAGAAGAACGTCAAAGGAGTGAAACAATGGAAATGAAAAAGATACAGGCCGAAGCGGGTAATGGGACTAATACTCTTCTCGCCACTCTTCTCCCTCTACTGGTTAAAAAAGATGATGGCGGTTCAGACAAGATGCTAACTCTTGTTATGGAAATGCAGAAAATGAATATGGACAACCAGAAAGAAACTCAGCGTTTAATAATGGAAATCCAAAAAGAAAATCGTGAAGAAGCAAGAAGGCTTCAAGATGTAACCAATAATATGATCTCTAAAATGGTCACTGAATTAAAACCCTCTGAAAAGAAGCCTGACTTCGATGCACTCACTATCATGAAAATGATGCAAGATGCAGAAGCTAAAGGCATGGATAAGATGCGTGACTTCATGGACCTTGCAGATGAACGAGCAGAAAGACGCTTTGAGGAAATGATTTCTGAAAAAGGTGATGGCGAAAAAGATGGTGGTGTTATTCAAAGCACTCTCAAACTTCTTCTTCCTGCTCTCATCTCTCAGGGCATGAATAAGCCCTCCCCTGCCGCCTCACCTGAAGATAGACTGGTAGCTCAATACCGTCCTGCCCCCCAACAGCAATTGATTCCTACCAATGTGGTCACGGCAAAACCACAACCGAAAAAACCAGTAGTAAAAGCAGCTCAACCAACAGGCGCAGGACTCGCTAAACCTGTTAGTGGAACAACTCAGGTACATACAGTAAAACCAATCGTTGCAGCTCAATCTGTTGATCAATCTCCAAAAGAAGCTACAATGAGTGTAGAAAAGGCAAAAGAGCTGGTCATTAATGTTGCCACACCGATCCTAGGAGAAGCTTTCAAGGAATACCTAGCAAGCAACACCTTCGACTCCCGTGGAACAGCTATAAAGACAGTCAATGCCCTCAAACAACAAGGAATTAGTGCGAAGCTTGCAGTTCAAGTGATCAGTGCGGAAGATATTATCGCCACTTGCCACTCTTACGGTCTTGCTTCGGATGAAACCGATCAACACTTGAGGAACTATTATGCGAATATCCAAGCGAGTGCTACCACATGAGAACGTAGGCAAATTACCCGACATTAAATCTACAAATGCCCCTGATGGACTCAGGGGTAATTTAGACACCGTTAAAATGATTAAAGAAATCGCCAGAAAAGAATCTGGCGATCCTTTAGTTAGACGAATCGCAAATAATATTCTTCACTACCATCAAGTACCTTCCCACTCCTATTTAGAAGAGGCCCGAGTAATTGCAACATGGGTTCAGGAAAATGTCCGTTATGTTCGTGATGCTGATGGAATTGAACAGTTAACTTCCCCAAACATGATGCTTAGAAATATGACTGAGCTAGGTTATATGACTGGTGACTGTGATGATATGGCAACTCTTCTTTCTACTCTATTATTAAGTATCGGATGCAGACCCGTCCTCAGATGCGTAAGGTATAAAACTGATTCAGGAAAATACAACCATATTTATGTAGTTGTTTATGAGCAAAATCATCCTAATCCTACCAAACGCCTAGTCTTGGACGCAATCATAAAAAATAAACCCATCGGAACCGAAATGCCTCATCAAAGTGGGGATGATTTCCCTATTTAAACTCCCATTAAACTTAAATCATTGCTTCACATCAAAAAGCTAGGATAATAAGGAATTGATGTTATCAAACTAGAAAAAGGAATTTTTATGGACAACAACGAGATTATTTTTAAAGGCACGAAAACTTTGGGCCTCTCATTCAATGATGTTCTATCCACCGTTTTTGGTAAAAATGTTGATACACTTAAAACTCAAGCTCAAGCAGCTGCAACTTCTCTTGCTCTAAATGCTGCTGGTAAATACGTTCAAACAAATCCTGACGCTATTAAAGCAATTACTCAGACTGGACAGGATACGGTCATGGACACAGTTTCAAAACTTTGGCAGGAATATAAAATTCCCGTCATTATTGGCGGTGTCTTAGTTTCTTCTGCTCTCGCTTACGGAATCTATTCAATGATTCTTATGAACAAAACTACTAAAGGCATGGGTGGTCCAAGAAAAAAGTAAATCCTCACCAATCTAAAAAGAAAGGTGAGTGGTTGTCAGGAACAGTTGATTGGCTTGATGGAGAAGACGGAAGCATTACTTCAAACGAAGGTGTTACTTACGGATTCTACGTTCCTGATTATAAGAAATTGTCTCTTAAGAAAGGGATGCAAGTAGCCTTTACCATTTATGAAAATCTCTACAGTATCCGAGTTGATCAAATTAAATTGCCGCTGTCTATAATCAAAGGAAGTAAGAAATGAAACATGTTACAGCTTTTAAGAAATACCCTGCACAAAGAAAAGTTAAACCAATCCCTAAGCTAAGACAAAGAAACCCTGCCATAAGATCATTCGCAGGAAGTTCAAACTCTGCTGGTAAACAAGTGCTTACCGAAGACGATGGACTAGGTGGATTTTGGGACGACATAACT
>Ga0105051_10003177_pt1 | contig 20178 bp, 15 predicted proteins | sample FRY02_FD_78383 | JGI IMG/M metagenome (GOLD analysis project Ga0105051, IMG submission 78383) | Freshwater microbial communities from Lake Fryxell liftoff mats and glacier meltwater in Antarctica - FRY-02 (megahit assembly) | ecosystem: Environmental > Aquatic > Freshwater > Ice > Glacier... | reverse complement strand
TCGGTAGTGTAGCAAGTGGTGCAGTAAGTCTTGTTTCTGGTGCTGTTAGTGGAATAGGTTCTGCAATTGGTAGTGTGGCAAGTGGAATCGGTAGTGTAGCAAGTGGTGCAGTAAGTCTTGTTTCTGGTGCTGTTAGTGGAATAGGTTCTGCAATTGGTAGCGCAGCAAGTGGTGCGGTAAGTCTTGTTTCTGGTGCTGTTAGTGGAATAGGGTCTGCAATTGGTAGTGTGGCAAGTGGAATCGGTAGTGTGGCAAGTGGTGCGGTAAGTCTTGTTTCTGGTGCTGTTAGTGGAATAGGGTCTGCAATTGGTAGTGTGGCAAGTGGAATTGGTAGTGTGGCAAGTGGCGCAGTAAGTCTTGTGACTGATGCTGTTGGAAGCATAGCAAGTGGAATCGGTAGTGTGGCAAGTAGTGCCGCAAGCTTTATAGGTGGAGCAATAAGTAGCATAGGATCTGCAATAAGCGGAATAGCAAGTGGTGCAGCAAGTCTTGTTACTGGTGCTATTGGTGGAATAGCAAGTGGAATTGGCAGTGTTGCAAGTGGTGCATACAATCTTGTTTCTGGTGCTGTTGGTGGAATAGCAAGTGTAGCAAGTGGTGCAGTAGGTCTTGTGACTAGTGCTGTTGGTGGAATAGCAAGTGGAATAGGCAGTGTTGCAAGTGGTGCAAAAGATTTAATTGGAAGTGCTGTAAGTACCGCTGGTAGTGCTGCAAAAACAGCTCTTGGAGTAATTACATCTCCTATAACATCAATAGCAAGTGGAATAGGTAGCGTAGCTTCTGGAATAGGCGGTTGGTTTGGTTTTGGTGGTGGTAAAGAAAAAAACAACGAGACCAAAGTTACAGAAAATGCAAAGCCAACTTGTACAAATGATTTAATTGGCAGTGCCGTAGGTGCTGCTGGTGGCGCTGCTCAAACAGCCATTGGTGCGATCACATCTCCCATAACATCAATAGCATCTGGAATAGGTGGCTTGGTATCTGGAATAGGTGGGTGGTTAAGTGGTGGCAAAAAAGATGACACTCAAGTTATGGAAAACATAAATTCAACATTAGGATCTTTATTTAGCAATCCAGAATCAGTAGTAAGTGATGCTCTTAAAAAAGTAACAGAAGCGTCTGCTGCTGTTGGAGTAAGTCCAGTTGCTTTAGAAAGCCTTGCAGAAGCTTCAAAAGGAACAGCAACAGCAACAGCTATTCCTCCAAGGGCAACTATGCAAGAGACAATGCAGCGTGAAACGGCAACATCTGAACCATCATCAGCAACAGTTGGATCTCCAGATTTAAGCAATATATCTAGCGAAACTACATACCAAAGTGAACTTAATGAACAAATGGTAGCATTGTTAACTAAGTTAGTTGAAGCTACTGAAGGTGATGCTCAAACAACAGGAAGTTCTGCTGCGTCATCTATGGATACTGATTCAAGGAAAACAAACAGTAAACCATATATGAATTCAAAATGGGCTTTTGGTGGATTCTTACAAACATCTGGCAAACAAGCAACTAACATAGGTGCTGGAACAAAATAATGGAAGGTGATAATTGAAAGCAACTAGAAAAGGCGGAAGACTACTTCCAATTGACGAGTGTTACATATGGAGTGAAATGCCAGCAGCGGGTCCTCTTTATTCTAAAGGAGACACTAATTATTTGTATTTCGACAACATTCCAGATGTTAGTGACAAGAAATCTGCGAAATACAATGATGAAACAGGCATAGGAAGAACAGCACCATTTAAAATTTATTCTAACTCGGAAAACAGAGGAATCAGCTGTGAATGTCATTTTTTCGTACAACAAGCTAGTGGTCCACAATCTGCCAAAGCAATACTAGACACAATGAGATGGCTTCAGGCTCATGTCTATCCAAAAGAGCCAGAGGGTGGAACTTATATTCCCCCTCCAATTATGCAAATTAAATTATTCAAAAATTTATCAGAAGAACCATTATGCGTAATTCTTACTAGTTACAACACTAAATTCGATCCTAGCGTTCCATGGGACGAAGAATACGGCATACCATACAAGCTTGATATTAGTTTAGAATTTGAAGTTGTATATCAGTCAGAAAATCTACCATATGCAGAAGACATTAAAACTAGTGGTGGAGCATAAAATTATCGTCAATATAAATAGGAAATTTTAATGGCAAACAAAATAGAATACACAAATATAAATTCCAATAAAATTGTTGCTTCTAATAGCAGATATGCGGAGAGTCCGATTATTTACTATGGTGAAAACAAATACTTAACATTTCCCATTTATAAGAAGCAAATGGCAAACATAAGTAGAAACGACAACTACACAGTTGTCACCAAAGGACAAGAGTACAGACCAGACCTTGTGGCTATGGATTTTTACGGAGCTTCTATTTTTTGGCACAAGATACTTGAGACCAATAAAATAATGGATATATGGGATTTTAAAGCTGGATTGAGTATTAGGCTTCCAAAAAACGTTTATTGAGGTTAGATATGGCAACGCAATGTGATAATGTTTCGCCTGATGTAATGGACTGTCTTTGTTTGTTACCAAAAAAACCACCTATTGGTCGTTCATATGCCCCTTTTGTTAAATTGAAAATAAAAGATATTGAAATATTGTGCGGAAACGAATCATATGAAAACGGCGCTCCACAACACACTATGGTAATAAAATCTATGCATTATGGGATGAGCCGTGGGAATGGAGGCATAACCGTGGAATTTGAAATTCTTTCAGAAGGATCTGAGGGTTATAAACTTCTTTTTGATAAAATAAACAAATCGATTAAAGAAGCAGAAAAAGATAGTAAAAGTTCTACATTTAGTTTTGGTTGGAACAATCTAAGTTGTGACGCCAGTTTAGATCCACTTAAATCTGGACGCCTTCATATTCTTCCAATTAAAATGTCTACCAACATTAGCACGGGAATAGCAAAAATAAAACTTGAATGTAAAGATTTGCTTGAAAGACACAATGATAGACGAGTAACAACAAATATTGGGGAAGAAGGAAATTTAATTCCTCTTAAGGATGCTATAGAACAGTTGTGTCGAGAAAACGATCCACCAATCGATGTTGAATTTAGAGGAGCAGATGGTGGAGAATTAGAATTTGAAGATAATGAAAAAGGATATAAGTCTGTATGGAAAGCAAGCGAACTTCCAATTTTGTCTGTTATAAGAAATTGGGTAAGCACAACAAGAACTAAAAAAGAAAAAGGCGTTTACTTTAAATATAGTCCTAAAAACGAAACACTTATAATACAAGAAGACGACGAGTGTGGTCCCGACGAAAATTGCGGATGCGAAAACGGAGTTATTGCTTCGTATATCGTAAATGGAGGAAACTGTAGTCCTGTTTTAGAATTCACTACAGATATTGATTGGATACTTGATGCAGGAGGTTATGGAGGGATATCAGGAAGTGCAAGCACTTCAGGGATAGAAAAATCTGATGCCCCAATAGAACTTGAACCAATAGAAAAAAGTGGATCAGGCAACGAACAAGCTATACCTTCGGAATACGACTACACTATATCTCCAGAAGCTAGAGCCCAAAAACTTAAAGATGCCACAGCAGCAAATACTAAAGCAAACAAGCCATTTGACACAGCTAAAAGCATAAGTGGAGAGTTGACTATAATTGGAAACCCTTCATATTCAGACATATCAGATATTGGAAGATACATTTCTATAGTCGTTTTAAGCCCATATAGTATATCTGGAAATAGCGGTTCGGGTTGCTTTTGGATAGCAGATACTCCAATCAACAAAACTCTTTCTAATAAAAAGTGGATGCTAGAAGGTATAGACCATCAAATTGAAGGTGGAAAGTATATAACTAAGTTAAAGGTTGGTCTGCCTGTTCCAAATGGAGAGTTACCTGCAGATTCACCACTAGGTGGCGAAGGAAGCTGTGGAGTTAAAACCGAAGGAACTGGAGATGGTAGCTTTGAAGGAGAAGATGTATAATGAGCATAAATGGTCGCATAGCAGATCTTGAAAGAAAAATATTAAGCCTTACAAAACAGCTTGGAGATGTAGAGTATTCTAACATTGCAATAGCAAGGACTAAACAGAGAAGCGATACAACAAATACAAATGATATGCATTTTGGACTTATGATTGGTCTTGTAATAGAAACTATAGACATATGGAAGCAAAATCGCATTCGTTTTTTTAGTCCTAAAATGCATAGAACAGATATGCAAATTACGGAACTTCCATGGGCCAATCCAGTATCTGCAATGGGTGGATTTGACGACTGTGGCCTTAACTGGGTTCCACCAGCAGGTTCGTCTGTAGCTTTAGTATTTGAAAACGGCAATAGAAGTTCGGCATTTTACCTTGGAACTATTTGGTCGAGAAATAGAGGTCCAGAAGGACAGAATAACTGGGGTGTTAACCATTTAATGTCAGAATACGATAAGATTTGGAAAAGTCACAGAAAAGGCTATCTAGTAGGCCCTAACGATGAAAGCCAAGTTTTACCTCCATGGAACACAGAAAGCTATAATGGATTTGATATAACATCTGGACTTGATTTTGCTGATATGCCAGAAGTTCAAAGAATTATAACATTTCCAAACATTTATGGTTTTAAGACTCCAGAAAAACACGCACTAAAAATGGTTGATGGTGACCCAAAGTGCAATAGAAGATGGAAGAGAATAGAACTCGTAAGTAGTACTGGCAATTGGCTAATGATGAAAGACGATCATCTTCATTATGGAGGACAATGGGCTCATCCAGACTGTGCAGTTACATATCCCAACACAAACGACATAGTTCCTGACGAAGATGTTAGTTGCATAGCTGGAACTCCTGAGATGCCATACCCCGATAAGGCTCGTGAAATAGGCATAGACGCAGGCATTGTGGCTTCAGATGGTTCTAATAAAAGTGCTGAAGAGATCAGCAAAATGGCATTAGCTCTCGACAAAGCAAATCAGAATACAAAAGATATAAGACCCGATTTCGTTAAAACATCTGAAATTCCAATTTGCGGAAAACTCATACCAAGATTCAACTCGCAAGCAAGAACTGGACATCCAAAATCATCAAAATACAAAATGCAATATGGACAGAATCCATATTTCAAGCATAGCAATGAATGTCGCCCATATCGTGGACCAGAAACACCACAAAACAACACATGTGACTTACCACAATCTGGTGTCCAGCTTATGAGTGTTGCAGGACACACATTTGTCATGGATGATTCTGTAAGTTGTCCAGTTGGTATACCAGAATGGGAAAGGAGTACAAAACCATTTGATTTTGGTGCTGAAGATATATTTGAGGGAAGAACATACATCAAATCAGCAACTGGCCATATGATTGAACTTTCAGACTTAGAAAAAGAACCGAATGTTAGAAGCGAATGGAATGGCATCAAGCTTATGACAGCTTTTGGAAATAGAATCGAACTTAACGATCATGAAAAATCCAAATGCATAGCTGGTAAACATCGTGGCATAAGCATGCAAACAACAAGCAAACATCAGTTTGAAATGATAGACGAAGACAATGCTCAATGTGGTGATGGTGCAAGAAAAAGTATTAGTCCAGAAAAACAGAATGAGGAACAAAAACCTGTTGGTCATGGAGGTTCTCCGATTCCGCTTGCAAAGAAAGCATACATAAAAATAAGAAGTGGATATGGATTGGAAATAATGATGCGTGATGATTCCAGTCAAATAAAAACAGAGAGACAATTCATTCAAATAATATGTCCACACAATACAAATTGCCGTGGTCCTCACATTCACAGATACGAAGAGTCGCCCGATGGTCCAGGAAGAGTTTTTCTGCGTGTTGCAGGAAATTACATTGTAGCAACAACAGATGATTACATAGAAATTGTTGGAAAGATTGGTGGCTGTTCAGAAGAACACAGCAAAATAGAGATAATAAGCAAATACAAAATAGTTTTCACAAAAGACTATTATGTAAACATAACTAATAAATCTCATATATTTTTCGCAAAAGAGTTAATCGCACTGCTTGCTGGAAATGATGGAATTAAAAAATCACCAAAAATTGGAAGAGTTCTTATGTACGATATGTCAACAGGAGCTATAAGAGCGAGTTCTAGGGTTATAGGCAGCCTTGGAAAAAATGATCCATGCATTACCATAGCAAGCCTTCTTGGCGCAAAGAAGAGATGCCAATAACAGAAAGATAAGTATACATTATGGAACAAAAAAGTTTTAAGGGTGTGCCATACCCAATACAAAAGAACCCTAGGGGGTTCTTTTGTATTCAAAGTGGAGTCGATCAAGTAAAGTCTGATATGATTGTGCTTCTACTAACAAATCCTAGAGAAAGAGTTATGCTTCCCGACTTTGGGACTCCATTGCGAAAGCTTTTCTTTGATCCAAACGATCCTATACTTGTGCGTGAAGCAAAAGCAATGATAGCAAACTCACTTAAACTATGGGAGCCAAGAGTGGCAATAGAAAACATATATATACAATCAAGACTTGACTCAGGAAGTGCCAATCCAAACGATCCTGATCCAAATAATGAAAATGTGCTGCTCATAAGAATTACCTTCTTTGACAGACTTGATATTAGGACAATAAACGAGCTTAGACTTGAAGTCCCATTAGGAGCGTAAGATGACCGAAAACTGTCCATTTAATGTGGAACCATATGCAAAAACTGAAATAATTAAAAAACCAAATGTATTCAATTTGAACTACACCAACCAAGACTTTTGGAGTATGAAATCAAGATTGATGCAATTTACACAGCAGAGATTTGGAAATGAGTTTAGCGATTTTGTTGAATCTTCCATTGCCATTATGTTAATTGAAAACTGGGCATTTATAGCCGACACGCTTTCATTCAAGATGGATCAGATAGCAAACGAAATATTCATAGACACCGTAACAGAAATAGAAAACGCATTTAGACTTTGTAAGTTAGTAGGATTTCAGCCTATGCCACCAATAGCAGCAAAAAGTTATTGGACTGCAACTTTATCAAATGCAATAACCACGGATATAAACATACCAACACCTATAAAAATAAAAATTAATGGTGGCGGCACATCACTTACTATGGAACTTTTTGCAGCTGATGCTGATGGAAATCCTCTTTTCAATGAAAACATAATAATACCAGCAAATTCTCTTGTCAATGCGAGTATAGTGGGTCTTGAAGGATTAACAAGAGACGAAAAAGTCAATGGAACTGGTGCAGTAAACCAAACAATATTATCTGGTTATAGAACAGTGATTTTTGACTCTATAAGGGTTGAAGTAGATGGTGTTGTTTGGAGTAAAGTTGATTATTTTTCAGAATCACAACCTCTTAAAGAATATAGAGTAGAATATAACTCGACATTTTCAGTATTTGTAATATTTGGAAATGGCATGGCAGGGATGATTCCAAGTATCGGATCTTTGATTGTAATCTCTTATAGAACTGGTGGCGGAGTGGTAGGAAACCTCGTAACAAACGCCACACAGAAAAGCTTACTTGTTGATGTTCCAGGATTAAGTTACACAGTTCCTGTATTCTTAAACAACTACACTAAAGCACAATATGGATTTGACGGCGATACTATAGAAGACATTAGAAGAAAATTACCAGCATACTTAAGAACACAAGATCGTGCTGTTACTGGCTTAGATTACAAAACTTTAGCAGATCAATTCACATCTCCATATCATGGACAGATAGGTAAGGCAAATGCAATTCTAAGAAACCATGGTTGTGCAGCAAATATTATTGACATATACATACTAGCAAGAAAAGATACTGAGACACTTGAGACAGCATCTGATTCTCTAAAAACAAAGCTCATAGAATACCTTGAATCTAAAAAAATGATGACTGATTATATTTGTATCAAAGATGGAGTTCCAATTAATGTTGATGTAAACATATCAGTAACCACAGACAAATTATATAGAAAAATTGAAGATGAAATTCGTGTAAAAGTTATGAATAGGATCGATAGGTTCTTTTCCATAAATAGATGGGAATTCGGACAGACACTAAAAGAATCAGATTTAATAAAAGAACTTTCGGATTTGAAAGAAATATCATCGGTTGATATCACATTCAACACAGACGAGTTACAAGGTGTAACCAACATAGTCACCGCAAAATACTATGAAATAATTAGATCAGACATAATAGCACTAGGATTCGTTTACGAATAACACAATGTCACAAAAAAGAATCACAGAAAATCCGACACTAAACGATACCGTGCTTTTCGAGTTCACAACTTCGGACTACAATGGTTGCCTAATTGCAAATCCATATAAAGTAGACAAAATAATAATATACTTTGTTGAAAGAAGTTTTACAGATCAAACTGTTGAAGAATACACTGAGAATATGCACGACAGTGACAAGCTTGCCAAAACCATAGCAGCAGAGAGATTAGCGTGCGAACAACCTACAGAAGAAAACATATTTAATGCAAAAAAAATGCGTGTTGATCTAAATTCTAATGTTAGATCGCAAAAATTCTATTACAAAGAAGCCACGCCAGTTTTCACTATTGGTTCTGTTGGTTTTCCAGCATGGCTTTCCAGCGACCAAGAAAACTCGCTGATCGAAAAAATTGAAACAGACGAAAACGGAAATGTCGTATACGGAAAATTTAGATATGTATGGAAACCACTTGGATTTCGTGAAGGAGACTACTTTGTATGTTTCACATGGACTCCAGTTATAGCTGGGGAATCTAAATCTAGTCATGAAAGATTTAATCTTTCTAGTCCAGCAACGGAAAGCAACTCAATACCATCTCATTACACCCCAGTAGAAAAGTACCCAACCCTTATGGAGAGGTACACTCCAGAGATGTTTAAAATAAGCCTAAGCGAATTTGATCGCACTCCAGATGTGATAAAGAAACTAAACTTATCAGTAGCCGATGGTTTTACCTTACTTGAAAACTACACGAATCAATTGATAGACCTTTATGATGCAAATGTTCTTTCTGAAAAACTTCTTCCATTTCTTTCAAACTTATTTAATCTAAGACTTAAATCAGATGACCCATATAGATGGCGAAGGCAAATAAAAAGAGCTATACCTGTTTTTAAAAAAAAAGGTACGCTTAATGGACTTAAAGAATCTTTTGATCAAGCAGGAATAAAGTTTATAAGCCACACTAGACTTTGGCAGGTAATATCAAATCACACATGGCAAGAATTGTTTTCATTTGATGGTGAAAATGACTTTTTCATACTTGAGAGAACAGCACTTTCATTGGACCTAAATAATTTTGAACTTTACATAAGATATGCATCTAGTGATTCTTGGGATTCCTTGACATCTGATTACATTGAATTCGATCAAATAGAAGGATTGTCTATTTTGAGGTGGGTTGGAAATACTCTTTCCGCTTCACCAATATCTTTGACCGAGGGAGACGCAATTAGAGTGGTGTATAAGATAAGAGAAGTTACATCTGGAACAGAACAGAACATTGAAGAATACATTAGGGCGTTACCACTTATGGACACGAGGGACGAACGGGACCAAGAATATCCAGTCAAAAACTGGAATGTTAGGCTTATAGAAGAATCTGATCCAATATTCGACATCATCATACCGACAAAAAATCCATTTCATGATGATGTTATTTTTGGAAAAGTTAGAACAGAATTCCCATACAGCGAAAACATTTACAATATGGAAGAATACAATGGAAGTATTAGGAGTAGTAAGTCTCCTTGCGATATAGATAAGAATTTTGTAGACCCATGCTTTAGCGGACTGAGCAGTAAGTACAATATAGAGCTAGAAATAGAGAAAATTAGTAATGATAGAATATTTGAAGCTCGTGATGTTTTGCGTGAGTGTATGCCATTTCATGCGGTGCTTAATGTTATGAACATTTATGGTGGCATCAACGAGGTCGTAACACCTCCAGAGGAAGATTTTGAAGCTCTCGTCACATTTATGCAGAGCGGATTCACCATATCTGGAAACGCACAAATGTGGTTTAACAGAAATATGATTGACGCTTTGATAGGTGATCATAAAATTCTTAGAAGCGAACTTGCTTCTTCTTCGTTAGTTGATTCTGGAAATGGAACAGCATACAACGACTCTGTGGTTATTTTTAGCGGTGAAGTTAATTTTAGTAATATAGGCATGGTTAGTGACGGAACTGCAATACTTAAAGTTTTAACTGGAACTATTGCAGGTGAATACAACATATACAAACCTAATAAAAACACAGCAGAATTAGTTTCTATAAGCGAAACAATCATTGAAACAAACACATCTTTTGGGCCAACACTCTCACTTAATGAACGTGCATTTAGCTTTAGGGTATCAAATCCAATAAATGCAGCTAGCACTATTAACATATACCAAGACAATATTTTCGTTTTTTCAGATAACAACCAAAAATTCACAGAGTTCAAATCACTATGGGATGTATCTAATAACTATGCGTCATCTTCTTGGAAAATAAGAATCAATGCATATAGCGCAACACCATACGACATCATCAATATACTTGGAAATGAAACAATCGTACTTGCAAACAATGGCACTCTTCCTATGTCGTCAGTGTCTTCCGTGTCTTACACTACATATGATCAATTTGGAAATGAGGTTTTCTCAAGTTCTTCTGGAGTCATTTCCGTTACATTAAGGGGAAGGACAGAAGTACTCAACAACAATCTTCATAATGTGAAAAATATTTTCTTTGTGGGAGACTACCAGAAAATATCAGATGTAGAATACAAAATCATAGGATTTGTAGATGAAACAGAAGATCAATTCTACATAAGTGGTTACAATGGTGGAGATATTGCTGGAACTAGCCTTGAAACCTATAGAAGGCTTACAGATGGCCAAATAGGATATATGAGTCATCGTGGGAGTAAAATTCAAATATCAGGCAACCTAGAGTCATCATTGTCTATAAACAATGGTGCAAACAGTCTAATTGAGATTCCACTTGAAGATAACCATTTTAAAGAAAATTATCTTGTAAAAATAGATGAAAAATTATATTTTATTACTGAGATTGATGGAAATAATCCTGCTGGATACACAACAATAACATTAAGTGGACCTGATGGCTATTGGAAAACTTTGAATGTAGGCGGCACAAACAAGCCATATGATATATATAGGTACATAAAAAACAACAATATTGCAATAGAAAGACAAAAGCCTAATCTTGGGCCAGTAATATTTGAAACAATAGATAGAAGTGGAAGGGTTGCAGTTGGAAACGATTCTAGTGGAATTGAAGAGGTATCGATGCTTAAGTCTGAAATACCTAGCAATTTTATAGATTCGGTTGATCAAAATGAAAAAATTGAATTTATAATAGATTACAAAGATGGCAATATTCAGAAAGGTAAATTATGACAGACACACATGAGCCTATCCAGATCATAGGAATAGTAGAGAGAATTATAGAGTATTCTGATGGGCGAAAAGAAACATCGGAAATTAGAAATACGATTCTAAGAAAAGGAAGAGAAGCCTTGGCAAGCAGTCTTGCAAACAATATAGGTTCAGTCTACGGCTTTTATATAAATAGAATATTATTTGGTGATGGTGGAACATCTGGCGGTGCACTTAAAGTTGTAGACGCAAATAGAAGTGGTCTTTTTGGTGTCACTCGTGCAAGCAAGCCAGTTATAAGCTCCGTTGATAAAAACATACCAAGCCAAGTAATATTTACTTCTGTTTTAACATTTGACGATGCAAATGGTTACGCCTTAAATGAAATGGCATTGCAAATGTTTAATAGTGACCTTTACAGTATGGTGGTATTTGCCGATCTAAACAAAACATCTAGCATGCAAATAACATTTAATTGGCGTCTTTCATTCGTCTAAAGTCAGTTAATTGACGAAAGCATGGCTTCATACTCGGAGAAATTCAAATGAATAAGAAAATCAAGATAATGAATATTAAAGATGAAAATGGCTACACAAATATGCTTGTTTTAGAAAATGAAGTTTTTGATTGGGGGATTGACCCCAAATCACTCAAAGAAGCAAAAAAAATGATTAAACAAAGACCAGATATGAGAGAACAAGTTTCTATGTCTATTATAAATCATTTTGTAGATTGTTTTTCAGAATTTTGTGACACTAAATTGTCACTAAAAGATATTCTTATTGCAATAGAGAGGGGCGATTTGTAATGTATCTTACGAAATTTGATGAAATGGATGATCGATTTTACATTAAAGAATCACTTATAAAAGATGCTGGTAATGGACTTTTCGCAAGATGTGCTATCAGCAAAGGCGAAAAAATAGACATAACTGGAGTTCTTGTTGAGAGGGGAAGCCGTGCAGATATATGCACCACATTTGCAAATCCTTACAAGTTCGCATCAAACATAATTGAAATGGCAGATGGTACATTTGAACCAAGTAATAAACTTATCATACCTCTTGGATTTTCTGGGATTGTCAATCACATAGGTGATGAATCAAAAATGAATGTACAAATCACTTATTTTGGAAACGACAATATTGCTTATATGTTCATCAAAGATGTGCAGAAAAATGAAGAGATATTAGGAAATTATGGTAAAGAGTGGCAAAAATTACTTGAATGGAGTCAAAAACAAAAAGAAAATGACAAGACAGACAAAAATGACTGGGAAAAATTTCTTTCCTTAAATCTTTACAACCTTGGCGACCTATTATAAAAGAAAAAATAACAACAAGGATAAATACTTAGTAGCGACCTTTGAAGGGTCATTTTATATTTTTAAAAAAGGTGAAAAGTGCCAGATTTATCAAAAATACCAGTGCCAGAATATCAACCAGGTCAACCATATCACTGGGAATACGATAATGTTCCACTCAAGGCTCTTGCTTTAAGAGACGAAATTATAAATAATGAAGTTGAAAATACAGCTGAAATTTTAAGACTTGGTGCTGGCACACAAGGAAATATGGCCAACCTTATAGATCAATCAATTGATCAAGATGGAAATCTTAGAAGAACAGCAGTTGATCAGTCTATGCACAATATGGGCGAACATACTGATTCATTCACAGAAGTTGGAGAAATAGAACTTAATTACATACAAAACACACTTGGATTTAACAGCGTAACAAGTCCAGTACTATTTGTAAGAATGCTTGATGTAGAACGATCAAAATTAAATTTAATTGCTGATGAAGCTACAAATATAGACTTCAAAGTAGAAACTCCAAGTTCTATAGTCTCAATAAACGAAGGAACTATATCTTTACAGGCTTCAGACACCATAGCATGGGATTTCACGGCTCCAGTCAGTCCATCACAGCCATACATATTAAAAGCAAATCTTAGCATAGCAACAACATTTGCACACACGCACTATTATGATGTCGAACCTATAACTTCAAATTACAAAAACTATAGTGTAACAAGCGTAAACACCCCATATATTGAAGGAAGCGTTCGTGTTTTCATCAATGGAATTAGAATAAATTCAGAATATCCGATTTATTGTCCAACAAGCGACCCAAGTATGCCTTGGGCACTCAATAAATTCACAGCAAATCATATTAACGGAACATTCTATTTAGACAATTTTATTTCAGCACAAGATATAGTAAGAATAGACTTTAATATTTCTGTAACTTAAGAGAACTTATGAACAAGCCAAAACATATAGAGCTTGGATTTATTATAATTGTTCCAGAAAACAACCCAAAACTTGCCGAGATAACTGCGTCTAGTTTAAAGTTTAAGTATTCTGGTTCTCCATTCATATTTGTAGTAACCGAATCAATATCAGATATGTGCTATGATGATATTTCAAAAATTGGAATAGTTTTCCGTGGTGGAAATACCTATAGTTCATTAATTAGTTTAGGAATGATGCATGCTCCGTCAGAATGGAATATGATTATCATATCAGGCACACAAATGCGAAGTAACGCCCATCAAAAATACTCGTGTTTTATTGATTCACCAAAAGATATACTATTTCCAATAGTTGATAGAAAAGCCAATTTCATTGAAGGAACATTAAATGGAATTATGTTCAACAAATTTGCATACGAAGAACTAGGAAATATGCCTAATGAAATTTCAGATATGCAAGAATGTAAAGCAATATGGGGTTATAAAGCTTGTAATCTTGGCTATAAGTTCAAAGCCTTAGTTGGAGCTGGCCTAAGTTAAATTATTTGTCATTTCTAAAAAGATCAAGTACCACCAACAGTTTTAAACCAACTAAAGCTAAACCTTTAAATGTGTTTTTTTGCTTAAAAATCATATTTTATATGCCCATTGTAAACTCTTTTATGACAAGGAGTAAAAATATGGAAAATAATGAACTTTTAAGCCAAATGCAAGAAATACTCAAAAACGAACCAGTCGAAAGACACAGCTATTTTCAGATGAAATATTTCATACTGAACAAAGAACCTACAACTCAATCGAAAATGTGGCAATGTATAAGAGAAATAAAATCAAGATATGAATCGTTGCAAGCTATAGAACTTGAAATTGATGAGGGTAAAGACAACCTAGAATTGATACAAATGAACATAAATAGAGATGAGTCGAATTTAGAGAAAAGAAAGTTAAAAGGAAAGAACCCAATGTCTATTCGTTTTTATGAAATAAACCTTAAAAAAAGCGAAAGACAAAGAGTAGCACTAGAAAGAAATATCGAAGCATTAGTTAAAAAGAAAAAAAGCATAACAGAAGAATCAAATTTTTTTGTAATGGCTTTTAAAAGCTTTACAGAATCTGAAAAACTACTTGATTTTGACGACCTAAATTCACAAAAACATTATTGGGGTGAAAAGCTGTTGCAGAAGATAAACTTGAAAATGCTTATGCAATCTAGTGTTGACACAGAATTAATTGAGACAGTATTGGCTCTTCCTGATGACATACCAATAAAAGAACAGACACTAAAAAATCTTGATATGCGTCACAGTCAAATGGTTGAGATGAAAAAACAAGCTGAAATGGCCATATCAAATAAAATGGAGAAAGATGGCAACTAGAATATCAACCCTAACTCCTGGCTACACAATAGGAATATTGTCTTCATTTCCAATTGGAATAGACAACAAACAAACATTGTACGAAGCTAAAAATAATGCAGAAACAACATTGAGACAGCCCATTTCATTTAATGGAAAGCATATAATTGTAGACAACAATGATATGTTTCCTTCAAAAGGCTTGATTAGACTTGGACCACCTTCAGGAAAAACTGGAAATTATGAAATAATATTTTACGGAAAGAAAAGCGAAGGCGTTTTCTCAGACTTAGCTAGAGGTTTTGCTGGTTCGAAACAAACAATATGGCCTGTTGGCACTCATGTCAATCATAGTGTTATGGCTGAACATCATAACGCAATAAGAGATGCAATACACAACATACAGACAAACCTTGGCACAATTGAGAAGCCAACATCTCCATCTCTAAATGGAATTTTAAAAAGACAAGAAAATATATTTTTAGCTCCAAAAGCAATATTTAGAGCAAGCAAAATAATTGGCCAACCACCATTTAAAGTTAGATTCCAGAATTTCAGTACTGGTCCTCTTATTAGATATCTTTGGGATTTTGGTGATGGAATAACATCAGCACAAAAAAACCCAATACATACTTATCAAAATGAAGGCATATATACAGTACAGCTAAATATTGTTTCGACCTTAGGAGCACAAGGTATAACAACAAAAAAAAACTATATAACTGTCAGTAGAAAAGAAATAAATAGCTTCTTTTATGTAACACCAACAACAGGATACTCACTACAAACTGCAAATGATCTTTCTATAAGTCCTACTGAATTTAGGCTCATAGACCAAAGTGATGGTGATATTATACAAAGATACTGGATATTCGGCGGTGAAGGAACAGTATCTAATACGCCTGTTACAAATCAAAGCTACCAAGAAAACAACCCTAACAAACATGAAATAAAGTTTGTTTATGATAGTCCTGGGGAGTACACCCCAGGACTTATGTCGATACTTGAAAACTCAACCACAAAAAGGACTTTCTTAAGCGAAAGCATCGTGGCTCAATAATGGCTATACCAACAATAAATTATCCAACAAGCATAGATGACGACTCAACGCTTTTTCTTGTTCATGACAGTCTTAGATTGACATTGTCGGCTGACTATAACCCTGGAGATAAGTCAATTCTGATTTATGGAGATACTGAAATAATCAATAGATTTCCAGCAACAGGGTTGATAACAATGACGGAACAATGTAGTGATGAGGATGTTAGAGCAATAACATTTTACTATGGAAGCAGAACAGAAGTATCATTTGACCAACTTGAATTGCTTCCTTGCTTTACTGATGTCGCCAAACCAAGAGATATAACTCACATAACAATGAATGTTATGGCGGAGCATCACAATTCTCTAAAAAACGCTGTCATTGCAATAGAAAATATGGCTGGTAAAAAAGGAGAAATATCTCAGCAACCACTTATAGGAACTATGGAAGCAAGGATAAATTATTTAAGAAAAATAGCTCTTGTTCCTAAGGCATGGTTTGCATCAGACAAAAAAATAGGACTTATTCCTTTAACAATTGAATTTAAAGATTTAAGTTTTAGGCTTGGCACTGATGGAACATCAGGAATTATAAGTTACATATGGGATTTTGGTGACAACACAAGTCCATCTATAGTAACAATAAGCACTACAGAAGGACCTGTAACTCAAACTAATGTACTTGTACAAGATTTAAATGGCGGAACAATAAGTAAAGTATATACGAAACCTGGAATATATGACGTAACACTAAAAGTTACAAATGACTTCGGATCAGACATTGTTGTATTCCCAGAATATATAAACGCTAGAGTAGCAGCTCCTGACGAAGCAGTTATAAAATTTAACACTCGCACAGGACAATCGATCACAACTGTAGGATTACCATTAAATGGACCATACACTACGAATCCAGTCATAAGAACACCAGTGAATACATTTGTAGATGCAGAAGTTCCATCTGGAGTAAACCCAAATAATGGAAAAAGTTATGCAGGAGAGGAATTATCTGGTGGCACGCCAATTGATGGGGTCATAAGCTACACATGGTCGCTTGCTGATGACCTTTCACACAGCAACTCATCTTCAGTAAGAGCGTCATACAGCGTCGGAGGAATATACGACCTTGCCCTTAGATGTGACACGCAATATGGGGCATATAGAATAACAGCATATGAAAATGCAATAGATGTAGTTGAAAAGTACAATTTATGGCTATGGAACTACCATTCAATTAGTCAGGTTAAAAGTTATGAATTTGGACTTGTGAGTGAGACATTCAAGACAAACCTAACGAACCCAGTAAGCATCAGTAGAAACAGCAGCTTTCTCAATGGTGAAGCAAACGAAACGCAACAAAAAAGAGAGTTTAACAGAAATGTAGGATTTGCACCGAGGGGAACAACTGCAAGCGGCAGTGGTGGAGTTGGTCTTCTTTTCTATGCATCAGGAAGATCAGTAACAGATTCTCCAATCCTTGAAAAAGTAAATATACATGAATTCAATGGATTCACTCAAACCTATGTAACTCAATTATCATTAAATAGACCATGGAACTGGTTTGAGTTACATAGCTCAAACAGTGTTTATTTTGCATTGGGTGGAATAAATACAAATCAACTTCCAAATACCAGCCTAACAAACCAAACTAAAACTAGATTATCACTTTCGGAACTTTCAGTAACATCAGACTCCCTAACAACATCAAACTACAAAAATGGAGCACAAGAACTTAGCAACAATGAAGTTACATTTGACAATATTGGAAATCCTATACAAGGGCACATGAGTGTGTATAGGACATGCTGGAAAGATACGGCTGGCTACATACTAAGAAATCAAGGCGTAGGTCAGTTTTTTAGAATAAAAAACTTCTATAAGACATCAGGATCAGCATCAGAATATTTTTTGGACATAAAAAAGCTCACAGACATGGCTGGACCTTCCAAGACTGAGGGGCAACTTATTCCATTAAGTCAAGGGGTTTACTTTTTCAACAACACAGGTGCTGTATCGGCCTATAATCCAACAACAAACATATGGGAAACTGGTGGAACTGGCATAAATTCAGCATCATTTAGAATATTACAAGATAATACTGTTACTAATTTCGATGATCAATCAAACAATCTTATTGCCGTTTCTGATTCAGATAAAGTAGCATATTTGAGTTTTGATTATAGCTCCAAAACATTCATTAAGTTTAATGAAATGACATTAACATTTAGCAGCGTAACATATAGGCCAACTGGAAACCAGTTTGCGGTGTCTATTTTCTAACAAGGAGACCTAGATACCAAGACAATGCCAAACAACTTTCCACCTATTCCGACATACCCTAAACAGTACGACAATGATCGCACTTTGTTTTTAGTCTACAACACATCTGAAACACTAACAACATCTGATAATCATCCATGGGAAGCAACAATAGACATTAAACCTGTCCTTCCAAGTTCTTGCGATATATGGGCTGACAGCGGCTTTGCCAACATTAATGGTGAACTTTTTTATTATGCTGGTGTTTCAAAGAATAATTATGGGAAAGTTAATCAACTCACAAATTGTACGAGAAATCTTGGAGGAACAAAGACAAAGTTCAATAAGATAAATTCCGAAGTTCGTGGTTTTGTTGTTGCAGAACACCACAACCAAATTGCCGATGCAACTATAAATATTGAGAATTTTGTTGGCTTTAATTTAACCGAAGACAAGGCAAGTCTTGACTGGAGAATAAGAAATCTTGCAGAATTAGAAGTTTTATTCGATGATTTTACATGTCCAGATGTAACTTTTTTCTACAGCATTGTCTCACAAAGTCCAACTGCTGGGACTATTATCAATTTCAATGTTGAAATTATAGGAAATTTTAACAACTTTAGAATAGATTTCGGTGATGGAGAGTTTACTACAACCACACTAAGTGGCACACACACATACGCTTCCAACACCACAGTAGACCCTGTCGTCCAGATAAGTACCGAAAAATGTACAATTGTGCAAAGTCCATATGAAAGAGTTGCTTCAAACCAACCGACAATTCAAGATGTTAATGTTCCATTAGAAATACTAATACCAAATATACCTGACATACCAACAATAGACATTTCAAACCCAAATTTTCCAGAAATAAATATACAGCCACCACCAATTGTTTTTCCTTGCTTAGATATTGGGCCACTAGGACCTATAAATATACCTTCAATTATAGTTGTAGACCCTCCAATTCCAACTGTAATTGTTTTTGGTCCATTGCCAAATTTTTGCAGCATAATAAGTTTTGGTCCTTTTTTCATACCAACAATTATTGATTTTGGTCCTCCTCCTACTTTGCCAAGCATAGTATTTCCAGATTTTCCTGATTTCCCCACAATAATTGAATTTGGTCCGTTCCCAGTATGCAGTCTCATAAGCTTTGGACCATTTTTCTGCCCAACACTAATAGATTTCGGCCCTATAACAATTCCATCACTTATAGTTTTTTTTGATCCTCCTATTATACCATCACTTATAGTTTTTTTTGATCCTCCTATTATACCATCGATAGTTACATTTGGACCATTAACATTTCCAACAATGATAACCTTTGGTCCTTTTTATATTCCAACATTAATAGATTTTGGTCCTCTGCCAAATTTCTGTAGCATAATATCATTTGGCCCATTAGTGTTGCCGACAATGATATCATTTGGACCAATATTGTTGCCGACAATAATATCATTTGGACCAATAGTATTGCCAACAATGATATCATTTGGACCTACAAATTTACCATCAGTAATTAATTTTGGACCATTTCCTGTCTGTAGTCTGATAACATTTGGTCCAATTGTATGTCCAACTTTAATTGTTTTTGGGCCGATAACATTGCCATCAACGATAACTTTTGGTCCACCAAACTTGCCGTCAATTATTGTTTTTGGTCCATTGCCTAATTTCTGCAGTCTTATAACATTTGGACCTGTAGTATTGCCATCAACTATAGTTTTCGGACCAATAACAATTCCATCAACGATAGTATTTGGACCGCCAAACTTACCATCAATTATTGTTTTTGGACCACCGAAATTACCATCAGTAATTAATTTTGGACCCTTTCCTGTCTGTAGCTTGATAACATTTGGACCAGTTGGATGCCCGACCTTAATCGTTTTTGGTCCAGTACCATTGCCATCAACTATAGTTTTCGGA
>Ga0105051_10003162_pt1 | contig 20259 bp, 19 predicted proteins | sample FRY02_FD_78383 | JGI IMG/M metagenome (GOLD analysis project Ga0105051, IMG submission 78383) | Freshwater microbial communities from Lake Fryxell liftoff mats and glacier meltwater in Antarctica - FRY-02 (megahit assembly) | ecosystem: Environmental > Aquatic > Freshwater > Ice > Glacier... | reverse complement strand
TTGTGTTTATTTTTGTTTTTGTTATCTTCGTAGGGCTTTCATTCCGGTTCATTGTGATTCCCTTACAATCTATGTCCCATATTAAATATTCAAGGGTGTAAATATAAAATCTAATAAACAATAAACCGCTGTCCCGTTATAAATATTCAAGGGTGTAAACATTTAAACATTTAAACATTTAAACATTTAATGTTTAAACATTTAAACATTTAAACATTTAAACATTTAATGTTTAAACATTTAATATTTAAACATTAATGTGTATCAGTTATTATAAATATCATGTCCAAAATAGCATTTATAACAGGTGTTACTGGGCAGGATGGTTCTTATCTAGCAGAATTACTTATTGAAAAAGGTTATAAAGTATATGGAATTGTTCGTCGCACTTCTTTGCTTTATTCTCATACAAGATTAGATCATATTAGAGATAAACTGATATTAGAATACGGTGATTTATCGGACGGTTCATCTCTAACTAATTATATTACAAAAATGACGAGAGAAAATGAAGGGTTTAAAGTATTTGAAATCTACAATTTGGCGGCACAGAGTCATGTACAGATCTCTTTTGAAATTCCTGAATATACAAGCCTCATAGATGGTCTAGGAACCTTGAAAATATTAGAGGCTATTCGTACATTACCAACTGATGTTATAAGAAAGACTAAATTTTATCAGGCAGGCACGAGTGAAATGTTTGGCGCCGTTTTGGAAAAGCCACAAAAAGAAACGACTCCATTTAATCCACAGTCTCCCTATGCCTGTGCTAAAGTGTATAGTCACTATTTAGTAAATAATTATCGCGATGCGTATGACCTATTTGCGTGTAATGGAATTTTATTTAATCATGAATCGAAAAGAAGAGGGGAAAATTTTGTCACAATGAAAGTGGTCAATGGTGTGAAGAAGATTATGGAACAAGAAAAATTATATGAGAAAGAAATGCTAGAATGTATTGGAGAACATGAAAGTATATTACATAACGATAACTTCGAAGAAGAAATGGTAAAGAAATCAGACTATGTATTGAAATTGGGAAATATTGATAGTAAGCGCGATTGGGGACATTCGAAAGACTATGTATATGGAATGTGGCTCATGCTTCAACAAGAAAAACCAGATAATTATGTATTGGCTACTGGAAAAACATATACAGTAAGGGATTTCATCGAACGATGCTTCGCAAAAGTTGGTAAAGAGATCGAATGGTATGGTGACGGTGTTGATGAAGTAGGTAGAGAGAAATCATCTGGTAAAATATTAGTCAAAATAGACGAAAAATATTTTAGACCATGTGAAGTGGATTTTTTGTTAGGTGACGCTACAAAGGCAGAAACAGAATTAGGTTGGACACGTGAATACGATTTAGACGCACTGATTGATGATATGATGAAATGAAAAATGAAATTAGTTATAAAAATTATGATGGGTATAGATATAGACATTACGGTTAAATACCGGTTCGTCTATATTTATTTCAAAATTGCGTGATTTATTAAAAGGTTTATTATGTATATTTTTATTTGAAAAATGCCATTTATCAAAAATATCCGTATTAATATCATTTTTACAACTGGTTATTAATAAAAAATCAAATTTATTTTTTATATTTTCAAAAATAGAAAGTATTTCCTCGTTTTTTAAATGAAATATAACATCTCTAATAATTATTAACGACGTAAATTCAATATTATTATAATTTATTAAATCTCTACATAAAAAAGTATTTTCTGGATAATTAGTCGAATGTGAACTAATTAGGCTTTCTACAACATCAACTCCTGTATATTTTATAGAGGTATCATTAAAAAAAATGGTTTTTGAAATCCATGTTAAATCGCCGCATCCTAAATCTAAAACTGATTTACAATTAGTATCATATATAAATTTATTCAAAACTGACGAACATTGTTTTGTATTTTCTAAAGATGAACCTGGACCGGATAATGGTATATTTTTACTACCATTATTCCATAATTGTTTATTATATATATTTTCAAATACTTCCTTATTGTCAGCCATTATAATATATAAATTTATTGTAAATTTATATATTTAAACGAATTATATGAGATGTAAAATTATTTTTTATACGCTAATATTTGGATTCATTTGTGGGAATTTGTAACATCATAAACAAAATAATAGTTAGATTCATAATGATTATCAAATTTATAATTTAAATTATTAAGAAAATTCTTAATATCGTCGTATTTTACATTGAAACGAATTGAAAGTAAATTATATTCAAATTCAATAATAGGTTTGTTTCTTTTTATTGTTTCAATAGAACCTTTCAATACATCTAATTCATGACCTTCTACGTCTATTTTAATATAATCAATATTATTCAACTCTAACGAATCTAATACTATTTGTTCAATACCAGTATTGTCATTAGTTAACTGAGTAAAGATACAACCTCTTGAATGATTGCTATGTTGTAAAGTTTTAATAAAACCAGTTGTACTTCCAAGAGCCATATTCAATATTTTTACATTAGTAACATTATTTATTTGTAAATTTTCTTTTGATTGGTTATAATTATATTCATCCGGTTCAAAAGCGATTACATTTTTAAATATTTTAGAATACACAATAGAATGTGTTGCTATATTTACACCAATATCTAAATATGTATTACATCTATTGTTTGTTTTAATATAATTTTTTACAATTTCTATATTTCCACTATAAGGTTCTGCTCTTCCAGAGTTAATATATTCTACTTGGATTTTATCTGGGGTAAAATATAAATCATTATTAAATACTGCAATATATGTGTTTTTAAAGTATTTATTATTTATTAACGAATTAAAAGCTTCAGAACGATTATTTGTATTATGATTATTTCTAACTAAACACATCCCTTTTAATCTAATTTCATCTACTATTTTCCTATTTTGTTTATCTAAAATCCATTTCATTTTTGATTCTAGATTTTCTTTATTACAAGATATATAATTAACATTATTCTCAAATCCTAAACGATGTAATTCATCTTGAATTGAATCCTCGCATAATAATAAGGAACCTACACTACATATTTCAAACACTTTCAATAGCACATATTTATATATTAAAGCATCAGTAAAACAACATAAATATTCTGATATTTTTTTGTAATATACTTCATCAATAATTTTATGTTTATAATTATTGTATGTTGGATGTTCTAATATCTCTATATATTCTTGATACATTAAGATACATTTCCTTAATGTATACACATTACTAACTGCACCAGATACAAATATTCTTTCTTTTGGTGTATAATTAAAATCTATATTTTTATAAAATGAATCTATTGCCGAATATGGAATATGATAACTTTCTTTGGACTTTATTGATGGATACATTTTAATTATTTTTTCATCTTTAAAAAGATATTGATAAGGACCAATTAATAAATCTGCAGAATCGATACATTTTTTTCTAATGTCTTTGTATGGATATAAATCATCTATCTTATAAACTAGAGTAATATTTTCACATTTCAATACAGATATATCTAAACTATCATAAGTGATACATAAAACGATAGATTTTCTTTGTTTTACGTACTCAACATCTAACATGCTTAACTTTATAATTGTCCAATCATAATCTGTTTGTAATTGTGTAGCAAACATATACGGTTCTTTAGTAATATAATCTATTAACCAATCAGCAATTATAATAAAATTCTTCATATATAAAACATGAAGAAATTTATATATATTGATTTCCGCATAGTGGAACTTCTATTCTAAAATCAATAAGAGTGGACGTTGTACCTTAATTGGACCTTATATTATAATTACACTTACACTTATCGCGATTGTTTTACAGCTAAAATATTGGTTTGTATATTAATTGTATTTATAAATGTGCTAATATTTTGTATAGGATCACTCATTATAGTTTGTAAATAATATTTGTTGTAATTTAATATACCAATTTCTTGATGTGGAATATTGTAGAGAGTATAATTAGTTTGTTTTAAAATATCCAATATTTGCATACCATCGTTGTTAAATTTTGGTGAAATTTCTATTATAATATTTTCAACAATATTTGTATTTAAAGTCTTCATAGCACCTTTTAACGCATTTAATTCACCTCCTTCAATATCTATTTTCATAATAAGGACACGATTTAACTCTTTTTCGCGAATTAAATTATCGATTGATATTGAAATAACATCAGTCATATAATTTGATTTTTCAAACGATAACCCCCCTATATTACCAACTGATTCGGCAAATTCTTTATTAGATGGTTTGAAATAGGATACTTTATCAGAAATACATTTGTTAATTAAATTAATATTAGACAATCCATTTCGCTTACAGGTCAAAGATAACATATTAATATTAGTAGAATATCCATCTACACTATAAATATTGGCAACATGGTTATGTTTTGCACATATTAATGAAAAATAACCTATATTACAACCAATATCTATAATGGTATGATTACTGGATACGTTGTTTTCAATAATATTATTGAAAATATTAGTAATATTTGGCTTCCATGTCCCAAAATTAATTATTGATTTTGATATATAGTCTTTTTGTCCATAATTGTAAATCATAAGGTTATTATGTAATTTATTTACTGATATATTCATTATGTCCGTTGATCTATTAATAAAATAATTAATAGGCATATTACCTTCTAATATTTCTTTCTCGGTTTTATCTTCTAATTTTTTATATACAGAATTTACTAACACTACCAATGGTTGATAGTTGCGAACAATGTTTTTATAATTATCGTATGGTTTTTCTATAAATTCATTTACACAGTTTGGATAGTAAACCGGATACATATTGTCTAATCCATTAAAAATGTCATAATTATCATATACATTTACATTTGAATCATATATTTTCTTTAAAATACTACTACCGACATCAGTCCAACCAATGTTTTTCCCTTGTTTACTATCTAAGACATTCATTAATTGGGTTTTCCATTTAATCATTAAATCTGTTTGTTTTTTACTTCCAAAAACTCCATTTACTAAATAAAGGTTATTTTCTTTCATAAAAAAACCATTTTTCTTTTCAATTATATCAAATAAACTATCTAGTTTATCTACAACGATGGTATCACTATCTAACCAAATTCCTCCATAATCACATATGACATGTACTCTTACAAAATCTGCTTGATGGGCTGGACATAAACTACTAAAATAATCTGGTATATCTTTTACATATTCTCTTATATTTTTGTCGGTTATCAAATTTACTTTATAACCACTGCCATTTGTTGAATGTAAATACATCAAATCTCTTAAAATAGAAATTAATTTATATTCTTTCCCAACCCAATAGAGATAAATATTTCGATTAGTTGACATACTATAATATATCTAAATATATCTAAATATATATAAATATATCTAAATATATTTAGATATATTTAGATATATTTGGCCGTTATAACAAATATCTAAATATCCACCTTAATCAGTTCCACCATATCGTGTATCATTTTTCGCTCAAGTATGGTATATTTCAAGTTATTTAATCCTGAACTCATAATTTCTTGTAATTTTTGCTCACTATTCAAAGTCGTAAAATTAATATAATGTTTATTCGTATTTTGTGAGATATATTTTATTTCTCTATCAGCTACATCATTAAAACGATGTAAATATAGCGGATGTTCCACATTATTGGTAAGATTTGTTATTTTTCTTATATTATAATATTCCGCGCGATTTTGTAATGCCTTATCTTCTGTACCCCACCCCCAAACATCATTTGGAAATCCATTCATCTTATGAATAGTAACATCTTTAAGTTTAATTATCCCTCCCAACGTATCGTATATGGAGGTATAAATACCTAATACATCAGTATCATTCACATCTTTTATATAATGTTCTTCAATACATTTTTTTGTAGGATTTATATCAACATCATGCGTAAAAAAATATTTGGTTTTATTTTCATATTCTTTGAATGCCACATTTAATAATGCACCACGGTTAAATAATTTGCCTTCATTTTGTTCAATAACCACTACATTACTATTGGGTAAGTGTTCTTGAAGAAGAGGTACTGTATTTTTGATAAAATATTCTAAATGCCTGTCTCTATTGCGAAAAGGAATAGCAATTATATTTTCATACATTTAACAATATAATATATTTATTATTAAGTTGTTTTCAAAAATATATATTTAAAAAAATAATTCTTTCACTCGTTTACATATATGAGTTGACATTACGATAATTATTCTTATAATATTCATACAGCTTGATACAATTTTTACGCATTTCATTTTCTTTATCCTCGTATATTGATAATAATATAGTAGGCAACTCATTTAATTTATTTTCAGGTATACGAATAATTGCGTCATCCCATAATTCGTGACTAGGTAGCTCTAATGTATCTGCCAATAAAACTGGAATACTTCCTACTGCCAATGACTCCCAAAAACGAATCGAATTCGGTCCCGATCCTGATGGACATAGCGAATATCTTGAATCTAATAATAATTTATTATATTTAATCGTCCGTTCCTTATCATTATCAGTTTCATTTAAAGTGTATTCGTTATTTTGTAATTTGTTATAGACAACATTATCAAAATGCCAGTTTCCAATATGATTTACATAACAATTGTTCGGATGTTTCATTTCAACTATTCTCTTGCGTATATCAGTTAAATACCAACTTGGATGATACGCACCTTGAAAACTATATAATAATTTACGGTTTAAATTCAACAGATCACATTTTGAAAATGTTGAATTCCGGTTATTGTCTTCAATATTAACAGCATATAGCGGACATGGTCTCAATTGAATATCACTTAATTTATCCTCTGTTAATATCTTATGTGGAGTATAAATGGTATGTATACCCATTGATTTGAACAATGGTATTAAATTACGAAATGAAATATGTTGACAACATGTATAATATTGGACATTTTGTCGTATATGTGGTTTTAATATATTAAATATAACATTTAAATTATATTTTTTATCTATTATAGTTGCCCATGGAAACCCTATATAGTTTTCATCATCTTTATTCTGCTGATAGAATGTTTTTTCAGTAATAACTGGATATTGCCAGAATAATTTTATATTTGATAGCAAATCGTTTGTAGGAAAATGAGTCATTAATAATAATAATATTAAATGTTTATATTCTAATAATTTAGTAATTGTTATATTCTGCTTGTAATTCTCTCTAGGTCGCGTTTAACTATGCTAGCACAATGTTCACGCAGTTTGCCGACCATTTGTGTAAACTGGTCTTGACTGCGACACACCTGATTATTTATATTATATCTGGGTTCTCCACCTACATTTATACATGTATGATTTTGTAAGGGGAAAAACTGATTAATCCCTCTATATACATCATTAATCCAATCATCACAAAACCAATTAATTATTTCGGGAGGGAAATAATAGCCAAATAATTCCATATGTTTTCTAGATACGAAACTTTGGGTTAAAATTCTGGCATTGTTATTTATTGGTCCAGTTAAGCCTATATTATTAGATTTCATCAATGTACTTATACAATCATTTACCCACGCATTTGTTTTAAATTCAATATCATCGCCACATTGGAAAAAATATTCACATTCGTCGGTATACGCCTTTTCAAATAATTGGTTCCACATGATAGTCAAATGACCTTTCGGTACATTGTCCATATAATAAAATTCGATACTCGTATTTTTCATAACAGAACAAAACCGTTTCAGTTTGTTTTTGTTATATTCATTGTCGTAGACCGGATCGTTTCGATCGATTCCAATATAAAATATATATGTATGTTCTTTGTCATAAGTAAGTAAAAAACTTTTCAAGGTATGTTTATACAAATAAGACTCTTCTATTTTGGTCCAATTTCTGTTTTTAGAAGTAGATGGGATCAACAACCCGATTTTCATTATACATTATAATAAAACATATCTTTATTATAATTTACACATTTGAATGTTTAGGTATGTATTTACCACAAGGTACTATAGACCTTTGAAAATTTCATAGTAGACAATGCTACTTTTGTCTACGCATAATACTAGTCATATTAAATGGCGAATTAGTCTTCATATATGTATTCAACCTTATTGGTCCAGCACGAATATCATGTATGTCATATACATCTTGATTAACTGGTCGTTCACATGTAAATTTTGATACATTAATATATTCATTTTCTACGGTTGTATCTAAATTGGTTATTGTATTTAATCCATATGGATAATTTTTATTTACCGCTTCTTTTAGTTCACTTCTATTAATTTTTCTCATGAAACCATCAACTAATTGAAGTATGGAAGATGATTGTATCGGAAAAAATACACTTCTATCTATTTTCAAGCCATTACTTAAGGCGCGATCTTGTATTAAATTATCTTCTTGCGACCATCCCCATAAGTTAGGAAACCCATTTATACTCTCAAAATCACCCCCTCTAATTGAAAAAATACCACCTAATGCGAATTTAAATCCATAAAAGTGTTTTATAACTCCAGGTATCGTTTTGTATGGTAACAAATTCTTTTTATATGGTAAAGTATCTACATCATGAAATACAAATGTAATATTCTTGTAGTCATTCGGGTATTTATTTTTCATTACCAAAAACCCAATATTTTTCATAGCTCCGCGGTTAAACGGTCTTGTATCACATTGGTGTGAAAAATATATTTCATAATCGTTACTATTGTAATCCTCTAGTATGTGTTTCATGTAAATCGTAAAAAAATGTTTATGTTGAGCTCTATCTCTGTATGGAACAATAAATATTAACTTGGGTACCATCTTTACTAAACCCAAATATTTTTATTATGTATATTTATCTAAAATTGCTTTGGGGATTAATTTATCATAAATTGGTTCTAATTTTTTATAACATTTGTTAATAGTTACCTCGCTGATTTCACTAACCTTGTTTATATCGCGTTTTGATATATTTAACTTACAGGTTTGTGCTATAAAGTATACAATACCAGCCGCAATTGAATGAGGGGTATTTTCAGGAATAATATTATTCTTTTGAATTCTAATTGCTACAAATATAGAGCATCTTGTCAACTCTTGATTAATGTTTAATTTACTACAGTATCTTTCTATGAAATCCTCCGGTTTAGTCCTACACAATGTGGTTTTCTCATTATTGGTCATTTCATATTCTATTTCGTTCAATATAGTTGTCGCGTTTTTACAACCCTTTGTTGCACTCGTATTATCTAAAGTAAATATTGTGGCTATTTCCTTCGCGGTTCTAGGACAATCATTTGTTCTACATGAAATATAAATAGATGCTGCTATAATACCATCACGATTTAATCCTCTAAATGTTTTATGTTCTGATATTTTTTTGTGATATCTTAATGCCTCGTCAATTATTATTTTAGGTATACCGGCATTATGGGCGATGATAGTAATTCTTTGAAACTCATCATATTGTGACTTTTCTTTGTATGGCATAGATTGCCACTCCGTATATCTGCGAATCTTTCTCATTTCATAAGAAGTTGAACCTTGGCATATGACCTTACATCCATAGGATGATTCACGCAATAATGGATTCACAGGCATGCCACATCGGGTTGGATCTGAACTATGGCTATCTTCTGCTCCATAATATCTCCATTCTGCTGATTGATCCAAAGAATCTTTGTAAATTATACTACATTTAGGATTTGCGCATGCTAAAAAACCATTTTCTGTCATTCTAACAGATGATTTACAAATATCACAATTCTCACGCTGACCTTCTGCCCTATATACGCATTCAATCGGAGTTTGTTCTATAAAGGTGTTCTCTATCTGTTTCCACAGATCATGTTTAGATTTGGACGACGGTTTCTTTTTTTTTGTAGATCGATCGGTCATTTTATTATACCTGAAATTGTGTTAATTATATTTAATTCAATTTTATTTAATATTTATTTAACATATAATGGGCGCCCAACAATCTATACCTGATAATACAAAACAAAAATCACTGTCTTCGACTATAGATTATATTGCTGCTAACTATATTTTAACAAGTAATTTTCAGGATTTAAAAAAACTAACAGATCAAAATTATTGTAAAAATTTAATTGTATTGACATCTGATGTTATTGCTCAATACCTAAATACACAGGAAATTAATTTTTTAAAACAAAGATTAGAAGGATCTATTGAAACAAATACAATGGAAAAGGAAAAAGTAGCATATTTTAATAAGAATACGCTTGATAAAATGGATATAAAAAGCGAATTAAGAAAAAAAAGAATGTGTATAGGAATTGCCAAATATTACATTCAGATATTTCATATATTTAATGCTATTGCGCATACCATAAATCCAGTATACACTTGGAAAGATGCGTATGGATCTACCGTATCAGTTGATTATGAACATAGAAACGACATACCTAAGGATGTTCAACCCACTATATCCAAGGCCAATTTGTGTAATTCTCGAATTAATTCCCTTATGAAAGATAACTCCATGATAAATCTCAAATCCACGAATGATATAGTTGATGTATCTACTAAATTTTGTAGTATGAATACAAACTCTGATGGATCATCAAAAACATTGTTGAATGAACCGGGTATTCCTGAACTAAATATGCTATATTATGATGTATATGATTATAATAGTGGGAATTTTAATTCCATGTCTGAGGCTATGTTAAAACAATATAACACCGACTTACAATCCTTTTATAAATTATTTACTGGTAATAGTACTATGCCTTCGTATATCACTAAGTTTAGTCAGATTCCGTTACGCGATTTTCAGAAGATAAGTCAGTGTAAAAAGGATGGCGCGTTTACTAGATCATACAAAGGAACCTTAAAAGAAACATTGTTTAAGCAGTATGCTGATAATATAAAAAACATGATGAAGAATACAGATGATAATCAAAAAAAACTACTTGCGATAATCGACCAATTATTTGTATTTATGGTTGATCCACAGGATTCTACCAAGAAATTAATCGTAATTAATCCAAAATTAGACAACAAACTGTTATCTAAACTTGTAGTAGATACCCGAACAATTATTTTAACTTTATACACTACCTGCGAAGAGGATTTTTTCAAAGGTTTACAACTATTTGAAGCAATAGTTGAAAAACAAATAAAGGATACTACTATGATCCAAATCAAAAACCTGGAGCAGAATATCGAATCGGCTATCTCACTCGATGTAAGTGAAAATAAAAATGTTTCAGTACCACTGTTACCACCACCACCAGCTCCTATAGTATAGATCATTCCCAAATAATGTGTTAACATATTACATCATTTTATGTAATATGTTATCAATTTATTCAAGTTGAACATATTGTCCTTTGGTATCATTATCTAAGTATACCTTTTTACTGATTGCTCTTATGATTTTACTGGTCTCCTTGTCATCATTTTCTATTGAGGTCATCGAATTAAATACTAGCTTTGTCATTCTTGATTGAAGATTCTCTTTTGTATCCCAACCTATATTAGCATCCTGCCATTTATTCAACATTGTTCGTTGTTTCATAGTTAGGTTCTTTATTCCATTTAGAATATGTAATAGTTCATTATCCTTTTCCCATATATTGTCATTCTTGACATATAATGTCTTTCTAACAGCATCAGTACAATGAATAGGACGATCCAGTATATCGAGCTGACTTAGTCCATTCACTAATAAATTTGTTATAGTCTTTGTTAAGCCATTTTCTATTGTACTATCATATGTTTCTGATGTAATAGGTAAAGAGTCTATAAAATCAGTCAAATTCATAGCATTTTTACAGTGCTCATTCAAAAACATTTGAATGTTAAATTGATTATTCGTGGTGTTATGACTATTTGTATTATTAGTGTTATTTGTAATACCTTGTACCTTACCAATTACATTTGTCATAAAATCTTGATTTTGCGTCATCATTTGCGTGAACATTACAAACATTTTTTCGATTATTACTGGATTTGATGCTATATCCGGTGTATCTGAATGTGTATCACCACCACCACCTACATTTATATTATCGTAAGAGGAATAACATTTTTGTTTATGATTCCATAAGGATGAAGCGTGTTTATATGTTTTTCCACAAAGACAATTATATGTTTCGGCATTTTCTATAGAGGTAACGTTCGTATTTGTTCGTATTTTATGTTTAGATGTCAGTAAATGAGTGTTGAAATTACTTTCTTTAATACATTTAAAGTCACAGTTTTTACAATGATAAATTTCGGCATTTTTTGGCATTTTATTCTTCGTATTTTTCGTCATTTTCTTCGTATATTAGACGAAGAAAAAAATGCCTAAATATTTCCATATGTTTTTGTATTTTTTTACAATCACAAAGTTTTTCATGATAAAACCGGATCCTTACCTTTATGCTCTCATGTCGTTTTTCACCACTTTTTCAAATTCAAAATCCTATTTTCAAAAAATAACACAAAAACCTTGTGTGTTATTTTAAAAATTGAAAAATAGAATTGAAAAACATGAAAATGTAATTTACCTACATCCATCAAGTACAGTGCCTTTTTTTAGTCAATAACTCTTCACTACATCATGTAGTGACTCTACTACATCATCTAGTGAACCTTTATATAGAACACCTGAAAAACACCTCCCTACATATCAAGGCAATCTCCGTATTTTATCCTCTATATTTCCGAAATCCATATTTCAGGTATACTATCGGCGAAAAACGGCGATAAAAACAGTAAACAAACAATGAACCTATTATTTTAATTTATCTTGAATTTTTTGTAAAATATCATCGTTGTATATACCAAGTTGCTTGTAATTTTTAGTGGAGTTATATTCTTTATGGGGTGTATCTTTGTTATTGGTGGTTGGTATTATTATCTTATTAACTAAATTGTCGCTAGGAGTCGATGTATCATTTGAATGAATTAGGTTTAGTTGACCATCGACCTTATTTTCAATTTTTGGATTAGAATGTACAATATTACCGTAACCATCAATGACCGATCCGGTTTGTTTTTTATATTCTTGTCTTACGTAACCAGGTATCCAATGTGCCCAACTAATAAAAACTAGGTTCGGATGTGTGTAACGAACGACAAAATCATTCTCCCTTAGTTTTCTTATAATATAGTCCGTACATTCGGCTACATCATATCTGGAAATACCAATCATCATTTCTGGAATCAAATACCAACAGAACTGTTCTTTGCCTTGTTGTTGTCTAGATGTTAGTTTAATTTTTTCATGAACACGGTTTAATATTTTATTATACAATTGTAGTTTATTTTCCGCTATTTCTCTCTTCTTTTCGAACAAATCGTCCAAATTAATCTTGTCACTTATTTCATTATCATCTGATAAACTGAATATATTCATATTAATGTTTTAACAGAAAAAAAGTTTTAAAGATATACGATTACAATATGTAATGATAGAACATATTGTAATAAATGGTGGAGGTCCAACCGGACTTATTAGCTATGGGGCGTTAAAATATTTGTTTGAACAAGAATTCATAAAAATAGACAACATAAAAACAATATATGGAACCTCAGTCGGTGCTATAGTCGGTGTAATGCTGTCACTGAGATATGATTGGGTTACCTTGGACGATTATTTTATTAAGCGTCCATGGGATAAAGTATTTAAAATCGAGCCGGATAATTTATTCGAAATGTATTATAGTAAAGGTCTATTTCAGTTTAGTATTGTTCGTGAGATACTAAAACCATTATTATCTGCCAAAGATTTATCTGAAAACATTACCTTGAATGAATATTATGAATATACTAAGATAGACCACCATTTTTTTACAGTAGAACTAAATTCGTGTGAGAAAATAGATTTGAATCATAAAACCTATCCGGAATTATCATTACTAACCGCATTAGAAATGTCTTGTGCTGTACCAGTATTATGTAAACCAATAATAATAGATAATAAATGTTATGTAGATGGTGGTCTGTTTGATAATTATCCAATAAATGAATGTATAAAAAATGAAAAATGCGACGAAGACACAATATTGGGAATTCGAAATAAATGGACGTTTGATGATACTGTTATATCAGATAGTATGAATTTATTCCAATACTTACAGGTATCGTTAGAGAAAATAGTGAAGCATATTCAAAAAGATAATATATCCAAGGTCATCCGATACGAAGTAAAATGTTTATGCGACGAAAAGATATCTGAAATATCAAATTGGATAGTGTATATGACAGATCGAGAGAAAAGAGTTGAATTAATAAAAACGGGTAAAAATTATGCCGAGCTCTTCTTCAATTACGAGCAAGAATTATCCCAGCGTACTATTTAGAAATTCCTTCAAATGAGCAACCGATGGTTTGGCATCATATTCAATAACTTGATTATCCTTTAATAACTTAATAGTTGGATATCCTTCAACCTTGTATTTATCAGCCATTGACGGATTATCCTCACCGTTGATCTGAGAAAATATTATTTTATACCCGTTAAATACTTTGTTATTATATTCCTCCTTAATTTCATTCCAAATCGGAATAGCCTTTTTACTATGAGGACACCAATCAACCGTGAATATCATCATTTCGGCCTCTTTGGCAACATAACCAGATTGTGGTGTGTCGGTTGATTCAGACGGAAACTCTGTGTTTGCTAAATAAGTAGGTTGAATGATAGAATACACATATTTATTATATACATATACTGCTACGAATAAGAAAAAAATAATGGCTACCAATATCATCCAAAATTTAGAACTAGTAATTAGACTATAGGAAGAAGATTGAATAGATTCTAACATATTATATAACAAATACATATAAAACATTACTTTAACTAACGAATTTATCTGCGTAAAGTTTTTTCTCTAAATAATGTACTATGAAAACACGTAAAAATAATATAAGAACCACACGAAAATATAAACCGATTCGCAAAACTATTAAACGAATATTTTCCAAAAAAGATTTTAGTGCGGGAGATGGGTTTGTAACTAGCATATGGGGACCAGCTTTATGGCACTCGTTACATACTATTAGTTTTAATTATCCAGTACAACCGAGTACAATAGACAAAGAGAACTATCGTAATTTCATGTTATCATTAACGAACATACTGCCGTGTAGATATTGTAGAGAGAATCTGGAAAAAAATTACAAGGTTTTTCCATTAACAATGGATTGTATGAAGGATCGTGATTCATTTTCTCGTTATGTTTATAAATTACATGAACGAATAAACAAGAATTTAGGTAAAACATCTGGGTTAAGTTTTTGTGATGTCAGAGAACGGTATGAACACTTTCGTGCTAGATGTACAGAAGAGAATCCGAAAGTATTTAATTTCAAAAAAACACGAAAAAATAAAAAGGAAAAGGGATGTACAGAACCATTATATGGTACAAAAGCAAAATGTATAATTAAGATTGTACCAAAAGAAGAAAAGGGCGTGACATTTCAGATTGACAAAAAATGTAAAAAGACTAGATCCATCTGATGATACATTTTCAAATATGTAAATAATATTATAAATGTGTTATTATACTATTATTACGAATTTACATACCAAATTGGCTAAAATCAGCTAGCACGGGGCGAGGTAAATATTGATCATTAGAACTAGAATAATTGGGCACTTTCTTACACTCGAATGCTGGTTCGGGGCACCTGGCACAAGCTGGGCAAGGGGGACACTTCTCTTGTCGTGGACAAGCTGCTGCTTGTGGACATACTGGGCATACTGGTGGCACGACTTCTGATTTTAATATGTACATGTCATGTTGTCCCATCGGAATATCATTGTAAGATACTCCTTTAGGTAAAGCACTTGAAACAGAGTTATCATCTTGAGATTCCATACCTTCCATATAAGATCGTTTGGATCCTAAACATCCGCAGAATACAAGAGCTAATAACAATATGATAAATAAATGTATCTTCTGAAGTTTCATTATATATATTATAGTTTTAGAAAAATTAAAAATTAAAAATTGAATAACTATATTATTTGAGAATTACACATAATATAGTTATTCAAAGGTATACAATAATGCCGAGATCAATACCCGAACCACTAACGCATTTTTATAATGCGGATAACAATATATATGAAATCGGTATAGACGAAGCCGGGCGTGGACCATTGTTCGGTCGCGTCTATACAGCTGCCGTTATTTTACCTAAAGAATCTAGTTTTGAATTTAATAAAATGAAGGATAGTAAGAAATTCAGTAGTGAAAGTAAAATAAACGAAGTTGCTGAATACATTAAAGTAAACGCTCTAGCGTGGAGTGTGACATATAACGACGAAACAGTAATAGATAGTATAAATATTAGGCAGGCAGTTTTAAGCAGTATGCATCAATCTATTAAACAAGTCATTTCAAACAATAATAATAATAATAAGAATAAAACTGATATACATGTCAATAACGGATACTTTCTGTTAGTAGATGGAAATGATTTCAAACCATACATGGTTTTTCAAGATGATAAATATTCATGCGTACCTCATGTATGTATCGAAGGAGGTGATAACAAATACTGCTCTATTGCTGCGGCTTCAATATTAGCAAAAACCGAGCGGGACAAGTATATTCAAGAATTATGTGAAGATAATCCTGAACTAAAGGAGCGATATAATCTAGACAAGAACAAAGGTTATGGTACGAAGCTACATATCGAAGGTATTAAAACACATGGAATTAGTAAGTGGCATCGTAAATCGTACGCACCATGCAAAGACTATATTTAATTGTAGGTCGCGAATTATATGTGTATTGTTGTATACGCGATATACCTTGAAAAAAATATGTAACAATATGTAACAATATGTGTGTAACAATATGTGTGTAACAATATGTAAACCTATACACCTTTATAAAATTATTCAAAATCATATTCATCAAACTCTATCATAAAACTACTCACAAAGGGTTCGTCATTACAGTTTTGAATATCAAAGAATGTTTTTTTATCACCTAGCACAATAAGTGTTTTTGATGCCCGAGATATAGCTGTATATGCCAATTTTAAACGATTCGTTCCCCAGGATAGACTACTATGAAACGACGAGGCTATAAAAACAACAACCTCTTTCTGACTACCTTGATATTTGTGAACCGTGTTACAATAATTTAATGTGAATTTATCTTTAATATCACTAAGATTAACCTCTTCAATAGGGGTTTGATCATCATCATATAATATCCATGCTACCTTTTCATTGTAACTCTTGTTTGTCTTTGGATTCACTTTAACTACTTCCTTGAAATATATTTTTCCAGTATCGCCATTTACACGAATAACCTCATCGTCGTATTTATTTTCAGTTCGCATGACATAATCACCTTCTTTAAAATATCCATGTTCATAATGTTTATCAGGATTATAAACATCATTCTGTAACAATTTATTCATTTCAAATACACCTGGTGTTTTGTTATTTTCCGGCGTAATGAATGCGACCTTTTCTTTCCCGTATTTATTAACAATATCTTTACAAATTCGAACCGTTTTTCTGTTATCAATGAAATCATGTGCCATAAATATAGTCGAATTATTGTCAAAATCATGAAAAGTCAGTTCCTTTTTATTAATTCTAATGATACAATCCTTCAATTTGCCCGTATCTTGACGTTTAATTTCGGTTAAATATACAGTATTAAATAACTCGGAGTGAATTATACATTCAAATGGTCTACCTTTTCCAACTGGCGGAAGCTGTTTTATATCACCACATAATACAAGACTACAATTATCAAAATATTTACAGGCTTTTAATAATATTTTAAACATGAATATATCTACCATGGAGGTTTCGTCAACTATTATTTTATTAATATATTGTGGATATTTTGATTCCTTTTCAGTAGAGGGGTCTTCTATTTCTTTAACAATTTTTGGAAATGTATTTAATAGACATTTATGTAAGGTTCCACAAATTTCATTGATCCGAATATTTTTACACTTGTCAGTTAACCCTTTAAGCGCTTTACCAGTCGGGGCCATTAAACTGATATTGTATTTGAATCCAGTCCTATCACTTTCCTGATTAAACCATTCAATAGTAGCCTCGGTTATCGTACTTTTACCAGTACCAGGTGGACCAGTAATAATACATAATTTATCTGTAATTGTATGTTTAATAGCACTAATCTGTTCATCGTTTAATTTAAACGGTTTATCCGGAGTAGATTTATTTTTTTCAAATTCTTGAACAAACTGATTGAAATGTTCCACATCCTCAATGGTTTCATTATTATCATAATACATATCCAATAATCCATCTCCAATCTCCTTTTCGATTTCTACAAATTCTTTAATACCATATAGATATTTAATCGTTTTATGTTGAATCAGAAATCCATTTAATATGTCAAGATAGGATGCATATTTTGTAGATAGAAGGTTATTTTCTTCGCAAAAATTACGAAGTAACCAATACCATCCTTGTTTGAATGGTCTATCCGAGAATTCCTTATATATATTTTTCGAGTCAGGCTGACTTTTAATTTTGTAAAAACTACCATTATTGTCATGTACTGCAAATATTGACCATTTTTGTACTAATAATTCATCCGTAAATGGAATAGACAATTCTCTCACAATACGATATGCTTGAGTAAATTTAATAGGAGAATGTTGAATTTGAATCAAATCAAGTGGATTGTCAATAATATTTTTAATCAAGTATCGACTGTGTTTTTCAAATGATAATGATTCAATAATCCCTTCAAAAGTTTTGAAAGACATTTTAGAAGAATAGTCATTGAACCATTCAATGATATGCAATACAGTATCTTCGAATGTGTTTTTATCAGTATAACCATAATAAGTATTATTTATTAACTCGCTTCGCTCTTTTATAAATAATCGAATGTTATCAACAATCGAGATTGTTTGGTAGCCGCTGTTTTTTTTAATAATATCATCTAGCTTTTTCAAATAGTCTTCTTTCAGCTTAGTAGCGCGTTCTTCGTTTTTTTTATTTTTGTCTAGTTGTAATTTTAATTTTCGTAAGTCCTTACAACCTGGAATTGTTGTTTGAAGACATGTCGGATTATCAGATACATAAGCAAATGATTTGAATAGTTGTTGTTGTTCCATACTGGTTGTATGGCGATGTAATTATTTGATCATGTATTTCAGATAAATATAACTTCAATTATTTTAAAAATTGAAGTTAAACGAAACTATATTGGGTAATCAAATAAGTATAATGAAGGTATTGGTTTTTGACACCGAAACAAGTGGGTTGCCTGTAGAGAGGAATGGTAGTATATATAACAGTTTTAATTGGCCGTATATTGTTCAATTATCATACATCATATATGATTGTGAAACAAACCGGCTGATTGGATTAGAAGATGATTATATAAATATACCGGATACTGTAATAATGGATCCTGGAAGCGTCAAGATTCATAAAATAACAAGCGACCAATTGAGAAATGGTATAGATATAAAACAAGCATTAGAGAAATTTAATAGGTATGCAGTGAATGCTGATTTATTAGTGGCACACAATGTGTCATTTGATAAGCGAATGGTAATAGTTGAAGGAATTAGAAATAAAATCAAAATGAATATCACAGATACCTACTGTACGATGAAAAATAGCATCAACTTGTGTAAAATTGAAATGACCAATAAAGCCGGAGATAAATATTTCAAATATCCAAAACTAAGTGAATTATATGTAAAACTATTTAATTTCGAACCAAAAAATACTCACAATGCTTTGGTTGACATTCTCATTTGCCTGCGATGCTTTTGTAAGATGGAATTAAAAATGGATGTATCCGATAGAAATAGAACAATTCGATTGATGCTGAGACAATCGTTCCAAGACAAACATGACGAAAAAACTGTTACGAAGAACACATTTCACACACTTCAGACTCACGGTTGTCTTCTATAGTCTCTGTTTTATTTGGTTCAATCGTAAACTGCTGAGCCTGATGACGTGCTTTGCGTCTCAAGTAATACATTCCGGTTTTTAATCCAGCCTCCCACGAATAAAAATGCATGGAAGTTAATATTTTATAATTCGGTTCTTCTACCCATAGATTAAGACTTTGACTTTGACATATAAATGCCCCACGATCCCTTGCCATATCAATTACATGTTTCATTGGTATTTCCCATACAATCTTGTATTTTTCCTTTATGTGAGTAGGTATACTTTGGATCTGTTGAATACTTCCATTATTTGCTATAATATTGTTTTTAATATCATCGCTCCATATCTTCAGGTCGATTAATTCGCGCATCAAATATTTATTTACAATGAT
>Ga0105051_10003159_pt1 | contig 20269 bp, 14 predicted proteins | sample FRY02_FD_78383 | JGI IMG/M metagenome (GOLD analysis project Ga0105051, IMG submission 78383) | Freshwater microbial communities from Lake Fryxell liftoff mats and glacier meltwater in Antarctica - FRY-02 (megahit assembly) | ecosystem: Environmental > Aquatic > Freshwater > Ice > Glacier... | reverse complement strand
GTAACAGACGCGAATAATTGTACCGATACCGATGATTTGACTATCAATGTTGTTCCAGCACCAACGCTGGATGCAGGGCAGAATGAGAATGTGTGTGAAGGCGATGTGGTTCAATTGAATGCCGTTGGAACAGGAAATTTCGTTTGGACTCCCGGTACTGGACTCAGCAGTACTAGCATATTCAATCCAATAGCAAGCCCTGTTGCTACAACCACGTATCGCGTAACCCTCACGGATGCCAATAACTGTTCATCAGTAGATAGTGTGATTGTTGATGTAGATCCGATTCCGGTGGCAGACTTTCCAGATCCAACTGCCGTTTGCAACGGAAATGCGGTTCAATTCAACGATAACTCAACAGGAACAATCGTTACTTACAATTGGGATTTTGGCGATGGAACAACAGGTACAGGCACAAACCCAACACACGTTTATCCTGATATTGGAACCTATAACGTAACGCTCACGACCATTAGCGCAAATGGTTGTAGTGATATGACGACAGGAACAGCCGAAGTTATTGATGGTCCCATTCCGGTATTTACGCTTGTAAACGGCCCTGATTTTTGTGAGCAGGAATCACTTCAAGTCACCAACGCCAGCTTTGGCCCCATCGTTACCTACCTCTGGGATTTTGGCGATGGATCAACTTCAACTTCTATGATTCCGAATTTCGCCTATTCAGCGTATGGAGGATACACGGTTACGCTTACTGTTGGAACAGCCGACCAATGCTTCAATTCAATTACGGAGGATATTTCCGTTCATCCAATTCCAGTTTTAGCATTCAGTTCGTCACCAGCCTGCTTTGGAGAAACAACTGATTTTGCTGATCTGTCCACAATTCCAGAAGGAACAGTTTCTAGTTGGGAGTGGGATTTTGGCGATGGAACGAACGAAGGAAATGGCCAAACCCCTTCGCATACCTACACGGCTTTTGGTGAGTTCAATGTACGGTTGGTTTCTGTTAGTACCATCGGATGTTCCGATACGCTAGAGCAATTGGTCTTTGTAAATCCAACGCCAGTTGTAACCATCAATGCTGCGGATGTTTGTTTGGGAGAGATGGTCAGTTTTGCCAATTCAACAGTTCCAAGCAACAACACCATCGTTCAGTGGAACTGGACTTTTGGAGACGGCCAAACGGATACGGCATTCGAACCAAATTACCAGTACGCGGCTTTTGGAAACTACACGGCCGAACTTACAGCAGTCTCTGATAGCGGATGCGTTGGTTCATCAACCACAGATGTTGAGGTATATCCGTATCCAACTGCCGCCTTCATCATGTCTGATTTTGAAGGATGTACCCCCGTTTCCATCAACTTTACGAACCAAAGCACCATTGACCCCAACTATACAATTGGATCGTACGAATGGATTTTTGGTGATGGCGCAACCAATACTTCATCCTCCACCAATCATGTTTACACTGCTCCTGGAATTTATGATGTAAGTCTGATTACAACCACGCAGGGTGGAGAATGTGTTAATACATTAACCATGTCTGGGGCAATGTCAATCTACGTTACGCCAACTGCCAGCTTCAATTTCAGTCCGACCGATGCAACCATGCTCGATCCTCGAATTAGGTTCAATAATACCACCATTAATGGCGTTGAATATGAGTGGGATTTTGGCGATGGTTCAGTTTCGTTTGATGAAGACCCAATGAATTCGTATCCAGCCGAAGGCGATTATTGGGTGACAATGACCGCCATCAATGGAATCTGTTCTGATACCACAGTTAGAAAGGTTCAGATTGACCCAGAGACCTTTATTTATATTCCCAATTCGTTTACGCCAAACGGCAACCGAGTGAACGATGGATTCATCGCCCAAGGCATTGGAATTGAGAAGTTTGAAATGTCGATTTACAACAAATGGGGAGAAGAATTATACTACACCGCAACTATTAATGAACCATGGAACGGAACCTATAAAGGCAAGGATGTTCCGCAAGGCTCATACGTGTACAGCATCAGCATTGTAGATGTGAAAAACGAGAGTAAAACATTCACAGGAAGCGTGAATGTGATTAGGTGACTACCTAAAATCAACCACATCAAACCCTTTGTCTTCGTAGCTTTTTTGTGAGAAAACGAACTGTGAGGCAGAAACACCAGCATTGGTCTTCATGCTTTTCACTTCCAAGAGATAATTGGTTCCTTCCTTACCGAAAGTTTTGGAATAGACGATATGGTTCGTCTTTTTGTCAATACCCATTCTAATTCTCGAATAAGGCTTCTTTCCCGGATCTTCCGGAAAAAGGTCAACCACATTCAATGCTTTACCCTCCTTCGTTTCATCTCCATGAAACTGCGATTTGTAGCCTTTATCATATTGACTGAAAAAGTTGGCAGGGTCTAACTCAGTTTCTCCTTTGAATTCCTCAATCGATTTGATGTGAACCTCTTGATCGTCCTTCATTACGTACCACACAATCTTCCCATCGCTGTAGATGTCTTGTCCCATCAATTGCAGATGGAACTTGTTGCCAGCCAAGGTTAAACTGCCATCACGCGTATCATTCACTTTGGCCTCCTTGTTCTCAAGGGTATAGCTGAATGTAACGCTGATGTCTTTATAGGCACTATTGGTAGTGCTTACCGCTTTAAGAATTGCTGTGGATTTATCGTCTGATTGGGCAAATACCGAAATAGGAATGAGCGCTAGCGCTACTAATTTTCTAAACATGTTCAATTTTTATATCAACTCTTGTGTTGCAACTTCTGTTCCAAACTCAATATATCTGTAATTAACACTTGCCGTGCCTTACTTCCCTCAAACGGTCCGATGATGCCAGCTGCCTCCAGCTGATCAACAATTCTGCCTGCGCGGTTGTAGCCTAGCTTCAATCTACGTTGTAATAAAGATGCCGATCCTTGCTGATGCTGAACTACAATGTGAGCTGCTTCTTCAAAAAGTGCATCACGGTTACTCTCATCAACAGCACCATACTCTCCCGTTCCGCCACTTTCGTCAATGTATTCGGGCAGTTCAAACGCAAACGGATATGCCTGCTGACTACCGATAAAATCGACCACTCTTTCCACTTCAGGTGTGTCAATAAAGGCACATTGCAATCGGATCATCTCGTTTCCGGTCGACATCAACATATCACCACGTCCAATTAATTGGTCTGCTCCTCCAGAATCCAAAATGGTCCGGGAATCAATTTTTGATGTTACTCTGAAGGCAATACGTGCAGGGAAGTTGGCTTTGATTGTTCCTGTGATGATGTTTACAGAAGGTCGCTGTGTGGCAATTATCAGGTGAATTCCGATGGCACGGGCAAGTTGCGCCAAACGCGCTATTGGTGTTTCAACCTCTTTACCGGCTGTCATAATCAAATCTGCAAACTCATCAACAACCAAAACGATGTATGGTAGGAATTTGTGGCCTTCCTTCGGATTCAGTCTTCTGGCAATAAACTTGGCGTTGTATTCCTTCAGATTTCGGCATTGAGCATCTTTCAAAAGATCATACCGATTGTCCATCTCCAAACAAAGCGAGTTCAAAGTAGTCACCACCTTTTGGGTATCTGTAATGATGGCCTCCTCAGTATCTGGCAACTTGGCAAGGAAATGTCGCTCAATCTTATTGAAAAGCGTTAGCTCCACCTTTTTAGGGTCAACCAGTACAAATTTTACCTGAGCCGGATGTTTTTTGTAAAGAATGGAGGCAATAACTGCGTTTAATCCTACAGATTTTCCTTGCCCAGTTGCACCTGCCATCAGAAGGTGAGGCATTTTGGTAAGATCCGTTACATACGTTTCGTTGGAAATGGTTTTTCCAAGCGCAATTGGAAGTTCCATTTTAGAATGCTGGAACTTTTCTGAGCTCAGAACCGCTTTCATCGAAACCGTGTCAGGATTTAGGTTCGGTACCTCAATACCAATAGTTCCTTTTCCCGGAATTGGAGCGATGATCCGGATTCCCAAAGCAGAAAGACTTAGTGCGATGTCATCTTCCAGATTTTTAATCTTGGAAATACGAACTCCTGGAGCAGGCACAATTTCATAAAGTGTGACTGTGGGCCCTATTGTTGCCTTAATGCGTTCAATCTCAATATTGTAGTTCTTAAGGGTCGAAACAATTCTGTTCTTGTTTGATTCCAATTCTTCCTGATCTACAGAAATCTCACCTTTTCCGTAAGCTTCCAGTAGGTCGAGAGGTGGCTTTCTGTAATGGCTCAGGTCAAGAGTTGGGTCATATTCGCCCATTCCTTCACCATCTGCTTCGGCAACGGTTTCTTCTTCAACCGAAACAGTTTCAATATCAAACTGAACATCTTCCAACAACGGACTTGCATCCAACGTAGGCGCATCTACGATTTTTGGTTGTTCAGAAGGTGTTGTTTCCAACTCCAATACAACCTCAGGTTTTTTCTCAACAATCGGTTTGGCATTGACCACCGCATCCTTTAGGTCTAGGTCATTGGTTTTGACAGTTACATCAGCCACTGGGGCAAAGTTCTCTTCTTTTTCTGCCTCAGGGTCTAATGGTTTTTTAGCGATTAACGCTTTAAGACTATCAACCGACAGGTTAAAAACTATTGCAGAATAAACAACGGCCAGAAATAAGAGTAGCAGAGCAGTGCCTGTTGAGCCAATAAGGCTACTTGCCCATCTATTCAACTGATAACCGAGTGCACCAGAAAGTACAAAATTTTCGGTAAACAGAAAGCCCATCGCCAACGGCATAACGTATAGGAAAAAGATGGAATGCTTGATTGATTTTCCTATTGGAACAATACTTTTTCTGAAGAGAATTTTCAGCCCAATAAGAAGAAGTAGGAACGGAAACAAAAAGGCAGCAATGCCGAACCAGCTGTAAATGAACTTCTCGGCAATGGCAGCTCCGAATTTGCCCATAAGGTTATTTACCTCCTGATCTGGGTTGGAAAGAGTCTCGGAAAATTCCTGAATCTGACTTTGATCAGAAAAACCATCAATAAGATAGGAGACGAATGATAGCGTGAGAAATAGGGCTACAATAACGATGAAAAGCCCAGAAACTGTACGGGTGCGGGAGTCACTAAAAAAACTCAAAGGGCTGTTTTTTAATCCCTTTGCAGCACCGTCAGTGTCCTTTTTAGAAGATGATTTTTCCTGTTTTTCAGCCATTCCGCCCACGAGTTCAAATGTAACAAAAACCCGAACAAGCTAACTGTTGGGCTATTGGTTTGAACGGGCTAAATCTGATCTTATTTCCTATCAGAAACTTTGGAAAATATCAGCCATTTCCTGTACTGTTATAGGCTGATATTCTTTAGTGATAATGAAATCTTCGGCAGGATATTCTTCTGCAACCACTAATGTGGCAATCATGTGCATGTCTATATTGAACTTATTTACCTGCGCTTCCATCAAAACCCCACTGATTTCATAAAATGGTGTGCACCAATTTGGGTCTTTTATCCCAATATCGTTGGTATAGAAAATGCTGAAGTTCTTGGTTGAGTCTCCTTCAAAAGTGACAAATGCGTGGTGGCATTTATAGCCAGCAATCTGTTTTGTACTATCAGTAGGAGTAATCTTCATTCCCACCGGCTTTTTGCCATATTCTTCCATTATCTCAACGCTGTCCATTTCCAATCCAGAATACTTGTTGGCAATTCGCACCAAATGCGTGACTTTCTTTTCCTTATTGTTTGCGAATAGCGATGTGCTGAAAACCGCCATGGAGGTCTTCAATTCGTTAACGGTATTGTCGTCTTTGAATTTGAATGCCATTTCACGTGGAAACATGGAAGTGAAAATATTGTCATCTTCAAATTGTGGGTACGTGAGCTTGTACACAATTTTCCCTTCACTGATTACTACTGGGCCTTCGTTCACATCCCCTATCCGAAGTTCAATATCATCTATTGCAACATTTCCGCGATGTTTACTGTAACGAATACGAACTTGTTGGATTCCTTTCGGGAAAGTTGGGTTTGAGGAATTGTCAAATTTGATAACTGTTCCATATTCATCTAGTTTTTCAACCTTTTGGATTTCAACCCAATTATGTCCGTTGTATCCCTCAATGGTTAAATAGGACTCAGAATCAGTTCCTAATCCCTTATACCAAAAAGATATACTTTGTACTTGGCCGCCATATTTCGGACTGGTAATTTGATCATCAGAATCATCTAGTCTAATCGAAGGCGATTTTATTCCATAGTTTTCATCTGAATCATAGATGGAATTAACACCTGAGAACGACCATCCATTTGGCTCGCTAATTCCCTCGTCAAAACCGATGACAATAATTTGATTAGACTCCAACTTAGAGTTAGACTCGCATCCCAATAATCCTGATAATGCCACCGTAATCAATGAAAGCGGTAGGCTTTGAAGTAAATTTTTTCTCAAACGAATTATGCTTTGTGGGTTTCGTCCAAGTTCCTGAGTTCCTTTCGCACAATATACTAAGCAGATTCGATTGTAAAAGAATCGCTTATTATTTTCTACGAGGTATGCGTAACGCTAAAAGGTTAATAAAGTTTCAAGGAGGTATACTCTAACGGTAACCTAAAGTTTCAAGCATTCCCTTATGTCCCTGTTCTTCAGAAAACAGTTCGGAAACTATCTTTCCTTGCTCATTCTTGTAAATCACTATTTGTTTTGGCGAAGGAATTAAGCAATGTTGAATACCACCATATCCTCCTAAGGCATTTTGGTAAGCACCCGTGTTGAAGAAACCAATGTAAAGCGGCTCTTCTTTTCTGAATTCGGGAAGATAAATATTGTTTACGTGGGCTTCCACATTGTAATAGTCCTGACTGTCGCAGGTTAGTCCGCCAAGGTTTACCCGTTCAAATGCACTGTCCCAGCGATTGATGGCCAGCAGCACAAATCGTTGGTTAATGGCCCAAGTATCAGGCAATGTTGTAATGAACGAACTGTCAATCATGTTCCACCATTCCACATCATTCTGTCGTTTTTGGTCAATAATAGAATAGATGGCGGCACCGCTTTCGGCCACTGTGTAACTGCCAAATTCCGAAAAGATATTAGGGACAGGTACGCCTTGCTCTTCGCAGTATTCCTTAATCTGACGTACAATTTCGTCAGCCAGGTATTGATAGTCAAATTCATCTGCCAACGAGTGTTTTACTGGGAATCCTCCACCGATATTCAATGAGTCTAGCGTTGGACACTCTTTTTTAAGATCACAATAAACTTTGAGACATTTTTGTAGTTCGTTCCAATAATAGAGACTGTCTTCTATTCCGTTGTCGATAAAGAAGTGAAGCATTTTTAGCTTAAAAAACTTCTCTTTTTTAATGACATTCATGTAGTAATCCTGAATCTCACGATGTCGGATTCCCAGTCTTGCCGTGTAATAATTTGATTGAGGTTCTTCGCCTGTGGCAATACGAAGTCCAATGTTACATTCGCGTTTTACCAGTACTCGAAAATGGTCTAGCTCCCGCAAATTATCAAGTACAGGAAGACTATTGAAGCCATCGTTTATGAGTTGCGAAATCAGCTCAACGTAAAGGTCTCGTTTGTATCCATTGTGTACAAGAAACGTGTCTTTGCTAATTCGACCTTGCTCAAATAGTTTCTTAACGATGTAAATATCAAAAGCCGAAGAGGTTTCTAAATGGATGTCATTCTTTAACGCTTCGTTTAGAACGTATGAGAAATGCGAACTCTTAGTGCAATAACAGTAGGTGTAGTTTCCAGTATACGAATGTTTAGACATCGCATTTTTGAAATACATTTTTGCCCGCTGAATCTGTTCGGAAATCTTAGGAAGATAACTCAGTTTGAGTGGTGTTCCGTACTGTTTGATAATGGACATCAGATCGATGCCATGAAACTGTAATTTGTTATCAACGACCTCAAATCCTTCTTGTGGGAATTCAAAGGTCTGTTCAATTAGGTTATAGTAATTGTTCTCCATTTTCGGGTGCCAAAGATGAAAATCATTTCATTCTCTGAACGAATGAATATGGAATTGATCCTTTAATCGTTGATCTAGCCGTGAATTCTTTCCTCGTGGCCTAGGTTGCTCATAATGTCAGCTTCAAATTCGAGCAGTGCATTCCATTTTTGGTCAACTACTTTCCGGTCTCCATACTTTCGTGCGTAGTTGAGAAAAAGTGTGTAATGGTTGGCTTCGCTTACCATAAGGTCACGGTAAAAAGTGGCAAGTTCTTGGTCCTGAATATTTTCTGAAAGCACCTTGAAACGCTCGCAACTTCTTGCTTCAATCATGGCAGAAATAAGCAGGTCATGAACCAATCTGTCTTCCCTTTTTCCACCTTGCGGGAAGTATGCCATCAATTGCCTCACGTATTCGTCTTTCCGAGGCTTTCCAAGTTCTAATCCTCTAGCTATAATTCGCTCGTGAACCATCTGAAAATGAGTAAGTTCTTCTTGAGCCAACTCCAAAAGGTCGGTTATTAGCTCCGACTTATCGGGGTAACGAATGGTGATAGAAATGGCGTTTGATGCGGCTTTCTGTTCGCACCAGGCATGATCGGTCAGAATTTCTTCAATGTTTTTTTCGGCAATATTAGCCCAGCGTGGGTCGGTGGGAAGTTTGAGTCCGAGCATGGTTATTTTAATCTTGAAAGTGCAAAGTTAAGGCAAAAGAAAACCGCCTCCGAAGAACGGAGGCGGTTTTAATTCTTAACCAATTTCGGATTGGTTATTTTTTCTTTTTCTCCTCTTGAGCTGGTGCGACTTCTTCATCTCCCTCCAGTTTTATGCCCAATTCGGTTACAACTCTTCTAGTAATATCAGTGCCATCAGGTCCCCAAAGAAGAGATGAAGTTCCAGAACCATCAACAGAATTAAGTACGTATTCAAAACCATTTCGTTTGGCTACGGCTTCCATTCCTGTTCTGATTCTTTTTAATGCTGGTTGAAGCAGCTCGCTTCTTTTTTGAGCCAGTTGTTGCTCTGCTTGAGCAGTAGCCTGCTGCACAGCTTTATCTCCTTCAATAGCTTGCTTTTGAAATTCAAGAGCTTTTGCCGTGTCTTTGGCAGCTAAAGCAGTATTGAATTGCTGTACAAGTCCATCCAATTGCGCTTTCATGTCATCCAATCTTTTTTGAAGGCCGGTGGCGTAAATCTGTAGGTCTTCATTAATTGCTTTATTCTCTGGCATCACCGAAAGAATGGCGTTTACATCAGCAAAAGCAATTTTCTGAGCGAACGAAGTAGAACCTGCCGTTGCAAGAACAAATAAGGTAAGTAGTAATTTTTTCATGTTTGGTTATTCAGTTTAGCGCGCAAAGAACGAAAATCGTACGAGTTTGCGCACAATCAGTTTCTTAAAAAAGTTAAAAAGTTAAGTTTCAAGTTCTACTTCCCAACTTGGGCAACCACATCGCCATGTTTGGAAAGCATAATAGCAAAATCCGTTAAGGTCTCCGTATGTTGAGTTCGAGGGACAAGTGTCTAAGGGCGAAACCGTCCTTTGTGTCTTGTCGTTGTGCGGGCGACAGGCGAGATTTGCCGCTTTTTTGAACTAAAAGATAACCTTACTTAAACATTATGTACAACATTTTCGTGCTAAAGTGAATCAGTTGTTGCACTTCAGCCTCGCTCATTGGACGTTCTTTTCCAATGATTAGAATTGAAGTTCCCGAACTTTCCATCCTATAATAAAGTTCATCTTCAAAAAATTGGATGAGTTCTGGTTTAAAAAAGTCTCGCACGGCTTTTTCATCTTCTCCATTCAGACGAAATACTTTTGAAAACTTCTTGAATTTTTGAAAATCGATATCATCGTAACCTGCAAATGCTGCCACACGGTCCAGAAAGTTTTCTTTCTCAATGGTAAAAAGAGGAATGGGACTATGGAGGCCAATTACGGCAACTGTGGTTTGGTATTCTGTTTTATACTGTAATTCTCCTTCATGAAAATTCACATCCTGAATTGTGATCGAATTCATGTCTACCGACCCTATCAGCTTGTTATAGACAGAGTCTACAATCTTAAAATGAAAAAGATGAAATTTCTCGAATGTGGTCACAAATCTCCTTACTGAAAGGTCAAATCCCCATTCAAGATTGTGAGCCAACGATTGCATTTTTTGTTGCCGAGAGGTGAGAATCCGTTTTTCTGGCAGCGGTTGCTTTCCTTCTGTTTTAAACCTCATTGCCAACGGATGATTTGCGATTGCGAAGTGCGTGTCCATGCCTATAACCTCAAAGTTTCCTCCTCTTCTAATATGGTTTTCCTCGTATTCCGAGAGGTGCTCCATTACGGTATGGTCAATAAATTCTGCCAACGAAAGGTCTAGATTGATGGAAGCAGTGGACGGAATGACATCCATCACCTTCTTTAGTCTAGAGTAATTGAGAAAATTGCAATAACCTTTTACACTGACATGGAATTTCAGGTTCTCATCATCTTCTTGAAACATGACCACATTTGGTCGGAAAAGGATGGTAAACAACTTAATAATTGAGCGTAATCGGATAATGTGAATGATTAGCGTTACCAGTACGCCAATAGAAATACCGATGATAAGATCGGACATTAAGGTAGCCACCAACGTACTGCTGAAAATGATAACCTGATCCCATCCAATGCGGTAGATGTTCAGAATTTCTTTCGGATTAAAGAGTTTATATCCGGTATGGATGAGAATACCTGCCAGTGCGGCCAATGGGATGTGTTGTAACTGACTACTAAGCAGAACAACCAAAAGAAGAATTAAAATTGCCTGAAACACATCAGTCAATTGACCTTTTCCGTTATGACTTACGCCTACCGAACTAGGAACAATGCCTGGGATAATTGGCAGACCACCAATTAGTCCTGAAGCGATTGAACCAATTCCAATAACTCGAAGTTCCTTATTGAGATTAGATTTTCTCTTTAACGGATCGAGTCGGTCAATTGCTTTGGCACTTAGAACGCCTTCGATACTGCTGATGACGACTACCGCTACTACAATATTCCAGAAAACCTCGGTTTGCCAAAGGCTGAAATCGGGAGTGGCAATGGCATCGATAATCTTTGACGGTAAATCAATCAAATAAGCAGGTCCAACAGTGAATTCATATTTAAGAAAGGAGAATTGGTTGCCATTGGAAAAGCCTAGTGCATACGAATATGCAATTGATAGAATGACCACCCAAACTGCACTCGGTACTGCCTTAATAATTGGAGATTTAAATTTGGAATGCACAAACATGATTGTCATTGAAATCAAACCTATAATAGCTATGAGTGGATTTATACCCTGAATAAGTTCAGGTACTGATTGCACAAGTTCAATGATGTTGTGAGGATGGAGGGTTGAGCCAAACAAAACAGGAGTTTGCTTAACGGTAATGATTACACCGACAGCGGAAAGTAGACTTTTGACAACGGATACGGGTATCAAATCACCAATTACTCCCAAGCGGAACAACCCTAGTAGGAATTGGAATCCTCCAGCAATAACCACAGCAGCCAAGAAAAGTCGATATCCAAGAAAAAGATCATCCCCTCCTAAAGTGAGAACGGCAGCTGCCGTTACTCCAATAAGCATTTTTGGCGTGCTGTGAACAGCAAGATTTCCTCCACTAAACCAGGAGACAAGTAATCCTCCAACAACACACGGAATTACTGCTGCTAATGGAGGTACACCAGATGCCAAGCCAATTCCCAGTCCTAGAGGAATGGCAATAAAGGCTACGCTGACTGATGCGCGTAAATCACCTTGCCAGGACTCTTTCCAGCCTTTCAGACCGTTGGAGAACAGTTTCATGCAACGGTCTTGACGTTTTGATTTACAATCATTAAGCAACAAGGAAGATCTGAAAGAACGTATTCCAGATCGTGCGTAAAAACGCGGTCTATGATTCCAAGTTTGGAGTCTGGCGAGTTCATAACCAAAAGATCGGCTCGGTTTGCTGTTGAATAATGTCCAATAGTGTAGCCAGCCTTACCAAAAATACATTTGTGGTTTACGGCAAGTGTACCGTCTAATTTTAATTGAGCTTCTAAAGAGGTAAGTCGCTCGTCTTCTTTCTGCTTAAATTCCTTTCGCTTCTGTGCAGTTTGTGCCACTTGCGCATCATCGTCTGACTGATTTCCAGTTGATTTTGGGTCGATTTCGTCTACGATGGTTATATGTTCTGCTCCCAATATTTTTCCGAAATAGTTGGCAGTGCGCACAGTTATCATCGTCTTGTTGTGGTCATCTCCAGATACTACAATCTCTTTGCATTTATTCCGAATTACTGACCTATCAGTAAGTAGCAAAATGCAGCATTCTGCCTTCCTGCACAGATTTCTGGCAATAGAACCCGTGTAAAATTTGAGCAGGTTTTCCTTTTTCATTGCGCCAGCAATTAGAAGGTCTACTTTATTCTGCTTACAAGAATCTAATATGCTGTTGACTGGGTCTCCATTACGAAATTCAATAATCACCTTTTCCCTGTCTATGTCTGCTTGAGATACAAGCAATTCCAGTTTTTCTATTTTCTGAGTTGTTTCCGACCCCACATGAATTAGAACCAAATTTGCATCAAGCATTTTGGCAATACGCGCGCTTTCGTGAAGATTTGCCTCAGCATAGGGCGAAAACGCAATGGCGGTGGCCACAGTTTTAAAAGGAAAAGGAACAGACATATGATTCTTTGATTGCGCTTAAATATACAACGCTATGCTTTGATGGCATGTTCAAACGCATGGATGAGTTGAAAAAATTGGAACAAAAAAAAGAGAGCCAAAGCTCTCTTCAGATAATGTGTTATTTGTGTTTTGGCGGTTCTGCCGGAGTTCCTACGGGAGCAAACTCCATTTTGGTAGCCGCTCCATCCTTAAAAAAGCCCTCATACTTAGCATTAGTCATCAAATCACCAGCAATTTCCCAGTAAAAATGTCCTCTGCCGTTCATTTTTCCAAGTTTCCATTCGCCAATATACTTATCTCCATTATTGTAAGTGTACGTACCGCGACCTTCCATTAGGCCATCTTTCCAAGCCCCTTTATACACATCACCGTTTGTAAACTCATAAACGCCATAACCATTCGGCACACCTTTTTTCCAAGACCCATTATAGAGGTCAGCATTTTCAAATAGGTATGATCCATTTCCTTCAAAACAGTTTCCAGTTGTGCATTGGGCAGCTACAAGAGTGGTAAATCCAAATCCAATCAGGAACGTAAGTGTAATTTTTTTAAGCATTTGATGCGTATTAGCAGATGTTCAATTTCATACAATGTGAACTACAAGATTAATGAATTTTTAAGATTAAAGCCCCAAGTTACGTTTGAACTTTTTTGGCACTTATGAAAAATAATACATTTGCGGCCATATTTCGGGGTGTAGCTCAGCCAGGGTAGAGTACACGTCTGGGGGGCGTGTGGTCGCTGGTTCGAATCCAGTCACCCCGACATCATTGAGTTCAATCGTATCTAAAAGGAACATGATTGGAACATGAATAACTAAAAAAGGGGCTAAACCATACGATTTAGCCCCTTTTCTATTCAAATAGAGAAAATAGAGTTGATTTGTAACTATTCAGCCAAAATAAAATTCGTAAAAGACTTGGATCTTAAAAATGATTGTCGGATCTTGTGGCTGTTATCGAGAAAGACCAGATCATATTCCACCCTTGAAATGATATGTAGGAGAGGATGAAAGCAAGCCATTATGGAGCTACTTTCATACATGCCACCCATTTCAATGAAAAGAAGTTGCATTTCTGGTCTGTTCTCTGTGCTGTTGCTGTTTTCAGCTGCATTGCAAGCGCAAGACAGAAAAGACCAAGTTTTTTGGGACAGGTTTGATCAAGCACGGCTCTACATTGCCAAGCACAATGCAGGTGGTTCCATCAAGATTCTCGAAGAACTGTATGTCATCGATTCACTCAACCCCAATGTGGGTTACCTGTTAGGTGTGGCCAAAATTATTGTGGGGCAAGAGCCTCAGCGTGCCGCTCGGCTATTTGAAATGGCCGATACACATTTTGACCAACTGTGGGACAACCCCGGAGTAGGGCCACCCGAGCATCTGTTCTACTACATGATTTTGGCCCATTGCCGCAGCGGCCAATGCGACAAGGCAAAGGAAGCCTTGGTGCGGCTGGAAGCTGCCTTTGCCGGAGAAAAGGAGTTTCTGCGCAACGATGAATACTACCTCTTTGATGGCCGCAAATGGGCCAACATGTGCAGCGAGCCCACCATAAAACTGCTCGAAGTGCCTGAAAGGCTTGTGAGGCCAGACCTGCGCATCAGTACGCAGGTACATAGATATTCCACCTTTTCAACGCTCTATGGTGTGCAAGTGGCCGCACTTCTGGAACCACAGATGACACGCAAGTTTGACGGACTGAAGAACGTGGAGGTCTATGTTGATATGCACGGAGTTTACCGCTATGTAATAGGCAATTTCAATTTCCGCTCGCAGGCGGAAAAGATGCTGCAAGTGGTAAAAGGCGTAGGCTATGCCGATGCCTTTATTGTAAATATTACGGATGAAGAGCGTTATCCGCTCGAAGTGGTGGCATTGGACCAACGTTCGCCCAAAGCGCAGATACGTGGCACAGTCGATTATCGTATTCAACTGGCCGCCTTTAAAGAATCATTGCCTGATGAATCAGCGCAATATTACCTCATGATTGACAGCATTGCGGAAGTATCGGTAGATGATCTCACACTGCTTACTGTTGGTAATTATATCTCCTACGGTGATGCCGTCCTTAGACGTGACGAACTGCGCTTGATGGGCTTTCGCGATGCCTTCATCGTGGCCTTCAACGAAGGGCGCAAGGTTTCCATAGAAGATGCACGACAATACCTCAGAAGAGTGGAGTAGAAGCGAGCCTACCGTTAAAGTTTGGCACAATTGTCGCTAAACGAAACCTTTATTCACTAACAGAGGTATCTTCGTCTCAAATTAAAACACAAAAAGCATGAAAAATTTCGGATTAACACTATTGATGATGTTGTTTATTGGCGTTGGAACTTCCATGGCCCAAGACAAAAAAGCTGCAGCTGATTCTGATGCTGCTGCACCATCAAAAACAGAAAAGGCTGCTGTAAAAGACCATGCTTGCAATCCAGACTTAACAAAAGCCTGTTGTGCTAAGGCTGCTGATGGAAAAGTTACTGGTGATAAAAAAGCTTGTACGGGAGAGGCTAAGGCTGCATGTACTCCAGGATGCGAAAAGAAATGCTGTACTGCTGATGCAGGAAAAGCGAAGAGTGAAGACGCTCATGAAGGGCACAATCACGATTCTCCTAATAAGTAATTTCCTTTTGGGATAATGGAAACGGCCTCGCAATTGCGGGGCCTTTTTTGTTACAGGCAGAGAATACGGAGACTTATACCTTTCAGCTTTTTACTCTCTTATTCTTTAATAAACCGTTTTACTACCAGCCCGTTCTCTGTGTTTAGTTCCAAGAAGTAGAGTCCAGACGGGAGGTTTTCAGTTTCAAGGCTAAGTTGGTTTCCATTTTTAATGGTTGCAATAGAAATACGCTGCCCAAGTACATCAAATACCCTTACACCATTCATCTTTCCCACCATCTCCGACCAAATCACTGAAAGAACAGACGAGGTAGGATTAGGAAATAAACGCACTTCATTGGTAAGGTCGCTCACAGATTCTGGTTCCGAATCACCCACAAACACCTTTACGTTATCAATATAAAGGTCGTTGCCTTTCCCGTTCTTACTTTCAAATTTGATGAGGATATTCTCGCCTACAAAGGCAGAGAAGTTTACCGAATCTCTTCTCCAATCTGTTTCTAGCTCGGGTTCGAAGTTGGGCCTGCGTTCTTCCGTGGTGCTCAGGTCGTCTCCGCCCTTGCGGTATACTTCATTGTCGAAATTGGCACCACAGTCGGTAGAAACATAAATGGTGAGTGTATCGCTTGCAGTGGCACTCAACGACCATTTCTGATACGCCACATCAAACACCAGCCATAAAGGTTCAGTGGTGTTCGGAACTTGGAGCGTATTGCTTACCAATCCATCCAACTGTGCGTTGCGTGGATTGTAGGTGTAGCACTGCACGGTAGCCGAATAGTTGCTCCAGTTAAGTCCCACGGTAGCAACGGTGTCCCACGTGGTGCTTCCGTCTGGGTTCTGCACAAACCAATCCTGCGGGTCGAATCCTTCTTCAAATCCTTCCGCAAATGGAAGCGATTGCGTTTCTCTTCGGTTAAAAGAGTAGTGCCAGCGGTTGTTGTAGAGGTCATATTCTGCTGATTGCCCCGGAATGGATGTAAGCACATTAAGGCCGAGATTCCCGAATTCTGACGTGGTGATGGCTGGAAGTACCACCGTGGCTGAATTACCAGGTAATAGTGCCCCTGTCCAGCTGAAGTTTTGTGTTCCCTGTCCGTTGATGTTGTAGGAGAAATCAATTGCCGTGATGGTGCTGTCGCCCAAATTGGTTATTACAGTTGTTGGTTCTATGGAGTTGCTGCATGTAAATCCCTGAATGGCAGGGTTTGGTAGCACCTTTAAGGCTAGGTCCCACGCCACAGCATTCGGGTCTACTGGAGTATTGGTTTGTGAAAGGTATTGGAAAGCTGCATACACGTCAATGATGCCTCGTCCATACACATTATCCTCACCCACATCGCCAAGGTCAACTGCTGAGAGATAAAGCGCCCACAGCAGGTCTTCGCCACTCAAATACGGAAAGGCTTCTTTTAGTAACAAAACCGCTCCCGAAACGTGTGGAGCGGCCATGCTGGTTCCTGAAATGGTGTTGAAATCGTTTGTTCCCCACGCAGAACGCACATTTTGTCCGGGTGCCACCACTTCTGGATGAATTTCCAAAGCCGAAACACCACCGCTTGGGCACTGCGTTGGTCCAATGGTAGAGAAGTTGCTAATAGGGTAGGGGAAGCTCACATTTCCGTTGATGCTGCCTACCGAAAAGGTGTTCACCTCAGACGTGTTGATGCGTTGCGGGGCATTCACCGTGGTATTGTTTGGACCCGAGTTTCCACCAGAGAAAACGTTGGCGATTCCTGCTGCCTCAATGGCATTCATCAGATTAACCACAAATCCACCGCATTGCACCGTGTCGGGGTCATCGCGCCAGCGCCAACTATTATTAATCACATCTGGAATATCCTCACTTGTATTAATGTCACCATCTGGATTCAACGCCCATTCAAAGGCACCAATCATATCTGCCAAAGGCGGAAGAGCTTCTACCGTGCTGGTTACAAAATCGTTAGCTATCCAGTAGGAACCGAAAGCCACGCCAATGGTGTCTTGCGTTTCCTCAATCAGCCCAGCCATTGTTCCTAATGTATGCGTACCATGGTCGCTGATGTTACCATTGGGCGTATTGCTGAAATAGCCATACCAGCATTGGTTCATGGGGAAGCGGTGCGCCAGAAATCTATCTGAAAAAGCAGGATGGGTTGGCCAAACGCCTGTATCGTAATCATATACCATGCGGCCTCTGCCTGTGTATCCCAATGCCCACATGGCAGGGGCATTGATGGCGGCCAATCCGGGTTCGATACCCCCTGGGGAACGTTGATGGTTTTCTTCTCCTCTGATAATCGGGTCGTGTGGAATGATGGCGGCATCTTCGAGGTCGATAAGCGCAATACCGTTCATTTCTGACAGTGCTTCAATAGTTACCGCGTTGGCTTCCAAAATCAGCATGTTTACAACCCAAAAAGGGCGGAGGTTTCGGATACCATCAGGAAATTCTGTTTCGAGTTTCTGTAGAATGGGTTGCTGTGAAAATGTAGCCTGCTGTTGCAATTGGGAAATGACCGTCTTTGGGCGTTCTTCCAGCGATAACCGCTGTTGTTTGAATTCGTGATTTAGTGCATAGCAATCGACATTATCCACAAATTCAACGCGGATGCGAAGGAACGATTGGGTGGATGATTCTACTAAAGCCTGTTCAAGCTTCGCGCTGATTTGCGAATAGCTTTCAAATGAAAATAGGAAGAGTGCCGCAAGCAGCAGGTTGAACACGCGCATATCAAGTAGTTTGATTGTAAATTTACTACATGCACAGAATTTAGTTCAGTACGGAATCGGTATTCAGCTCTTCGCTGTTTTCTTTTTCACTTCGAACAAGTGGCTCACATCTACTTGGTTTGCCAACAGGTCTTCCAAAGTTTGGCGTTTAGTAATGAGGTGCGCCTTGCCGCCTTTTACCAATACTTCGGCAGGTTTTAATCGCGAGTTGTAGTTGCTGCTCATGGCAAATACGTAAGCCCCTGCATTGTGAAAAGCAAGAATGTCGTTCTCGTTTATCTCCGTGATTTTTCGGTCCCACGCAAAGGTGTCTGTTTCACAGATGTAGCCCACAACGGTGTAAATGCGCTCTGGCCCATCTGGGTTGCTAGCATTGGTAATGTGATGATACGAATCGTAAAACATGGGGCGAATGAAGTGATTGAAACCCGTGTCAACACCTGCAAATACAGTTGCTGTGGTCTGCTTTATCACATTTACCTTACACAAAAAGGTACCCGATTCGCTTACAAGGAATTTGCCTGGTTCGAAGGCAAGCTCGAGGTCTTTTCCGTATTCTTTGCAGAACGCTTTGAATCGCGCACTCAGTTTGGCGCCTAGTTCTTCAATATTGGTCGATACATCATTGGGTTTGTAGGCCACCTTAAAGCCACTTCCGAAATCAACATATTCCAACTCCTTAAAGTGGAAAGCAGCTTCGAGCAACAGCTCCGAACCTTGAAGGAAAACGCCTACATCTAGAATATCGCTTCCCGTGTGCATGTGTAGTCCGTTTACATGAATCTTATACGCTTCAATAATACGTGTTAAGTGTCGGGTCTGATGAATTGAGATTCCGAACTTAGAATCGATGTGTCCTACTTGAATCTTGTGGTTTCCACCTGCCAAAATATGAGGGTTCATTCGCACACAAACAGGATAAGAACTGCCATATTCCGCTCCAAATTTCTCCAACATCACCAAGTTGTCGATGTTGATTTTTACGCCCAATTTCACCGCTTCCTGAATCTCTTCAAAGCTCACACCGTTTGGCGTGTAAATGATGCGGTTTGGTGTAAATCCTGCCAAAAGCCCCAATTGAACCTCTCCAATAGAAACGGTGTCTAATCCTGCTCCCAGTGCATTGAAATGTTGCAACACCGCCTGATTGCTCAACGCCTTGCAAGCATACTGAATATTCAACTTTAGCCCATCAAAGGCATTCACCAAACATTTGTATTGGCTTTCCATTTTATCGGCATCATAAACAAAAAGCGGTGTGCCAAATTCCTCGGCTAGTTGTAGAAGTTCTTTAGACTGGAACATTAAATTAGGAATGAATTATTAACAATTGAAAAGTCGATAGTCGATAGTCCATGGACCACTGGCTGCTACTATGGACTGTTGACCATGGACCATGGTCTCTTATTAGCAACTATTTCCCCAGCATCGCTGTTTTTAGGTCGTCATCAGCAGGTTTGCTACCCAACCAAATACCAAAAAGAGCCTTCTTAAAATCCATTCCTTCGATAGTGCCTTGCAGCTTACCGTTCTTGTAAGACTCTACTCCTTTTCCAGGTACGTAAACGATATCAAACACGTTTCCTTCTACGATTTCGTCTTTCTTGAATGTGTTGACAAACGCAGCAATCTTGGCTTTCAAAGGCTCTGTTTTGCCACCAGTACTGGCTTCAAAGCCTTCCAAAATGGCTTCGCTCATGTTCTCGCTACTAATCATGCCAGAAGTAATCTGAAGCTTTACGGCCATTGGCTTGTCGGCATTTACAATGGCTGCGGCATCCGAAGATTTCTCGCTCAAATACAATCCGCCTACGTACAATTTGAAGAACACTTTCTTTCTAATTCCGCCTCCGTTTAGGCTAAGATTGGAGTCGCCTGCCTTGATGGTTGCAGGAAGTGTAACTCCAATGATGGTAACTTGTGCATGAGTAGAAAATGCCATTAATGAGATAAGGATGGTTGATGCAAATAGTTTCATGATTTTTTTTTGGTCGTAAAGATAAATCTTAATTGTTTGTTCTTTATGCAAGAATAAGGCCATGCAAATAGTTTACCAGTTATTTGGTTTTTGGTTCTTACACTGCGACATCCCAATAACCAATAACCCAATAACCGATGAAGGAAGTAAAGGATAATTTCTCTGTTCAATCTGATGGATATAGCAAGTTTAGACCTGTTTATCCCAATGCATTGTATGATGAGATATTGAGCCATGTAGCGAGCTATTATTCTTGTTGGGATTGTGCCACGGGCAATGGGCAGATTGCCACGGTGATGGCGGCAAAGTTCAAAACGGTCACAGCTTCCGATATTAGCCAAGCGCAGTTGGATAAGGCTTCATCTCAGGAT
>Ga0105051_10003158_pt1 | contig 20272 bp, 21 predicted proteins | sample FRY02_FD_78383 | JGI IMG/M metagenome (GOLD analysis project Ga0105051, IMG submission 78383) | Freshwater microbial communities from Lake Fryxell liftoff mats and glacier meltwater in Antarctica - FRY-02 (megahit assembly) | ecosystem: Environmental > Aquatic > Freshwater > Ice > Glacier... | reverse complement strand
TCTGCCAGAATGTCTTCGTGATCAAACGGAGGTTTCGATGGCTGACGGTGGGGATGGATTTGTTGGGCGTTGCGAGGTTGTCGAACCTCGGCGCGGGAACCGGCGCTGGCCTGATGACTTGAATGAACGATCGAACGCCATCGGTTCGAGAGAGATCGCGAACGGATTGTGGCGAAAAGTTTCCAGCCCAGAGCGGGGGTTGTCGATGTCGCCCGGCGGCATGGGATGTTTGCCATCAGCCTTGTCTTTGCCCGCGGGTCAGGCGGCCACGTCGGCTTCGCAATGGGCCAGGACGACACGCATTTCTACCTGCTGGGCGGCAACCAGTCTGACGCCGTCACCGTAGCGCGGGTCGCAAAGGCGCGGCTCCTTGGAGCGCGCTGGCCGCGGACTTTTCCCCTCCGTCCCGAGCCGCTGCCCCCAATGGCTTCCGGCGAATTCCTCGCAACCACTAATGAAATTTGAACAGGAGAACACCGTGCTGAAACCTGCAATCCTCGCCCTCATCCGGCAAATCCTGACTGTCGCGGGGACCGCGCTGGTAGCCAAGGGCTCTGTCCAGGCCTCCGATCTTGAGCCGGTCATTGGCGCGCTGCTGACCATCGGATCGGTGATCTGGTCGGTCGCAGACAAGCGCGGGCGGTGAGCATGCCGCCAAGATATCGAACGCGGGCTCCTTGGCAGCATTTTCTTCCCGCCCATCAGTCTCGAAACCATTATCCGGCGCCATCTATTGCATCGGTATCGGCTTCCAGCGCGGCACCCACACGCGCTGGCAAATGGTCGCGAACGACGGCACCGGCGCGCCGACGTTGACCGACATGGGGGCGAGTTTCGGCATTGCGACCGGCGGGGTGCTGACATTGTTCATCGCGGCACCGCCGAACGGCAGCTCCGTGTGGGTGCGTGTGGTCGACGAGGTTTCGGGCTCGGTGTTCGAGCAGGAGATCACAGCGGACCTGCCAGCCAACACTCAGTTCCTGTCGCCCCGGCTATTCATGAACAACGGGGCGACCGCTGCAGCGGTCGCTTACGACTGCTAGGGGGTCTATGTCGAGACGGACTATTGATCATTCTAAGCCTGACCTGAAGTTGTTTCACCGTCGGGTTTGATTGCGGCTCGCCTTGACCAGACCTTGGATTCAAGTTCAGGTGCGACGTTTGATCTGAAGACCGCGAGTTGTTCGGCCATGTTTTATCCGGGTGTTTGCCATCTGAGGGTCTTGCTGGGGAGCTAGTTCATCAAGCGCGCCACGCCATTCAGTTCTGTCTGACTGATGCCGCTCAGATCGGTGCCCTTGGGGAAGAACTGGCACACTTCAGGCGTCAAGCAATTGATCCGGTGGATCATTCGTAGCGCCGGAGGCCGTTGGTGTTCTCGTTGCTGCCGCGTGGCCTGTGGGCACGCGGATCGCAAAACCAGATGTCGATCTGTAGCCGCCGCGCCAGTTTCGGGTGGCAGGCCATCTCGCTGCAGTGGTCTTAAGTCATGGACCGGCGCAGCACGGCAGGCAGGCGCTTCCTCTGGCTGGCGAAGCCTGCCGTGACCAAACATGCCGTGCCGCCCGACCAATTGACCCTGCTCGCCGATCATGGCGGCCCATGAAGGCCAAGGCGACGGCCCTGATGCCGGTCGATCTCGGCGCGGTCAGATCCCACAGCCGTACATACACCTCGAATGACAACCCGTTCTCGGAAGACCACTTCAGGACCTTGAAATATCAGCCAGAGTTTCCCAAACGGTTCGAAACCATCGACGAGGCCCGCACGTTCGGCCGCCGTTTCTTCGCATGGTATAATGAAGACCATCATCACGCAGGCATCGGGCTGATAACACCAGATCAGATCCACTTCGGTCAGGCCGACACCATCCATGCGTCCAAGCAGCGCTTGATGCTGCGTTCCCAAGCACACCCAGGCGGTTCGTCGGCAAACGCCCGAAACCATCCCAAATCCCGACAGATGTCTGGATCAATACGCCAAAGCAAACGGAGCCAACCCAAGCCAAACTCAAAACCAAAATGTTTCAAAGTCGTCGACACGTTCCGGTCCGTCTGCTGATCGCCTGCCTCGCCTACCAGGTCATGCACATCGCCCGCCGCGTCGTGGCCAAGGCGACCGGCACGGGCTGGAGCCTGCGGCGGCTGCGTGAGCGGGTGCTCCGGGCGGGGGCACGGCTGACGATCTCGGGGCGGCGGATGACGCTGGCGATCTCTTCGGCCGCAGCACCGTTCTGGCAGGCTCTCTGGCCAGGGATACTGGCGCTGCACTGGGCCGACCCGTAGCGCCCGGCCAGAAAACCGGCACCACGCACACCCGAAACGCCCATGGGCGAGGCTTCATCATGCGCCGCGAACGGCGGATAGCACCCCACGAGAGCCGCCCTCCCCGAACTGCCGCCGCGCCAAGGGCTTCGGCCACAGCAATGCCCGGCGCCGCTGCTCATCGCACGCAGCGCAACGGCCCCAAAGCCACAAAACGGCCCCGAGGGACGCCGAAAACGAGATTCGATGAATAAGCCGGGGTCATATGGGTCAAATCTCAGTGAAAATTACGCTACTCCCGGGGTCACTTCCGGGTAAAAATCAAACCTTTGTGGACCATTTCACACCCACCTTTACACATCGATGCCGTCCGGGCGCAGTTACATCATCAATGCCGTTGCATTGCCTAAGCGGCGCCATTTCTCAAGCGAGTTCACGCCATTTGAACATTGTTCCCCACCCTTCCACTCTCTCCGGAGCCGCTCCGGTATCGGTGAGCGCGCCCCAGAGCGCGGCGGCCACCGTGTCGAGCAGCGGAATGCCAATTTCAGTTTCGAGCGAGGCGGCGAGCGGCGCACCCCAGAGGTTCGTGCAAAAGACGAGAATTGCATCGGGCTTGCTCTTGGCCACTTCGCGGACCATCCTGGAGATCGAAGCTGCGTCAAGCTCGGAGAACGAGAAGTTGTCGCGCCGCCGGTCGTGCCGGTCGGCGACGACCTCGAACCCCTCGGCAGAGTAGGTGGCGAGTATTCGCTCCTGAACGTCGTCAGTATAAGGGCTGACGAAAGCGATGCGGTGCAGGTTGCGCGCTTTGAGGAGCCTGTTTATTGCCAGAACGGACGATGTGGCACGCACGCCGGTGCGTTTTTCGATCGTAGCGCAGAGCGTGCGGTCACTATCGAAGCCTAGCCAGCCAGCGGAGGTGCCGTTCCAGCAGATGCTGTCTACCTTTGCGTCGGCAAGCAGTTCGGCTGCGGCAAGCATGGGTTCAAGCGAGAATTGTCCGAGCGCATCCGCATCGAGGGCAATCTGTGTGACGCGAAAGCGCGAGAAGTGCACGCTAACATTAGGCAAATCGGCGGCCATACGGCTCAGCACCGGTTCGAGGACGACGTTGGAAGATGGCACAAGCATTCCAAGCCGGATGGATGGGCGAAGGATAGTCGGTGTCATGTCCTGCTCCTCGGTTGACCTTTGACTTGACGAGCCTAACGTTCGCGTGGAATGAAGGCAAGAGATCTAGTATTTTGGGGCGTTAAAATACATGATGATGCCTGTAATTCTGACGAACCTGCGCTTTTGGGATCCCGAGACGGGAGATCGACCGCCTTCGGACGTTCTGTTGCGGGGCGGGCTGGTCGAAGGGATCGTGCCGACGGCGTCGGCGGGCCGCCCGGACGCCGTGGAGGTGCTCGATTGCGCGGCCCTTTTCGCAGTGCCAGGCTTCGTCAACGGGCACCACCATTCCCACGAGTTCCACTTTCGCGGCCGGAGCGAGTGCCAATGCCTTGAGGAATGGATGACGGGTGTTCGCCCGATTGAACCCCTATCGCTTACGGCGGAGGACGTCCGACTTCAGTGCCTTGCGCTTGCTGTCGAGGCGCTGGCGAGCGGCACAACGACAATCTGTGACGATGTGGGGATCGACCCCCTCGCGCGGCCCGATCTGCTTGACGCTGCCGCGTCGGCTTGGGAAGAGGCTGGCATCCGCGCATGGATTGGGCCGACGATGTTCGACGTGCCGTTCGCCCGCGCCGTGCCGTTCGCCGAAACAATACTTTCTGGTGTCGTTGAGACGTCTGGTCCTGATACGCCGGTCGTGGACAGAGTGGCGGCACTGGCCGATTTCGCGCGCGGGCTGGCGCGGCGGGGCGGACTTGTGCGCGCGATCGTTACCCCTTCGGCGCCGCAACGGTGTTCGCACGCACTGCTTTTGGAACTCGGCAAGCTTGCTGCGGCCGAGGGTTTGCCGTTGATGACCCACGTTCTCGAAACGCGCGTGCAGGCGGTGGGCGCGGCGCTCAAATGGCCCGGCGGTATCATTGCTCATATGGGGACTCTTGGCCTGCTGCGTCCCGGCACGGCGCTGATCCATGGTGTTTGGCTCACGCCGGCGGAGATGGAGGTAATCGCAACGAGCGGGACGAGCGTTCAGGTCAACCCAGCAAGCAACCTCAAGCTAGGGTCTGGCGTGGCCGACGTGGCCGCGCTGCAAAGCGCGGGTGTGAACGTGTCGCTTGGCTCGGACGGATGCGGCTCGGTCGAGACTGTCGGAATGGCGGCAACGGTGGCGCTGGCGGCGCTGCTGACTACCCTGCGCGGACCGCCGGAGCGCTGGGGCGGGGCACGGGCTGCGCTCCGCGCCGCGACGACAGGAGGCGCGCGCGCGCTGGGGCAGGAAGGGAAGCTGGGGCGTATCGCGCCGGGGGCGGCTGCCGATCTGGCGCTTTACCGGTTGGACCGAGCACCGTTCTTACCGCTGAACGATCCGGTGCGTCAACTCGTGTACGGGATGGCGCGGCCGGCGCACGTGTTCGTGGCAGGGCGCGAAGTGATGCGCGACAGCCGTTCTCTGCTGGTGGATGAGACGGCCCTTTCCAAGGGAGTGTCACTTTCGCACGCGCGACTGGAATCGGGGGTCATTGCGGCAGGTCGGGCTGCTGAGGCGATGCGCCCGGCGATGCGGGCAATTTGGGCGCGATGTCAGGATTGGCCACTTGGGCATGACTACGACGCATTGCGGCTGGACATCATGGGATGAGCGGATTGGAAAAGTTCCGCGATGCCGTGACCTTCGCGCTGGCGAATCCCTCGCCCTGGCCGCTGGACCTTCGGCAGGTGATCGAGGGTGAGATGTTCGATCCACCGCCGTGGAATGTGGTTCTTGGCCGCGTCGCGCCCCGGGGAGGGCCGGCGGGCCTGATCGCGCGGGGTGGTGCCGTGCTGGCGTCCTGGGGCGACACCACGCGCGCCGATATGGTGTTCAGCGTCACCAAAAGCTACGTTTCGCTGCTTTCCGGATGTGCGCTCGACGCGGGACTGATCACTGATTTCGACGCGCCGGTGTCGGACCGCATCGACCATCCAGTTTTCACATCGGACCGTAACGCGTGGGTCACGTGGCGGATGCTTCTGCAGCAAACGAGCGAGTGGGAAGGCGCACTCTGGGGCGTGCCCGACACCGTGGACCGCGATCGGCAGCTGGCGCCCACCGACGATCCGGCGCGGTTCGGGCGCGGCACACCATTGCGCGTACCGGGCACCTATTGGGATTACAACGATGTAAGGGTAAACGTGCTTTGTCTCGCGCTGACCCTGCTGTGGGGTCGGCCGCTCGGAACGGTGCTGGACGAGGCGCTACCGGTGTCTGCGCCTGGCCGGGTATGGCGCGGCTACGGGGCTGCAAGCACGCTGCCGAATGGCACCGAGGTGGCGGTGGGCGGCGGGCATTGGGGCGGTGGCCTCAGCGCGAGCGCGGCGCACGATCTGGCGCTCGGCGAAGTCGTTCGGGGGCGGGGCATTGCTCACGGGCAGCTGATTCTCTCAGAAGAAACGCTCGAATTGCTGCTTGCTCCGTGCGCGCTGCAGCCCGTCTACGGCGCGTTGTGGTGGCTCAACACCGGTCGTGTTCTTGTGCCAGAGGCACCGGAGACCAGCGTGTTCGCCATGGGCGTTGGCATGAACGCGATCTGGGCCGATCCCATGCTTGACCTGGTCGCGGTAGTGCACTGGATCGACGAACCAGCGTTCAACGGGTTCGTCAGGCGGGTGATGGCGGCCCTCTGAGCGGGCCGCCACGGCTTGTCATTGTGTTTCGCGGTATTCCTTGTCTACGGAGTCGAAGGTCGCACAGAGGTTTTCCGCGCTCATCTCGCCGCGCAGGTACAGGATGCCGTTCTCCAAAAGCGACGCATACTGCGCTTGGGTCACGAAGGTGTAAGGATAGACGTGCCCTTTCTGCGCCGCGCCTTGGTAGAGTGCACTAAGCTGCGGATCGGAAATCAGCGAGGGATCGAACCGGCCGTCGGCTGGGGCACGCTGGAGGGCTGCGGCCATCTTGTTTACCTCGTCGAGCGAGACAAGATGGTTTACCCACTGGATCGCTTCGTTCCGATACTCGGTAAATGACGCGACGTAGATCGCATCGGGCTCCAGCGAGGAATGGCCGTAAAGGCCCTTGTCGGTGCGGAAGTTGGGCACCCGGCTGAGCCCGACGGCCTCGGGGCCGTAGCTTTCGGCGATGGCGCTGGTCGCTCCGCCTGACGCATCGAAATAGACCGACATTGCGCATTGCCCGCCACCCATCTGGCGCACGTGCTGCTCGTATGCAACCACCTCGCCACCCTCGACGAAATAGCCTGCATCGAAAAGCTGCTTGTAGGCGGCGAGCGCCTCGTAGATCGGCTCCTGCTGCCAGCTTGCTTCGCCGGCGCCGATGGCGGCGAGAGGGTCACTCGAATCAAAGCCCATCGCGATGAAGTTGTAGAAGTACCACTCGTTGAAATAGCCCTCCTTGTTGGCGAACATCAGCGGCGCCACACCGCTGGCCTTCACCTTATCGCAGACGTCGAGGAAGGCGTCCCAGGCGATGGGTGGCTCATTAGCGGGCGGAAAGACGGAGGGATCGACGCCGGCGGCCTCCAGAAGCTGTTTGTTGTAGACGATGAAATAGGTGCCAATCGTGTTGGGAACAGCGAACGTCTGGCCCTGGTAGCGCACCGCCTGCATGCCGGCCTTTGCGGCGAGTGTTTCGGCAGGCACGTGATCGTCGAGCGCGATGACGTTGCCGAGGCTGGCCTGATTGCGCACAGTAGGGCCGGACCACCAGATCATCGAATCAAAGCCGGTTCCGGCGTTGGCAGCCGCAGCGACGGCCTGTTCGATCACTTCGGCGCTCTTGAATTCCACCGTCACATCGATGCCAGTGGCGGCCTTGAAGCGTTCGGCGGCGGCCTTAAAGTATTCGTTTCCGTCCGATCCCGGAGGATTTCGGTAATCCCAGAACACGAGCGACTTACCCTGCGCATGCAGGACACCGGCTGCGGACGAGGAGAGCAGCGCGCTGCCGCCCAAGGCGGCGACTCCGCGGCCAAAACCGCGTCGTGAGATTGGTCGGGTAAAGGGGAGGGAACTGGTCATGGTGCGTCCTATCCTGTTGGGGTGATTGCTGGTGTCAGTTCATCGCCTGTCGTTTCTTATTGTTTCTGTCATTGTCTTTCGGTGCCAGAGCAGGGCAGGGCTTGGCCGGTCCTGCGGTCAAACAGGCGAAGCGCTCCGGGCGGCACCTCGAGCCGGACGGGCGCGCCAAGAGCGAGCCTGTCGGACGGGGGCAGCCGTATCGTGAGGCGGGCCGACCGATCTGCCAGCAGTGTTTCCGCCTCGGCACTGTCCTCGAACACATGCGCCAGCGCGACCGTTTCTGGCGAGAGCGGTGGCACGTTGGCAAGCGACAGTGTGACATAGAGATCTGAGCCCACGGATTCGCGGGAATGAACTTCGCCCACCACCTGCCGCGCAGTGTCGCCTTGTCCATCGTGGACCAATCGGAGCGCTTCGGGGCGCATCCCCGCCACCACGTCGCGCGGTGCGGGCGATGCCTCCGCCTCGCCCGCACCGACGCGGAGGCGCTGCGGGCCGAGCGAGAGTGTGCCGTCCGCCCCCAGTCGGCCCTCGACAAGGTTCATCGCGGGCGCACCGATGAAGGCGGCGACGAAGAGGTTGGCGGGCTCTGCGTAAAGCGTCGCCGGGTCGGCAACCTGCTGTAGCCTGCCGTCGCGCATCACCGCGATGCGGTCGCCCATCGTGAGCGCCTCGATCTGGTCATGGGTGACATAGATCGTGGTAATGCCGAGCTGGCGTTGCAGGGCGGTTATCTCGGCGCGCATCTGGACGCGCAGCTTTGCGTCGAGGTTCGACAGAGGCTCGTCCATCAGGAACACGGAGGGTTGCCGCACCAGCGCGCGGCCCATTGCGACCCGCTGCCGCTGCCCGCCCGACAGCCGCGCGGGGCGGCGGCCCAAGTACGGCTCCAGGCCCAAGGTGCGGGCCGCTGTGGCAATGCGCACCTCGCGCTCGGACTTGACCATGCCGGCAAGTCGAAGCGGGAAATCCATGTTCCCGTGCACTGTCATGTGTGGGTACAGGGCGTAGTTCTGGAACACCATGGCGATATCTCGGTCGCCGCAATCGAGATCGTTCACTATGTCGGCGCCAATACGCAAGGTGCCATCGGTGATGTCTTCGAGTCCGGCAACCATGCGCAGCGCGGTGGTCTTACCACAGCCGGAAGGGCCGACGAAAATCATGAATTCGCCGTCAGCGATCGAGAGCGTCAGATCTTGCACCGCGCGGGTGCCGTCGGAATAAGTCTTGCATACCTTCTCAAGCTCAACGCGCGCCATTTTTTAAAACCCTCCGCTCATCTGAATGTTCCCCCCAGCCCGCCGACGAACCAGCGCTGCGCGACGGCATAGACCAGCAGAATTGGAAGCACCGACAGGGTGAGCCCGGCGAAGATGATTTGCGGGTCGGACGAAAACTTCTGCTGGAAGGTCACAACGTTTGCGGTGATCGGGATCGTACCGGGGCTGTTGACGAAAAGGAGACCCACGAGAAGGTCGTTCCAGACGGCGAGCATCACGAACATCGCGGTAGCCGTCAGACCAGGTGCAGCCATGGGCAGCACTATGAAGAAGAAAATGCGCACTGGTCCCGCCTTGTCGATCCGCGCGGCTTCGATCACTTCCTCCGGAATTTGGCGGAACACGCCGTCAAGCACGTAGATTGCAAACGACATCTGCAGCCCGACGTAGACGATAATGCCGCCGAGATAGGTGTTGATAAGGCCGGCTTTGGCGAGCTGTGCGAAGAGCGGTATCGACACGATCAGCGGCGAGATCGACATCGGAACAACCATCGCCACGAAGATCGCCGTTTTCCAGCGCATGCGCAGATGGGCGAAGGCGTAGGCGGCGCAAGCCCCCAAGAACACTGCCACAACGGTGGAAACGGATGTCAGCACGATTGAATTCTTCAGCGCGCCGAGCATGTTGCCGTCGGTGATCGCGGCGTAGATCGCGTCGAACGAGATGGTTCGGGGCAGGGCGAATTCGCTGGCGTAGTATTCTGCCCGCGGCTTTAGCGCGTTGGAAATCAGGTAGTAGACGAGAAAGAGCACCGACAAGTTGGGCAGGAGCAAAAAAAGATGCACTGGCGCCTCCCGCACGGTCCGCCGCAAGATCTGGCGCGCGCTCATTGCGGCGCGCTCCGGCGGCGGACCTGAAGACTGACCTGCAACGCGATCAGCGGTAAGGTGATGCACAGAAGAATCATACTGATAGCGGCAGCATAGCCGGGGCGAGACTGTTGGAAGCCCTCGCGGAAGATCTCTAGCTCGGCCACCGTGGATGCGGTGCCGGGGCCTCCCCCAGTCATCACGTAGACATAATTGAACACAAAAGAGAAGATCCAGACCGACATTAGGACCGCGAAGAGCCCGATTACCGGCACCAGGAGCGGCAGGTCGATGTAGAGCAGCCGGTGGCGTCGCTTCGCTCGGTCGATCGCGGCGGCCTCGTAGACGCTGTCATCGATGGCCAACAAGCGAGAGTAAAAGAGGATAGCGGCGAAGCCGGTGTCGCGCCACACCAACAGGCCCATGATGCAGGGCAGCGCCCAGTTGGAATCCGCAAGCCACGCACGAGTAATATCGCCCAGTCCGACGAAGCGCAGCAGCATGTTGAGGATGCCCTGCGGCGAGAGGAAGAACGTGAAGGCATAGCCCGCAATAGTGATGGAGATCATCGTGGGAACGAACACGAGAAAGAGGTAGATGCGCCAGCCGAAGATCCGTTCGCGCAGGACAGACGCGACAAAGACCGCCAGCGCAATCTCGATTGGAATTACAATTAGAAGCAGCACGTTGTGACCGATGGACTCGCGCACGCGATCAGACGCGGCGGCGCGCATGTAGTTCTCGGCTCCGATGAAACTGGCCTGGCGTTGCCCGCCGCGCCAGTCCGTCAGGCTGTACCACGCGGTCTGCAGGAGAGGCCAAGCAAACACCGCCAACAGGACGAGCACCGCCGGCAACAGGAACCAAAGAGCTGCGGCACTGCGGCGCGCTGCGGGCTGCCGCGCGGGCGGGGCGAGGGGTCGATCAAGGGCGACCTTGCGCATTACAAGCCGAAGAGGCGACGGGCATTGTCGCCTCCGATCAAGGCGCGCTCTGCATCGCTACGGCCCAGATGCGGCAGCTTCTGCGCCTCGTAACCAACCGAATAGAACGGAAAGTCTGACCCCCAAAGCATCCGTTCCGGGCCAAACTCGGCAATCCAGTCGTTCATGACGCCGATAATGGGGTTTGCAGTGGTGTCCACGTAGATGTTGGGCGCGAGATCGGCGGCTGGAAAACACTCCCACGTCAGGTCTGAAAGACCGAAATGCCCGAGGATGCAGGGCATACCGGGGAACTTGTGGGCAACATAACCGATTTGCAGAGGGTTCGAGTAGGGTGTTGTGCCGGAGTGCCAGAGTACGGGCAGCCCCGATGCCTCGATCTTCTCATAGAGCGGAAAAAATGCTTTGGCGAAAGGGTAGAAGACGTCATTCATCGGATGCAGCTTGACACCCTTGAACAACGGGTTTTGCCGTCGGCTCTCGAATTCAACGATGGCAGCCTGAACATCGTTTGGGTTTAGGTAGATATAGCCAAACAATCGGCCGGGATGCGCCTCGCAGGCCGCAAGAGCAGTGTCATTGGCACCGGACATGTTGGTGCCGTCCAATATGGCAATTACGCCTGCTTCCACCCCGGCGGCGTCGAAATCGGCCACGAGCTTTTCAGGCGGGTGATTTCCGGAAAAATACTTCGTGAAGCTGCCCGCGTGACAGTGGGAATCGATCTTTAGGGGGGCGTCTGTCAGCATGAGTCAGGCTCCTTTGGCGATGTCGCGTAGCGCGGTTGCAATGGCATTTGAGCTGGGAATTAAAGCGTCTTCGAGCGTTTTGGCGGCGGGCAACGGTACGTCCGGCATTGCCAGTCGGCGGACGGCCCGCAGGCCAGAAGTACCGATCCCCTCCACTGCGCGGGCGACGACCTCGCCAGACATTCCAAAACTAAGGAAATCCTCGTCGATCACCAGCAGGCGAGCGGTCTTCCGGAGTGAGATCAGCACTGTTTCCATGTCCAGCGGGACGAGGGAGCGCAGGTCGATCACCTCGGTCGAGATGCCCTCTTTCGCTACTTCCGTCGCGGCTTCCAGCGCCCATTCAACAGCCGCGCTGATCGATACGACAGTTATGTCAGAGCCTTTGCGGGCGACGGAGGCCTTACCGATTGGGACGAGATAGTCGCCTTCGGGCCCGACATCGGACCTCTGGAACAGGTCAGACCGGCGGTTGAGTTGGCTCTTGTGCTCGAAAAGGATCACAGGATCATCCGAGCGGATCGCCGCCGCCATCAGTCCGCGGTAGTCGGCAGGGCAAGAGGGGGCGACTACCCGCAGACCGGGCCAGTGCGCCATCATCCCCCACAGGCACTGCGAATGCTGAGCGGCCGAGCCGATGGAACCGCCGGCGGTACGAATCACCAGCGGCATCGGTATTCGTCCGCCAGACATGTAAGGGATCTTTGCCGCCTCGTTCACGATCTGATTGAGGCAGACCGCGAGGAAATCGGCGAACATGATTTCCACCACCGGGCGGTAACCGCGCATCGCGAGGCCGACGCCCATGCCAACGAACCCCATCTCGGCAATGGGCGTGTCGCGGACGCGCCATTCGCCGAACCGGTCTTGCAGCCCGCGAGTGCAGTGGAAGACGCCGCCCATGCCGCCCACATCCTCGCCCATAACCAGCACACGGTCGTCGCGCTCCATCTCGCGGCCGATGGTTTCGGCGATCAGCAGTGACACCGTGGGTGCCCCCTTGGCGGCATTCTGCGGCGCGGCACTCATGCGTTGGTCCTTTCGAGGAAAACATAGTCATGGGCGCCGGAAGACTCTGGCTGGGCGTCGAGGCGGATCTGCTCCAGCAGCGCGGCCATTTCGGCGTCGGCGTCAGAGCGAAGCGCGTCAAGCACGTCGCGGCGGGTACCTCCCTGCTCTAGGCTCGCGCCGATGAGTGCGATGGGGTCTCCCTCGTCGCGCATCCGCTTGCGGTCGGCGCGGGGGCGGTAGGTGTCTGCATCGCCCTCGTAATGGCCCCGGAATCGGTGGCAAGTCGCTTCGAGGATTACCGGCCCCTTGCCTGAGCGCACATGGTCGGCAGCATCGGCGAAGGCCGCGTCCATTGCCGCAAGGTCGGTCCCGTCCGCCGCGATACCGTACGCGCCATATGCAGCAGCCCGACGCCAGTGGGGGACGGGGGCCGTCACCGCGTCGGACCGGACGGAGATGCCGTAGCCGTTGTTCTCGACGAGCAGAATGAGTGGAAGCGACCAAGCACAGGCCATGTTCATTACTTCGTGAAAGGTGCCATGGTTAGCGCCGCCGTCGCCGGTGACGCCGATGGCGAGATCGTCGGTACCCTCCATAGCGGCGGCGTATGCATAGCCAAGCGCAATGGGCAGTGACGCACCAACGATGCCGGTTGCAGAAAAGTTCGTGCATGGGTCGAACGGATGCATATGCCCGCCTCGACCGCGGCAGAGGCCGGTTTCACGCTCGAAGATTTCGGCCAGTAATGCACGGGGATCCACACCCTTCGCGAGCGCGTGGAGGTGGTTGCGGTGTGTGCTCACCACGGCGTCATTCTGGCGCAAGTGGCGCGCCATACCAGCGGCGATGGCCTCCTGCCCGATGCCGGTGTGTAATTCGCCGTGGATCTCGCGGGTGGGTACGCCCTTCAGGCATGCCTCTTCGAAAGCGCGCATCCGGCACATTAGGGCGTAGCCCTGCAAGAGGGGGTCGTTGGCGATCATAACATTTTCATCTCTTTAAGTTCGAGGAACGCCCCGCCGGGAGTGCGACAATAGAGCGCCGGCCCTTCGTCGAACTGCACGATGGCTCCCAGAAGTACTGCACCCTCGGCCTCCACGGCTACGCGAGCGGTCGTGAGATCGGAGACGACGAACGCGATATGAGCCGCACCTGGGCGCAACGGACGTTTGTCGGCGGCGGACACGCCTCGCGGCGGATGGAATTCGATCAGTTCGAGCCGCTGCCCGGTGTCGGGGTGCGCAAGCTGTGCGAGATCGCAGGTCAGCCCAGAGAGGCCGGTTATTCCGGCGATCTGTGACGCCATTCCGGTTTCCTTGAACTCCGTGCGGAACCCGAAAACCGACGCGAAAAATGCTGAAGCGATAGCGAGATCGTCGACCGCGAGTGAGGTATGGTGCCACGCGATGAGAGGGATCGTCCCTGTGATGTCGTCCGGTGCCATGGTTGCTCCAGTTGTCACTCGCGGTCCAGAGATGGGTTCTAGACTAGGCCATTTGGCAATGGTATATCATTCAATATTGTATTATCAACACTTAAAATGCAACATCAGGAATGAGGGATTCTAGTGATTAAGTACAAATACAGCGTTTCCTCTGAGGATCCCTCCAGTGGGCTGCTGCACGGCAAGAGCGTTTTTGTAACCGGAGCTTCGGGTGCGATCGGCGAGGCGATCGGCGCAGCAATGGAGGCTCAGGGCGCTATAGTGCATCGCACCGACCGGACGTCGACGGAGGGTGTCGTCGCGATGGACGCGACCGACGAGGCGGCGATCCGCGCTGGGTTTGACGTGACTGGCCCGATAACGGACGTCGTGCACGCTGTGGGGCAGCTGATCGTCGGGCCCTTGGCTACGACGAGCCTTGCCGACTTCACAGAAGCGATGGGGGCCAACCTGACTTCGGCCTTCCTCATCGGTCGAGAGGCGGCACGGCGGCTCGAAGCGGGGGGGTCGCTTACTTTTGTCGCCTCGCAGGCGGGATTTCGCGGCGGGGCGAACTGGGGTGTATATTGCGCGATGAAGGCCGGGGTCATGCGGCTCGCGGAGGCGCTCGCGCAGGAGCTTGGGCCACGTGGCGTTCGGGTGAATTCAGTCTGCCCCGGCAGCGTCGACACGCCCATGCTGAACGACGCGTGCGAACATCTCGCCGGCCTAACGGGCGTAAGCACGGCCGATATTACGGCGCGTTACCGAGAGACCATCCCCATGGGGCGCGTGGCGACGGCTGCTGAAGTAGCGGACGTGTGCGTGTTTCTCGTCTCGCCGCTTGCGCGCTACGTTAGCGGCACATCGATCCCGGTGGACGGCGGGGAGGTTTCGGCGTGAGACATGCACAAGACCTGATCGGCGACTGCGGGCATGTTACCGTCTGCATAGCGGACCATTACGGGCGGCTGATTGGAAAAACTCGTCTCGCTTCAGATTGGCCGCGGCTTCTGGTAGACGGGCTCGACATGCCTGATTTCCACCTGATCTGCGGCGTGGAGGGCCGCCCGCTGGAGGGATTTTCTGCGTCAGGCGCACGCCACGGCTTTCGTAACGGCCGTCTCGTGCCCGATCCCGAAGCAGCGTTTTTGTCGCCTAACGAGGAGGCGACCGCTATAGTAGTCGCCGACGCTGCGGATATTGGCGGCGCTTCGGTACCCGAAGCACCCCGTTCAGTTCTCAAGGTGCAGATCGCGCGCCTCGCCGCCGCCGGACTTGCTGCGCGCATCGCGTCGGAGTTAGAGTTTCATCTGCTCGCAGTGCCCTACGCTGCGCTCGCCGAGGGCGCGGGCCGACTTCAGCCCTACTATCACCGTCACGGTGATAATGACGTGCTGGTTACGAGCCTTTTTGCACCGTTCTGCCGAGATCTCGCCCGACATCTCGATGCTGCGGGCATGCCGGCAGAGCAGATCCAAGGGGAAGGTGGGCGCGGGCAGATTGAGGTGAACCTGTCCCCCGCAGCGCCGCTTATGGCGGCCGACCGTCACGTCGCGTTTAAGCATATTGTGAAGGCGCTTGCGCATCAGCACGGCCATGCTGCTACATTCATGTCGCGCCTCAATGCTGACGACGTCGGCTCTGGCGGACATATTCACTTGTCCTTACAGGATCGGGATGGTAAAAATGCTCTTGGAAATGCAAATGGGCTAACTGATCGTGGATGCGGATTTCTGGCCGGCATCCTCGCCTTCGCCCCGGACCTGACCCTGATGCATGCGCCGCTGGCAAATTCCTATAAACGCCTCGTGCCACGATCCTTTACGCCACTAGCGGCGTCGTGGGGGCACGATAACAGAACAGCATTGGTGCGTTTGGTGAAGGGGTCAGGCGGGGTGCGGCTGGAGTTTCGACTGCCTGGAGCGGACGTAAATCCCTATCATGCTTACGCTGCACTCATAGGTGCCGGTCTCGCGGGGATTGATGCGGGCCTTGTGCCAGGCGACGAGAAACGCGGCGCGGAAGAGCCCGCAGACGCGCTCGGACTCCCGGCCGACCTCACTGAAGCCATCGCAAGGTTCGCTGCGTCCGAACTTGCGCGAGACGCCTTTGGCGAAGACGTTCACCTTCATATACTTACCCATGCACGGCACGAGCTGACCGCGACGCGCCGCGCGGTGACGGACTGGGAGATCATCAGGGGGCTGGAGCGTGCCTGAGGACGGAACGGACCGGCTGAGCGGGGCCGAAGACCGACAGGGTACCCGCGGCTCGGCCCTCCAGGCCGAAACGGCGCGCGCCATCGTCCAATGGGCCGTTGAAAACTGCCTCGTACCCGGCGATCGCCTGCGCGAGCAGCACTTAGGCTCTGTCTTGGCATTGTCCCGCTCGCCGGTACGCAGGGCGCTGGCGCTTCTGGCACACCATTCCATCACCGAGGCGCGCCCGGGACGTGGATACGTTCTGCTTTTGGCCGGCACTGCGCTAGAAGAGCGGCTTGCTCACCTTCCAGGCAGCGACGCCGATGATTTCTATCGCCGCATCGCAAGTGACTGGTTCGAGGGACGGATCCCTGAGCAGGTCAGCACTGCGGAATTGCAAAGGCGCTACGGTGGCCCCGACCGCGACGTAAACCGCGCCCTGTGCCGGCTGGCGGACGACGACGTGATCGTGAAGCAAGCCGGAAAGGGTTGGCGGCTCGGCCCTAACCTTGCCAGCAGGGGGGACTTCTTCGACAGTTATCGCTACCGACAGGTGATCGAGCCGGAGTCTATTCTGCTTGACAGCTTCGTTCTGAACCTGCCGCTTGCGTCTCTCGTGCGGACTCGGCACGAGAGGTTGCTGTCCGCCGCAGCGCCATCGGTCAAGGAGATGGTTGACGCAGACCTTGAGTTTCACCATCTCGTCGGGGTGTCGAGCGGCAACCGCTTCTTCGCGGGTGCGATCGCCCGCCAAAACACCCTACGCCGCCTGACGGAGATACTGACGGCGCCGGACAGCGCCCGGCTTAAAGCATCCTGTGTCGAGCACCTCGAAATCCTAGGGGCTTTGGATTCGCGAGACGCCGCCCGCGCCGCGGACCTCATGCGTGTGCATTTGTCGCTTTCGCAGTTGTTCACCCCTAAAGGGCTGGGGGCTCCGTGAACGGCGACAGCGACAGTGCGGTGCAGATCGCGGCCGACGTGCTTGCCCAGCGGAGCCACCCCGGAGCTGCCGCGATGGATTGCGCCGACCGCATCGATCGTGAAAATCCCGAGTTGAAAGCCTTTGTGGACTTTGATCGCAGCGTGATCGCCCCGCAGATTGTCGCGTTGGAACGGCGGCTAGACGCGGGTGAGCGGCCGACGTTGGCAGGCGTTCCGGTTGCCATCAAGGATCACATTATGGTCGAAGGGTGGCGCTACACCGAGGGCTCGTTGCTTTTTCGTGATCGGATCGCAGACCGCGATGAGCCGGTGATTGCACGTCTGCGCAACGCTGGCGCGATCCTAATGGGCCGTGTCAACATGTCGGAATTTGGGTGCAAGGGCGTCACCTCGAACCGGCTCTACGGCGTTACGGTCCACCCGGTAGATTCCGCGCTGACGCCGGGCGGATCGTCGGGCGGGGCGGCGTCGGCCGTTGCCGCGCGGCTCGTGCCTCTCGCGCTAGCCAGCGACGGCGGCGGTTCGGTCCGCCGCCCGGCCGCACATGTTGGCATCGTCGGCCTGAAACCCTCCACCGGAGTATTGGCCGATCCGCGCGATTTCAGCCATACTTCGGTGTTCGGTATACTCGCACGCAGCGTCGCTGATGCCATGGTGATGCTGCAAGCACTGGCCGGCTACGATCCACGCGACCCGGTGAGCTTGCCGGACGCTTCGTTCGAATCTCTGGTGCCAGAGCGGGCACCGCTTATCGCTTGGTCCCCGCGGCAGGGCCTTGACGTGGCCGTGGACGCGGACGTCGCGTGCGACATAGAGCGTTCAGTGGAGCGCCTTGCCGAAGCCGGCTGGCGCATCGAGCGGACCGATCCATCATGGCCCAAGGGAGCGAGTGAAAACGCCTTGATGCCCATCCAGTACGCCGCACTCGCCGCCGCCCATGGCGCAAGCTGGCTGCGCGAGCCTGCGCTCTTTGACCCAGTGATCGGCCACCAGATCGCCACTGGCTTGGCCCTGACCGGAGCCGAGGTGGCAGCGGCATACGCGCTTAGCGTCGCCATCGCTCGTTCGGCAGCCGCGTTCTTCGGCAGCGGTGTGGACGCGCTCCTATGCCCCACCGTACCTTGCGTGGCTTGGCCGCACGCGCTGCTCAATCCAGAAACCATTGGCGGCGCTCCGGCGTGCGCACGCGGCCACGCCGTGTTCACCCCTTTCGTAAATCATGCCTTTTGTCCGGCGGTTTCGATTCCAGTTCCGCGCGCGGCGGGCGCTCTTCCGGTGGGCCTTCAGATCGTTGCACCGAGGCTGGCAGACCGGGCGCTCTTGGCGCTCGCCTTGGAGGCAGAGCGCATTCTTTCAAAGGAGAGGTGATCATCGTGGCAAGCAACCGGACCCATGCGCGTCAATCCATTCTGCGTGCAGGTGAGATGATTTTGTCGGTTCGTGAGGACAATACCGCGCTTACAATAACGGACGGCGCTCTCCTAATCGAGAACGGCACCATCTTGGAGGTGGCGCGGGGTGACGAACTCGTGCGTCGATTCCCGCGCCTTCAAATAAGCGGAAGCGCAAGCGACTTGGCGGTGCCGGGCTTGGTGAATGCCCATCACCATGTCGGGCTCACACCGTTCCAACTCGGGGTGGCTGACATGCCGCTGGAACGCTGGGCGCTGGCTCGGATGGCGGTGCGCGAAGTCGACCCCTATCTCGACACTCTGGTTTCGGCGTTCGAGATGATCGCCTCGGGGGTGACGTGCGTACAGCATATCCTCGACACGGTGGAGGGTGAAGCGGACACAGTTGTCGCGCGCTTGCAGGCCATTGCACAGGCTTACGACGACATTGGGATGCGTGCCTCGCTTTGCTACGGCGTTGCAGACCAAAATTTTCTGTCGCATGCCGGGGATAGTAAATTTCTTGCGACGCTGCCGGACGATTTGTGCGGGCCACTTACAGAGTTGCTTGTGCGGATCGACGCCCGACCGGAGGCGGTACAAGAGGTGTTCGCGGGGCTCGTTGCAGTTCTCGACGGCAAGGACAGGATACGCCCGCAGCTCGCCGCCGCGAACCTGCACTGGTGTTCGGACAGGATGCTAGCCTTGGTCGCCGACACCAGCGCACGGTTCGACGTGCCGGTGCATATGCATCTGTTAGAAACCGCAGAGCAACGCCGCTACGCCGATGCGCGGGCTCCGCAGGGTGTCATACGGCATCTGGAGCGGCTCGGCTTCGACGGGCCGCGGCTGACCCTCGGCCATGGCACATGGCTTTCGACGCCGGACATAGAGGCGCTCGCCGCTTCGGGCGCATCGGTATGCATAAATTGCTCGTCCAACATGCGCTTGCAAAGCGGCACGGCACCGCTCGGTGCGCTCGAACGGGCTGGTGTCAATACCGCCATCGGGATCGACGAAGCGGGCCTCAACGACAACCACGATATGCTGCTCGAGATGCGGCTGCTGCACGCGATGGACCACTCCTCCGCGTACGCGCCGAACGGTGGTGGGGGTGGGCGTGTCCTGCGCATGGCTACCGAGGGAGGCGCACGAACGACTCCGTTCGTCGGGCAAGTCGGGCGGCTTGAACCGGGATACCGCGCAGATGTCGCGCTGTTTGACCGCGCGCGGCTCGCAGGTGCATGGCTCGATTCCGACCAAACCGCAGTTGACGTCGTACTGCGCCGGGGAGGCGCCGGCAGCCTGCGCGCAGTGATTTGCGACGGGGAGACGATCTTAGAAGGCGGCACCTTCCTCCGGATCAATCACGGCGCCGTTCTCTCCGAGCTAGGTGAAAGGATGGCGCGTCCGCCGACCAGCGAAGAGCACGCCCGAAAATTGCTGACACGCTACCTGCTTTCCACGTTGCAGGAAAGGGAGCGAGGATGATGGCACCCTTGGTAAGATGTCGCCTGAATGAAGGGCGCTGATGAACGATCTGTCGGCACCCGAGTTTCTGTCACGTCCCGGACGATTACGGGGGGTTATGACGAAGATACGCGAATGGGATTTGTTCCAGTCCTTCATCGCCTGCATCGGCGTTCGGCTCCTCAAGGCTGACTGCGGCAGTTGCGTGTTGTAGAGATGAACATAGCGCATCAGGGTCTGCTCCAGGTCAAGGGCGCTGTCGAAACGGTTGGTCTTCAGCACGTCGGCGATGCGGCCATTGAACCGTTCCACCATCCCATTGGTCTGGGGCGACTTCGGCGGTGTCAGGCGGTGCTCGATGCCAAGTTCGGCGCAGAGTTGGTCAAACTCATGGGTGCCCGACGGTGCCCGCGCCCGTGACGCGAAGAGCCGGTCGGTGAACTCTTTCCCGTTATCGGTCAGTATCTTGACGATCTGGATCGGGCAGGCCCGGTGCAAATCGCGCAAGAACCTTCGGGCATTGGCGGCGGTCTTGGCGGGCAGGATGCGCACGAAGACCCACCTTGTGGCGCGATCAATGGCGACGAACAGATAGCGTCGGGTGGTCTCATCCGCCATTTGTGGCAGGTATTTCACG
>Ga0105051_10003153_pt1 | contig 20278 bp, 13 predicted proteins | sample FRY02_FD_78383 | JGI IMG/M metagenome (GOLD analysis project Ga0105051, IMG submission 78383) | Freshwater microbial communities from Lake Fryxell liftoff mats and glacier meltwater in Antarctica - FRY-02 (megahit assembly) | ecosystem: Environmental > Aquatic > Freshwater > Ice > Glacier... | reverse complement strand
TTCGCAAACGGTTTCGCAAACGGTTTCGCAAACGGTTTCGCAAAGTGTGTAAGACGGGTGCGCGATCGATTGGTCTGGAGACCGACTCGAGCTTTCGGCATCGACGTCAAACGTGGTAACAAGGATGTTCTGTCCGACAACCTTTACCTCGCACCAAAAAGTTTCGATGTCGATTCCTATGCCCATTCCCGAGCAAGATACTCGGCCTTGGGAAACGCTTGCCGATTTTACGCTTCGCGGTGATCGCTCGGGGCTAGAGGAATACCTAAACCAATTGCCCACTGCGCAGCAATCATTGGCAATGGATCGCCTCAGCGATGATCAACGCGAAGCCGTCCTGGAATTACTCGACGCGCAGTACGCTGCGGAGCTTGTGGCGAGGTTGCCAGAGTTTCAGGCGGTCGACATTCTCGAGGAGCTGGAACCTGACCTTGCCGCAGCGATCTTAAGCAAGCTGGCAAGTAACGAGCAGGCGGACTTGATCGGCGAACTTGATCGCGAAGATGCCGACGCGATTCTTAACTTGATGGATCCCAACGATGCCGCCAGCGCACGAAGGCTAAGCGAGTACGATGACCACATCGCTGGTGGTTTGATGGTCACGGAGTACCTGCGTTACCCTCTGACGTGGACGGCTCAAAAAGTCATCGACGACCTTGCCACTCATGCTGACCAATACCGGCACTATGATGTTCAATATGCCTACCTGATTGATCGAGCTGGACGATTGAAAGGCGTGTTACGAATGCGCGACCTTCTGCTTTCAAGCCGCTCCGTTTCCGTCGCCCAATACATGATCACAAACCCCTTATCCGTTCGTGACAAGACAACGTTGGATGAGCTGTTCGAGGTATTCGATCGGAATCATTTCTTCGGCGTCCCCGTTGTTAATGATGAAGGCATTTTGGTCGGCGTCGTTCACCGAGTCGCCGTCGAAGAAGCCCGCGCGGATCGACATGATTCCGACTACCTAAAGAGACAAGGAATCGTCGGTGGTGAAGAGGTTCGCTCGATGCCATTGTTCCTGCGATCACGACGCCGACTTGCATGGCTGAGCGTGAACATCTTGCTCAACATCTTGGCGGCAAGCGTCATCGCGATGTATCAGGAAACGCTTCAATCGGTCATTGCACTCGCCGTGTTCCTACCCATCATCTCCGACATGAGCGGTTGCAGTGGGAATCAAGCCGTCGCCGTCAGCCTCCGCGAGCTGTCGATGGGGCTGGTGCGAGAGAATGAGTTCTGGCGAGTTTGGTTGAAAGAAGTGGGCGTTGGCTTATTCAATGGCATTGCGTTAGGCATCTTGATCGCAGTCGTCGCTTGGATTTGGCAAGGGAATGCCTATCTCGGCTTAGTCGTCGGCCTTGCGCTCGGATTAAACACCATCGTCGCGGTATCGATCGGCGGCTTGGTGCCCTTGGTGCTTAAACGATTCAAGATCGATCCTGCGATTGCATCCGGGCCACTGCTCACAACGGTCACTGACATGTGCGGTTTCTTTTTAGTTCTTAGTATCGCGTCCCTGCTTCTCCATCGACTCGTTTAGCGCGGCTCAGCAAATGACGCGATCCGGTGAACTGCAATCTGCCTCCACTCGTTAATTGGCGACGCTTTCGGATGATTCATCCACAGTCACGATAAGCCGATGTCGACAACCGCATCCAAAACGATCTTCTTCTCGTTCAGCGTTAGCAAAAGTTGCCCCTTCGTTATTGATACTTATTTTCAGCACGAACCTCATCCATCACGCTCCGTCGTAATGAGCCGGAAAGCAGTAGGACATTTTCTCCGCGCCATAAACAGCGGCCCGAAGGATGGACCGCGATTCATAGACAAGGTATTTGAAAAATCTCTTTCGCGCTGCATCCACCACAAAGAACGCTTCCAAATCATGCGGCAAAGCAACTGCTAAAGCTGCTTCACCTGAAAGCTTCGATAGGCGACGGGGTCACTGTGACCGGCAAATCCAATATGCCCTGTGCGGCGATCTAATCCCTTTGGAATCGTGCCGATTTGGCTTCGGTCCAAGGCATCAATATCAACGTCCAGAATCTTGGTACCGTTCAGCGTCACCTTGATGTTCTGGCGGTTAACTTCGATCTCTTGAAAGTTCCACTCACCGACGGGACGAAGATAGCCATGCTTGGCGCCCACGCAGTGATAAAGCGAGCCGTGATATTGGTGTGGCTTCAGCGACGACTTCGTGTTTTTTGCATTGTATCCATCGCTATCGATGATTTGTATTTCCAACCCATCGCGTGAGGAATGTCCATCCAGAGGCGTGCGCAACGCGATTCCGTTATTGCCAGCAGGTGGCAACTTGAACTCGCTGCGGATGATGTAGTTTTCGTATTCATCTAAAGTTAAAAGATCGCCGCCTTTGCCCTGCTTGCAGACGATCGCCCCATCTTTGACTTCGTAATTATCGACCGCGCCAAGCCAACCGCTGAGATCTTTGCCGTTGATCAATTCACTAAATCCTTCCGCATCACGACTTGCCAAAATGTCATTGGCTTCTTCCGAAGCGATCTCGCGAACGAAGACGTTGCGCCAGCGAATTTCACTACCGTGCGTTTGAAGTTGAATAGGACCTTTTGGATAAACAGGATCTCGCATAAAACCGTTTGGCAACTTGACTGAATCCGCTTCACCCTTGACAGCACCCGGTTTGGAATAAGCCAAATAGCCGCTTTTTTGATTCGCGAAGAAGTTCTCAATCGCCGCATGATCAACCACGATTTCGTCGTTGAACACCACCGTCACTCGCTCACCAATCATCGTCATCTTGAGGCTATTCCACTCGCCAAGTGACCTATCCATTTTCTTGAGTGGGTCTTTGCCGGGGGCCCCTTTGCGATTGTTCCAAAGCCCACCCGAACCCATCGCTCGCCCAAGTCCGTTGGGATCAGGTTCATTCGCATCCCAGATTTGAACTTGAGGAGTCCCACGCAGGTACACGCCACTGTCCCCCTTTGGCAACGCCTTGTATTCGAGTTGCAGTTCGAAGTCGCCGTAGTCTTTGCCAGAAGTCAGATACAAACCATGACCATCGTTGACCAATTCACCATTCTGCACAGACCAGTGGGCGTTGATATGTTCGTTGCCAGGCTGCCCCTTCTTATCAAGCAAACCACCCTCCACCGATTCCTTTTTGTACTGAGCTTTTTCGGATTCCGTCATCGACCATAAATCGTTCGGATCACGCGTCCCCCAACCGTACCAGCCTGACAAATCTTCTCCGTTGAACAGCGCCGTAAAACCCGCTGGCGGATCATTCAGCTGAGCTTGGACAGCGATGCAATGACAACTCAATGCCGCTGCAATGATCGCCGCATTTAGCAATCTCAATGGCATTCGAATAAAGGACACGTTCATCGGAAACTCTCGTCAAAGGTTAAATAAAAGACTGCGAATTTAACGGAAAACACGGCAAAGGGTGATTGCGGTCACAAGTATTCGCCCAGCAACCACTCCTGCGGTTCTCTCAATTCTAACCACCCTTTGACTTCGAGGTGTGTAACAATTGCGACGCATTGGAAAGTAAATGTCGAGAAGTATTCGAAGCAAAGCGATTGATAAACCGGCCTAGCGGGTGGCTCGAATAAGTGGCAATTTCAAAATTGCAAATCTACGCTAATCGAGCGTTCAAAGTCGCTAAAGGTTTCTAATGGAGATGGCGACCGGAATGGTTCGAAGTCGCCACGAAGCCTACTGGAATCATCGCTCACTTGTGATGCTCCCATTTTGGCTTATTCACGCATCTGACAATCAGATTTAACATCCCATGCCAAAATTTTCTTGGAGCGAATTGTCGATAATGCGTTCTCTGGACACTAAACCTTTTTCTTTGACACCTTGACGGGTTTTTCTTTTGGCTGTCTCGGAGTCTGCACCGATTCTAAACGTGCCTCATCAATCGTGCAGGAAGCTCCTTTTTGGGGAACATCCACGTTCGCGGACCAAAGGATTCCGTTGACCATCAATTGACGCATGCCGGGAAGCGACCAAGCAGAATGTGCATCGAGTCCGGTGAAGGAGAACGAACGTCCACCCGTAGGACGATCGTAAGCCCAACCGACGATGTCTTCGTCCAGACCCGCACGACTTCCCGCATATTGTTTGCCTGACCAAACCAACGGAGTCACGCCTTTCATTGCGTCAACGAACTGGAGGCCATTCAACCAACCATCATTGATCTGCCAAGGAGTCACGCCGCGAGTGATCGGATGACTGGGGAAATCAACGTGCACGCTATCCCAGTGGCCGCGTCCTGACTTGCTGCCTTGGTAGATTCCCCCTACCCAGCGCTTTGCTTGTTCAGCGAAATCGTCTGGAAAGTCGACCGCTTGATGAATCATCACCACACCCACGCCGGCATCGACCATCGTTTGTAATGTCGCGATACGTTCTGGAGAAGCGAGAAAAGCTTGCTTACCGCCACCATCGGTGTAAAAAACAACGCAGCGAGCGTTATTGAAAACGCTCATGTCTTCAGGCCAGCCCTCGGTAACCTGCGTGACGGTCACGCCGTCGGTTTGCATCAGCAATTCTGCTAAGCATTGGCAACCGGCAATATAATCATGATGGCCGACCTTGTCGACCTTTGCGGTCTCACCAGCCACCAACACAATCTTATAACTCTGCGTGGATTCTCCCGTCTGGGCGAGCGCAGCCTCGAAGACAATAATGGATAGAGAAAATCCATACAGCAATCGCAAAAGATTCATGGTGATTAATTAGACTTAGGTTGATGAGACTCGCCAGACCCGGATCTTAAACGATCGCGTCAACCCTGTGTCACCTATCACAAGCGAATTCAATTAATTTTCGCAGCGACTGCCGTCAGCCAAAGGTCTTCGATGGCGATGACTTCGTTGAGACGGTACTTGGCGGTGAACTTGCCCACGTGAGACGATGCATCAGGTGCGGCGACGGATGCGACGATTTGAAAGCTGCTTTGAGAAACCACAGCTTTGTCCGCGACGATCTTGAGCTTGACCGTCTTGGACGTCTCGCCTTTTGTCTGCGAAACGACCGACTCCGCGACAACACCTTCAGGCAAGGATTGAGCGGTGATGGTCAGTTCTTGATCGAATCCATTTTGCCTCACTATCGAGATTGGAATTTCGACAGAAGATCCTGCCGTGACGATGAAATGATCTTCGGCAACTGAAAGATCCGCTGAGGGGATTGCTTCGGCGATCGCAACGCTATACGCGTGACGTGGACCGTGACCATCGACGAGGTCAGAGATCTCAAGCACAAATTCGCCGGTAACTTTCGGTGTGAACACAACCGACGCATCGTATTGTTCCCGTGATAAATCGTCATTCGTTACCACTTCACTTCCATCGGCAAGATTCACCACTCGCAGGACGGAGTCGAGGGGGAACCCATGCGCTCGCGAATGCACAACGGCTTCGTAGCGGGTCGATGCATTTACAGGAAAGCGAATCCGATCGATCTCAGCTCTTGCGGTGATGTGTCCCGAGAAAATGCAGGGAAGCGATTGGGCAACTGCGACAGAACCACTCTCGCCGTCATCGATCATGACAGCGTCGTGCGCAATCGCAGTCTGCCACTGCCAGCCGAGGGCTGAGGGAAGATGATTGACGATTGGCGAGTGCGTCGTCGCACCGCGCCGGAGGACCTCCAGCTTGGGCGGCAAGTTCCAGCCATGCGGAACGGTTTTCACACTTGAATGATCCGCTGGCACGACCAAGGGCAATGCATGGTCGACGAAGGCATCGCTGGTCAATCGAATCGTATAAACGAACGACTCGGCTCCCGCGTAGCCGATCGTGCTGTTGGCAACTTCAGGAAACGCGAAGATTCGTAAAAACAATTCCGCGTCATCGGCCGCTTCGTAAACCAACTGCGGATCGAGACCGCGATCATCATCTGCCTGAACAATGACATTGCCTCGACCGTCAACAAGCTGCATCACCGCATCCATTGGCGAACGCAGCAACCGATGGGCAACGGCCGACGCTACGAACGTGTGTCCTCGTTTTAACTTGACGCGATAGGTATCCAAGTCGTTGGACTTGGCAAGCTTGCCATAAACAACGGCGGCCAATTCGACCGGCGTCGCTTCGATGATCTTGTTGTTGGGTTCAACTTCCGAGGTGGCGGCAATCGACTCGATCAACAACGGAACCAGTTTCGACGCCGATGCACTGTCCAACATTCGAATCCATACGACGCCGGGCGAAACGTCCGTCGAAACGTTGACCGTCAGTTGCCCAGAATCTTTACCCACGACAATCTTCACGTCATCGCGATCGCTGACGATCTCCACAGGCCAAGTCGGGAATTTACCTTCCGCGTTGACGACCGTTTCGCCACCGATGTGAACTACCGGTGGATAGAAACGGTCGAGCTGCACCTGCGCGGAGGCAATGCTGGGTAGCAAAGCGAGCATCGCCCATACCAGTCTTGAAATAAGGACCACGGGAACAATCAGTGACGGACTCTGTGATAGCTGAAGTCGCCAGACTTTGTACCCTTCCAGCGAAATCCAAACTCTGGCGAGTTCGGCTACAACCCTTCTTGTTCCGGCGTTACCTATATTCTTGATTCGCATCAGCTCATCAGCTCGGAAATCGGGTTGGCATCGCTGACCAAGTGCACCGGTCTGCCCTCGGGTGAATAAAGCATTTGGTCAGGATCAATGCCGAGTTTACGGTAAACGGTGGATACAAAATTCTCAGGCGAAAGCACCCGCTCGATGGCGGCATAACCATGACGATCGGTCGCACCAATGACTTGGCCTCCCGAGGTTCCACCGCCCGCAAACATGACGCTCATCGCGTTGGACCAATGATCGCGTCCACCCCGTTCGTTGATCTTTGGCGTTCGGCCAAATTCGCCGAGCGCGATCACCATCGTCCGCTCCAGCATGCCGCGATCCTTGAGGTCCGAAATCAACGCAGCAATCGTTGCTTCAAACGCAGGCATCCTCTTTTCATAAGCATTGAACAGATCTTCATGATGGTCCCAACCACCTTGCGACAGCGTCACAAACGGAACTCCGGCACTTACCAAGCGACGCGCAAGCAACGCTTGTTGACCGAAGGGGTTGCGACCGTAGGCATCGCGAACCGCGTCGGACTCGGAGTGAATATCAAAGGCGGCTTGCGACTGGGGACTACCGATTAACTGCAATCCTTGCGCGAAAAATTCATCGGATGCGACCACTGGATCCCCCGCCGACGCGTCACTGAGTCGCATCATCTTGTCGATTTCAGAACGAATCTGCTGTCGAGTCTGGAACCTTGCATCGGTCAAGCCACTGGGAATCGTGACATCGCGGACTTTGAAATTGGAGCGATTCGGATCGTCAGGCACTACGAACGGCGCATGCTTGGCACCGAGAAAATTCGGGCCGCCTGAACGTGACATGCTGGGGATCGAAAAGTACGCGGGGATACCGTGCGGTGCTCCGACCTGATGCGAAACCACACTGCCAAGGCTCGGATGAAAGCTGACAAACGCGCCGCAGCCGACGGGAATCCGTGGCGGTGCGCCCGTCATCATGTAATGGTTGCCCGCGCCGTGATTGCCTTGATCATGCCGGATCGAACGAACGATCGCCAAATCGTCGGAGATCGCGGCGAGTCGTTTCATCGGTTCCGAAAAAAAGATGCCTGGCGTTTGTGTTGCGATCGGTCCGAACTTGCCACGTATCTCCAGCGGTGCATCAGGTTTCGGATCAAACGTCTCATAATGGCTCGGACCACCGTCCATCCAAACTAAGATGCAAGCGTCGGCTTGCCGCTTGATCGGCGACGCATTGGCCTCACTGGCTCGCGAGCGGGTGGCGCGCAGCGCACCGGCGAACCCTCCGGCAATCAACCCGTGCAAGCCGAGTTTCAACCCGTCGCGGCGAGTGATGCCTTCACAATTTGGCTTCAATCTTGTCATCATCCTTAGTTCCCGTAGTACTTAGTTTTGGATTGAAAATTCGGGTGAATTGAGCATTGCCCACATCAGGTCTTCGACCACGCCGCGACGACTCTCCGCTGATTCAATCAGCTTCGAAGCGTACTCAGTTTCGTTTGATGCAGGGTGTCGTGAAAAAATCGCCAAGTAAAGTTCGTCGACAATTTCCACCGGTGGAGATTCACTCGCCGCTAATCGTGCGGCACGGCTACTGTCCGACCGCACGCGTTCTTCAAGCTGCTGCGAGTTCATCAAATGAAGTGCCTGGGTCACGGTGGAATCGGGCGTTCGCTCACACGGTGGATCTTGATTTTCGTTGGGACGTCCGAACGTATCCAAGAAGATGGAACCAACCCGCGTTGTCCAAACTTGATTGGCTCGAGACTCAGGTGGCATGCCTTGCAAAGTCGATGGAGACTCGGTTGCATCAGCGACCGCGTCCATCAAAACTTCCGCACGCAGGCGGTGTCGGTAGTGACGCGAGTAATTCAAACGATCACCGACATTTGACACCGTCGGCTCGGAACTATGCGAATAAACTCGCGACAACGCAATGGTCTTCAGCAACTTCTTGAAGTCATAGCCCGATGCTTGAAAGTCTTTCGCTAGCGCATCGAGCAGCTTCGGGTTGGTCGGTGGATTGGTGGTCCGCAAATCATCGACCGGCTCCACCAAACCGCGGCCCATCAGGATCGCCCAGGTGCGATTGACTTGAACTTTCGCAAAGAAATCGTTCTCGCGTGATGTCATCCAGTCCGCAAGTTGCTCGCGCGGATCGAGCGGTTCGATTGTCCCCGCTTCCTTTGAATGTGCGACTTCATACAACGGTGTCGGTGTCATCGTCTCGCCAGTCAGCGGATGCGAAACGGAGCCTTTGGTGGATGCGAACACGGTCTCTTCACCACCGGAAATCGGTGGCGACAAGCCCGTTCCCTTGTAATTAACTTTCGCGAAGTAGGCCGAAAATTGGTAGAAGTCCTGTTGGCTCCAACGTTCAAAGGGGTGATGGTGACACTTGGCACAGTCAAGGCGTATGCCAAGAAACAGTTGGCTGATCAACGTTCCCATTTCATCGGGACTGCGACGATCGCGAAACAAAGTCGCGGCCCCGTTTTGCCATGTGCTGCCTTTGGCCGTAACGAGGTCTCGCACGAACGAGTCGTAGGGAACGTTGTCACGAAACTGTTGGCGGATCCAGTTGTCATAATTTAAAACCGCCTTGATCCCAACCCGATAAGGATTCGGACGAAGCAAGTCGGCCCAGTAACCCGCCCAGTGGTCGGCATATTCGGGGCTGTCAAGCAATCGATCAACGAGCTTGGCTCGCTTATCCGCTTCGCTATCTTTATCGCTGGGATCAAGGAACACACGAGCTTCTTCAACCGTCGGCAATCGGCCGATCAAATCGAGACTCGCGCGACGCAGGAAGGCATGATCGGAAACGACCGGCGACGGTTCAATGCCGAGTGATTGCAGTTTCTCATAAACAAGATCATCGATCACGCCGTTTCGCGGTAGCGACTCGAACATTTCTTTCGCGAGTGGCTGCGACTGGGGAATGGCCACATCGGCAACTTGAATATGATTCATGTAACGAGCCATCACCGACGTTTCACCTGGCAAAGAGCCCGCTCGAATCACTCCTTTCGCATCGACCGAAACAACGGCATCGTCGTTGGATAGATACTTTGTCAATCGTGTCACATCGCGAGTCGAAGAATCGCTGTAATGCGCCGTCACCCGTAGAGGCTGAGTTTCCTCGGGTACAAGCGAAAAGGAATCACGATCAAGTGAAACGTTCTCGAGCACCGGTTCGCCTTCGAGGCTGCGCGTCGCACCTTGTCGCACCCATTGCAGCAACGTTTGATAATCTTCCGAATCGATCTCGATCCGTCTACCACCACCATGCGGAAGCTCTGCCGTCGCTTTCCGAATCAACAAACTATTTTCAGGAGCGGCAGGGAAAACGCGACGGCCACGCGCGTCCCGAGTTAAAGCAGCAAAATCAAAGCCCGAATCGAACCCGAGCAGCGACAATTGAAAACCGTTTTGGCCGCGTTGTTTGCCGTGACACGCACCGGCATTGCAAGAATATGCCGCCAAAATTGGCTGAATATCCAACTCGAAGCTAATCGATCGCTCCGCACCTGACGTATGCGAAAACGACAGCGCAACGCTCCACACGAGCCAGATCGAATTGCGGCAAAGATGAGTGATGGAGGGCATCATGAAGGTCTGTAGAAAACGGGAAATTTCGGAACGCTTGCAATACTTAACTCGGCAATCGCAACTTATGACCTCATTAATTCGGGAACCGGTTTGCCATGATCAACAATCGGCGTCGGACGTCCGTTGAAATCTTTGATGAACACTTTTGACGAGTCGATACCAAGATGATGGTAGATGGTTGCCAGAAAATCGCCTGGACCACAGTGGCGTTCGATCACATCTTCACCCCGTTTATCGGTCGCGCCGATGCACTGGCCGGTTTGGATTCCGCCGCCAGCCCAGATGTTTGAAAATGCCCGTGGCCAATGGTCACGACCTGGTTGGCTAGTACCGGCCGGCGCGCTCGCATTTCCTTCGCCGGTGCTTGGCTGATAGTTGATCTTGGGCGTTCGACCGAACTCGCCCGTCACCACCACCATCACGCGATCGTCCAAGTTTCTCGCATAGATGTCTTCGATCAGCGCCGTGACGGCTTGGTCGTAAGCGGCCGCGCGGAATCGCATCGCATCGAAGACGTGATGATTGACCGCGTGGTCGTCCCAGTTTTGAACGCGACCACAAAGAGGCCCTCGCAGGCTGCTCGTCAAAACCTCAACGCCCGCTTCGACGAGACGGCGTGCAAGTAGCAGTTGTTGGCCCCACGTGTTGCGTCCGTAGCGATCGCGAGTCGCTTCATCTTCCTGGCTCAAGTCGAACGCTTGCTTGGTTTGCGGGTTGGTGAGCAACGTCATCGCCTGCGATTCAAACTCGTCGAGCGCGCCAAGCTCACCGTATTGGTCAAAGGCTCGCGTCAGCGTATCGAGCTTTTGTCGCAGACCGATTCGGCGGCCCAATCGTTCCACTTCTCGTGAATCAGACAGCCCAATGTTTGGCACCACAAAGTCAGGTGAATTCGGATCGCCTGTCACGGAGAACGGTGAGTACGCTTCGCCCAAGTAAGCCGGTCCGTTGTATTCCAGCGGCGGGTTCACGCCGACATACAGAGGCAACGGATTGGTGCGGGTCGGTTCTTGCTGCGAGCGCAAGTAGTTCGCCACCGTCATCCAATCAGGCAAACGCGGTTTGGGTTTGTCGCGAGTATCGGAATCACCCGAAAGCAACTGCATCGAACCCGCAGGATGTCCGCCCGCGGTTTGGTGCATGCTGCGCAGGACCGTGAACTTGTCGGCGATGTTAGCCTGCATCGGCAATAGTTCGGTGAAGTGAACACCGCTGATCTTCGTCGGAATCGTTCCGAAAGGACCACGATATTCCGTTCCCGCGTTGGGCTTGGGATCGTACGTATCGATGTGCGAACAACCGCCTGGTTGCCACACCATGATCACGGCGGTCTTCTTGCGATCTGTGGTGGGACTGGCGGCGCGAAGTCGCAACATTCCCGGCAGGCTGAGGCTGGTGAAACCCGCGATGCCCATTCGCATGAAGCTGCGACGCGTCGAGCCAGGTTGGAAGCGACCAACGGGGCCGGGGCAATGCGCTGATGCAGTCTTTTTGTCTCGACTGCCAATATCATCGTGCATGGGAAGGCTCATTTTTTCTCCGCGGGATGGACGCGAATCGCGATCGGTTTTGACACGACAATGTCAACGATATCTTTGGTGGGTGTCTTGCTTGAGGGTTCCGCTGCGGCAGCGTTCATCGCAACGGCTTCAGGAGAATACTTAGCGACCGCGCTACCATAAAATGCGATCCAGTAATCACCGGGGGCGGTCTTCAACTTTGCCAGATCAAGCACCGTTTCGGAGCTATCTTTGGATAAGGGTACATCGAACTTTGGATGGCTCTCAAAACCATTCCCCATCGTTTTCATAGCCATCGTTGCGCCTGAAAATTCGCTGCGACGAAGGTGCAGCAAGGGGATCGTCAACGACTCACCCGCAGTGACTTCTAATGGCTTGTCACTGGTGGGTTGAATTGTGATCGGCGCGAATTCTGCGTTGCCGACGGACACGGGCACATCGACCAACAGCCGCGGGCTGGGGATTTCGGACCAGGCATCTTTCACCGGCCAAGCCAACGATGCCAAGCGACAAGGACGCGTGACCACTTCGCCGTTGATGTCGGCTCGTCCTGCGAAACGAACGCTGGCCTGACCCGCGGGAGCGAGCTCATCGGCGCTGACCAGCATAATGCCTCGCGATTGGCCGGCTTGAATTTTCAAACCCTGCGCGGTCACGCCGTCGGGCAGATTCTCCATCGACAATTCGATGTCACCATTAAATCCATCGCGACGAACCGCGATTACCTCCAAAGCCATCGTCGCGCCCGGTCGCAGCGACATCGGCTTGGACAATGCATTGCGGTCGCCATTGCGAAGCTCCATGTGCATCGCCCAGGCAACGAGTGCAAAGTCAGGCTCCGCTTTTCGAATCAACAATCGATAACGGTTACGAGCGTCATTGCGAGTGCCGCCGAACAGATCCAGCAACTGCAACCGATAACGGCCGTCTTCCGGGATCTCGACTTTGCCAAGAATGTCCGATGAACCCGCGTTATACGGCGGACCATCATAGGCATAGCCATTTCCAGAAACTTTTACAGGGCTTGGAATGTCACTTAACTCCGTGACGTCGACAAGCGTTTCCGCAGCACCGGCGTCAGCATTCGATTCGACAACACGCTGCACCAAAATCGTTGGATCAGTGGGCAATCCGAATCGCTCCGAGGCGACCTCGATCCACCACACTTCGCCTTTCTTGGCGGCGAACTCAAACACATCCACATCGGCGGCGGGGAAGAACGTTCCCGCGATATCGCATGGCAATGTGATTGACTGCAATTTATCGCCGTCGTCATTCGGTTCCACTTCTGACGTTGCAGCCTGAGCCACAAGGCCAACTGGTGGCCATGAGAAAGCGTTCACCGCCTGCGTGGATGCGAGTCGCTGCGGTCGTTCATCCGCGGGCAATTCTTGAACTGCAAGGCGATAGAAAAATTCGGGACCGCCTTGAAACGTTAGCTCGTGAACCTTGATCAAATATTCGCCGTCTTCGGGAGCGGTGAAATCTAGCAGATCACCGCGGCGCTCGACCAATAAATCTCGCCCGACGGAATCCGCGATGATCGCAACCGGGTAGAGCTTGGAGTCAATTCCCCGAGCGGCGCAGTCAACAATGATGCGTTGATCCTGCTTGCCGCTGATGCGGTAATGATTGACCGCACGGACCGGCATCACGGCGTTGCAGATCGAGTTGATCAAAAGCGGCATCGCTTTGTCGGGCGTGGTTGAGGGTTCGATCTGAACCACTTCGGCGAGGCTTCCGACTGAGAAGATTCGCGACGACGATAACCCCAGCGGTGTCATCACACGGGCCTCGTGCAGACCGACCGAACAGTCTGCGGCAATCGAAATGAGATAGCTTTTCGGGACGGCTTTCCCCTCCGCGTCAAGCTTTGCCGTCGCCTTGATGCCGGGATGCGAAAAGATGAGTTCACTCGCGTCGTCGATCGATTCACCAGTGATCGTCAACTCAACCTGGGTTCCGACTTGGCCGCCCATCGGCATCGTGGTGAGCAACCGCGGAGCCGGCAAGCAAACCGATTGAGCGGTCGCGCTGGAGACAACGTTTGCGCAAGCTATCATCACTGCGAATAGCACCCTTGGCCTGAGAAACTTCTCAGGTCGCGGTATCGTTTTTGTTTCGCATTTGGTCATTGATTCCCCGATGTCAGTTTATTAGGAAGTTTTCGTCAACATAAAAAACGTTAGTGGTTAAACAAAAACTCTTTCGTATTCATCAGTGCCCACAACAAGTCCTGCAGGTTTTCCCGCGTTGCGTCCGTCGCACTGATTGGTTTCCCATCCGCAGTCATTCTTGATTCGGCCAGGTACTCCAGCGCCGTCTCAAGCTCCTGCGAATTGGCCGGGCGTGAAAACGCGGCAAGGTACAATTCGTTCACCTGAGCTTCGGTTGATGACGCTTCAGCCTTCGCCAATCGATCGGCGCGGCCATCCTTAAACACCAGCTTCGATTTAATGTCTGACGCGTTGATGAAGTGTAGGCTTTGCGCAAGACTCGCCGACTGAACGCGTTCGCATTCGCAGACACTGGCACTCTCCGGGCGGCCGAAGACTTTCAAAAATGGAGACGACTTGTTGTAGCTATTGTCCGGCAGCGAGACGGCTCTTGTTCCCGCGGGAAGATTGGCAAAGTCAGTGCGAGCACCGGTCAATTGATCAATGGCGTCGAGCAATACTTCAGCTTGCAACCGCTTCGGATAAAATCGTGAGTAGTTTTGGCGGTCGGCTAAATTGTGGTCGTTGGGAATGGCGCTGAGTTGATACGCATGCGAACTGGTGATGACCCGAACGAGCTCTTTTAAATCAAAATCGCTATCGACAAAATGCTTCTCCAACGCCGCGAGCAACTCGGGATTCGTGGGTGGATTGGTATCGCGGATGTCATCTTCGGGCTCGATTAAACCGCGATGAAAGAAGTGCTTCCAATAACGATTGACGAGTGCCTTGGCAAAGAAAGGATTCTCTTTCGTGCCCATCCAATCCGCCAACCGCAGCCGCGGATCTTCGCCCGCCGCGATCGCGCCGACATCGTCGCCCAGTGCCGCAGGGCTGATCGTTTCGCCCGTCTTAATGTTCTTGGCTCCCGCCACTCCGCGCTGATGAAAAATCAAATCCTCACCACGGGTCGCGGTTGGCTTGCGTCCCACTTGGCTAAAGAACGCGGCAAGCGAGTAGTAATCGTCTTGGCTCCAGCGTTCAAACGGATGATGGTGGCACTGGGCACACTGCATTCTCACGCCAAGAAACAACTGCGCGACATCCTCGATCTGTTCCTTCGGTTCCTTCACTCGCTTGTACCAGGCGACGGGCGGATTGCCGATCACCGTGCCCGTCGCGGCCAATAGCTCGCGAACGATTTGATCATATGGCCGATTCGCCAGCAGACTGTCTCGCAGCCAAGCATGAAACGCAAAGTTAGAAGTGATGTCGCTTGCATCATCACGCCTGTTCTTGAGCAGCGACGTCCATTTATTGGCAAAGTAGTCAGCGTAATCGGGGCTCTTCAGTAGCGACTCAATCACTTGCTCGCGACGACGCTCATCGCCGTTCGCGATGAAGTTGCGAGCTTCCTCTCCGGTCGGTAGTCGTCCGGCGATGTCCAGCGTAACACGGCGAAGGTACGTTGCATCATCGCAAACGGGCGACGGAGGAATGCCGAGTGTCTTGAGATTGGCAAAAACAAAGTCGTCGACAAAATTCCTAGAGGTGGGAACTTGATCAACGGTCGCACCGAGCGGAATCGCCGCGCTATAGACAGCGACGTTCCCCTGGTAACGAACCATGACGGCTGCTTTACCAGGAAGGTCTAACGCTTGCACGAGTCCGGTCTCGGATGTCTCGACCATGGCTCGATCGTTCGATTCGTACAGCGCAAGAGCCGTCACATCGCGAATGGAATTGTCGGTGTAATGAGCGAGTGCCTTGAGTTGCTGTGATGCACCCTGGTTCAGCAGTCCGCTGGGTGGCTGGACTTCGATTGACACCAATTTCGGTGAATCGGTTTGACCCCAAGTTGCACCGGCGGCAATCCAGGCGCGGAGTTGGCGATAGCCGTCGGAGTTTTTATCCAAGCGGACACCACCACCATGTGGCATTTGCCCGCTGGCTTTCAACAGCACCAGACTTTCGTCCGGAGCGGCGGGAAACAAGCGTCGGCCACGACCTTCTCGGACGAGGTGGTCGTAATCTTCAAGCGGCTCAAACCCGAGTAGCGAAAGTTGAAATCCGTTTTGGCCGCCTCCAGCTTTCGCATGGCAAACGCCGGTATTGCATCCCGCCTTGGTCAAGACAGGAACGATATCGTTAGCAAAGCTGATGGGGGCTTTTGCACTTGAGTCGTCCGCCGACGCAACATTCTCGGAAATCGCAAGCGAGACGCCGAGTAATGAGGCGATCACCGTGCCGCAAAGCAAAGGCCAGCGAACAACAAACGAATCGCAACAGGCAGCGTCGTATCGCATAAGCGAGCGTCACGAAGGTAGGAAAGGGTTCCCGAAATCGGGGGCGGGAGTCCAAAGGACCACTTAACAAAATAGTGGCTGCGAGGTTCCGTGTCAAACTTCGCCAGTTTGCCATCACGCCTAACCACGGCTCCGAAGTCAAAGTTCTTTTGCATTTGACGCGCTCACCTAGCCTCGGCTTTTAGTAAAGTACGGTTCCAGTCTGCGTTCTCTCCCACCTCAATCCTACCGAACGAGCCATGATGTCTCTTCATCCTTTTTGCTCAGTCGCTCGTTCCTCAAGCATTCCCGTTGCCGCGTTTTATTTTTTTGCGACGGCTTTCAGCTTGATTGCATCTCGAGCAAACGCGGAGTTGCCTTTAAAGGTTGCGAAGCTGGAACGGACGATTCCGGTCGATTTTGGCAAGGAAGTGATGCCGATCTTGAAGCGCAATTGTTTGGCCTGCCATCAGAAAGCCGAGGCCGAAGGCGGATTGGTCCTCGAATCTATTGCATCGATTTTGAAAGGCGGCGACAGCGGCACGGCAGTCATCGCCAAAGACGCCGCCTCCAGTTTGTTGATGACCCGGACCAGGGGTGAGGTAGAACCGTTGATGCCTCCGGAGGACAACGATGTGGGGGCTATCCCGTTGACCGCTGAAGAACTTGGCTTGCTTCAGCTTTGGATCGAGCAGGGCGCTCGTGGCAGCGACAATATTGAAAGCGAATCCATCGCATGGCAACCGATTTCCGAATCGATGCGTTCGGTTTATGCCATGGACGTTTCGCCCGATGGCCAACAGTTCGCGTTCGGTCGCGGCAATCGCGTCCTCGTCGCTGACGTCAATAATCAAACGGACATCTCGTCATTGGTCGATTCATCGCTGGGTGTCGGCCCCGTCGCTGATGTTGACCTGATTCAATCCATCGCCTTTTCGCCTAATGGGAATCGCATCGCCACCGGCGGCTTTCGCACCGTGCGATTGTGGAAACGAACTCCCAAAATTCTTAGCGATTCCGACACACCACTTTCCAAGCCGGCACAAGCATTCAACTCCGCGCAAGGGATGGCCTTTGACGAAATGCGTACCAACGTTGCCATTATTAATGCGATTGGCGATGTCGAAGTGTGGGATCTCGCAACGAATGCCCGGCGAGCCACCATCGGCGGACAGCGTGACCGAATCATCGGTCTCGCTTGGGCCGGAACCGCTGGTCGTCTGCTGGTTGCAGACGAATCGGGACGCGTGACCGTTTACGATGGGATCAGCGGAGACGAAATTGCGGAGATTGATATTGAGACTTCGATTGAACAAATGACGGCTTGCAGCGACGGGGTTCACTTGGCGGTCATCGATCAAGAACGCCGAGTTCAGTTGCTGCGATTGGTTGCGGCTAGCGGTGAGACGCCCGCGTCCATCGCGATCGTTCATAAATCAGTGGCCGACGTGGCCGATGCGACCGCGATTGCATTGCTGTTTAAACCCTCATTGATGCTCGCCGTCGCAAGCGAGTCACGTGGCGTCGTCTTGATTGATCCCATGACGAGTCAAGTTGCACGCACGATCGTTGTTGGGGCAATCGTTGATGCGATCGCTCTGTCAAACGACGAAACTAAACTGGTGACTGGCAGTCGTGACGCTTCGGCTCGGGTCTGGAATGTCGCCGATGGGAAGCTATTGGCAACGTGCCAAGGCACCCGCACCGATCGGTTGAGCATTGCCAAAGCGACTCGCGATGCCGCTCGCCAAAAAACATTTGTGGCGAAACTCGCAAGCAAGACCACCGAACTGCAGGAACTGCTAAAGAAAGAAGACGAAGCACTCGCGGCCATCATCAAGGCACGCGATGAAGCGGTGGCGGCAAACAATGCCAACGAAGCAAAACGTGTCGAAGCCGTCGCCCTCGTCGCCGCGACTCAAGCCACCATCGAAAAGTCAACCGCGGATATCGCAGCGGCTGAGAACGCCATCGTCGCCGCCAAGGCAGCCGCCGAGAAAGCAACCAAAGACTTGGAGGCCCATCGTGCGGCAGTCACCAATTCCGAAGCGGAAAAGGCAAAGAGTGATGCCGAGTTGGTAAAGCAACAACGATCCGTCGATGCCGCCACCAGCGCTCAGCAACGAGCCACCGCGGCCATTCCCGACCATCAATCGATGGTCGAAACCGAAGCACGTCGACTTATCCGCTTGGATCAAAGCTCGGCGTTTACCCAAAAGCAACTTGCGATGCCAGGCAATGAGATCGTTGACATCGCGCTAAACACGGACGCCACTCGCCTCGCAACCATGCACCGTGATGGAGCATCCAGTGTCTATCGCACCAGTGATGGCCAAGCGGTGACACAGTTCCCGCCAACGATGACGTTGGGCGTAGCAGGATTGGCGGAAACAAAAATGCTCCAAGTCGCAATGATCGACAACAAACTTTGCCGGCTTCGAGGATCAGGACAGATTGAGTGTTGGTCGTTGCAAGATCAATGGGTGCTTGAGCGAACGATCGGTGCGATCAGTGACGCAAAAACAATTGTCGATCGCGTAACGGCGCTCGACTTCCGTCCTGATGGCATGACGTTGGCTGTTGGCACGGGCGAACCGAGTCGCTCGGGGATCGTAAAAATCTTTGCGGTTGAGACCGGCGAACTGGTCCGTGATCTGGGCGAACTTCACACCGATACAGTTCTCGGCCTGGATTTCTCACCCGATGGCCAGACGCTCGCATCGTCCGCAGCCGACCGAACCATTCGTTTGGTGGATGTCGCCAGCGGGACAAGGATTCGTACACTCGAAGGGCACACGCATCATGTGTTGTCGGTCGCGTGGCAAGACGATGGTCGAGCACTCGCTTCTGCGGGAGCGGATCAATCGATAAAGGTTTGGGACTCGGAGACAGGCGAGACGTCGCGAACAATCATCGGTTTTTCACAAGAGCTGACATCGATCAAGTTTGTCGGACCGACAGACCAAGTCGCTGCGTCATGCGGCAGCGGTGAAGTTCGATTGGCCAATGCGACCACGGGAGCCACCGTTCGTACGTTTGACGCGGCCAAAGATTTTCTGTTTACCGTTGCACTGACTCCGGATGGAAAGCGATTGATTGCGGGTGGACAGAGTGGCGTCGTTCGCATCTGGAATGTTGCCGACGGTGCCATCGTTGCCGAGCTGAAACCGTAGATTTTAGCCTTCGCAGACAACGGTTTTCGACAAGAAGTCCGATGGCTCTTAAACGAATCGCTGCGCCGCCATCTATCACTGTCACGGATCAATCGTGCCGCTCGTCGCCTCGGCTCTTGAATCAAGCATCAATCGGCGAATGACCAAGATGGCGATGACGAGGTACAAAGCCAATGTCGCTGCTAAGACATAAATCAATTTGGGAAACGCATCGAGCAGACTGACTGCCAAATAGGCCTGGGTAAAACAGAGCGGTGCCATGCCAGCGAAGGTCGCGAGCATCACTTTGGTTAACGGGATTCGCGTAAACCCCGCGGCATAAGACACCAGATCACTTGAGGTTAAAGGATTGATTCTGAGGAAGAAGATGTACCATCCGCCGTGTAGCTCCAAACGGCATTGCAGGTTCCTGGCTTTCTCTGAAGACAGGAGCTCATCCATCCACCGCGGCCGGAGACTGCGAGCAAGCAGACAGGCGATCCCCGCTCCCACCACATTTCCAGCGAGTGCAAGTGCGCCACCAACGAACGGGCCGAAGATCACGCCGCCTGGTGCGTAAAGCATGAGCCCCGGAATCGGCGCGACGACAACCTCAATGGTTACCATGGCGAAATAGACGAACGGAGCAACTGGCCCGCAAGAAGCGAAAAATGCTCGCAAGAGATGAATTTTAGCGGGTGCGTCGAGGTCTGTTCGCACGAGGTCATAAGCAACCCCATGACTCCACCATGACCACGCCAAAGTGGAAAAGAATAGAACCAGCACCAACCAAGTGATCCCGATCCCGACGTTTATCGCCGGCTGCCATCGCACGTGACTGGGCATGTTACAAAATCGCTTTCTGCGTCGGTTCTTCGCGGAATTTGGTGGCACGGCGGAGGTCCGATTTTCGTCCGTCGAACTCGCACTAGCGTGATGGATTTTTGAAGGCATCGGCTCCTGCGTCCAATGATTTGGCGGATGGCGTTGAA
>Ga0105051_10003128_pt1 | contig 20409 bp, 22 predicted proteins | sample FRY02_FD_78383 | JGI IMG/M metagenome (GOLD analysis project Ga0105051, IMG submission 78383) | Freshwater microbial communities from Lake Fryxell liftoff mats and glacier meltwater in Antarctica - FRY-02 (megahit assembly) | ecosystem: Environmental > Aquatic > Freshwater > Ice > Glacier... | reverse complement strand
CATTGTACTAACCGCATGGATTGAACGTTATAAAGCGTTTCTGGTAATACGATTTCAAACGTATTTGAGTTGGGCCATTTTGTAATATCTCTATCTTCGGAATGAATTGTAACCAATTTTCTATCTAAAACATAATTTTGTTCGCGATTAATTAATGGTTTAGAATTACCGAGACTGAATTCAGTTTTTTGATGATTATTCATTTATATAAAAGTATAATAAAATAAAGATACAATACAAACTATATTATATAATACAATATTATATAATACGATAATGTCAGCACTCACCAACGAAGCAAGGCTAAAATCATCATCAGAAGAAAATAAAGAGAGAGGTGGATTTGGATATGTTATAAATAGTATGTTACTTGTATCAATTGTAGGGATGTGTATTAAAATATTTTTTGGAAATAATACATCAATTGATGGGACATATGGACGCGCAAATGCAACAATATACGGGTATGGTATTGTAGCATTTGCAGTATTAACTGTTATGTTTGTTAGTTTTGCTATACATGATAGAATTGCTAGAATAGAGAATAAAACGGGAATTGCAGGACTCTTCGATTTTATAAAATCGTTTATAAATAGTTCAGCTCCTTCTATTTTAACTATAATGATTTTAGGATGGATTATTACATTAAATATATTATATTATGAACGAATTAATAAGGGGAAAGTAGCGACCGAGTATTATCAATTATCTGCAGGAACTTCATTTTTATTCTTGTTTCAAATTATCTGCTTGTTTCAATATCTAAAATTGTATATTAATATAAAAACAAGAAAAAATGGTAATGATAATGATGCTCAAACCCAAAATAGAATTGCGTTTGCAACTTATTTTATAAGTATAATTAATTTAATTGTGGCAGGTATGATGACGATTATATTGACATTCTTTTCAACAGATGGATAAACTTATACATGGATAAACTTATACATGGATAAACTTATAAGTTAACCCATATTCCATATCTGTTTCCCATACACCATATATTTTGAGAATGAATTCATGGTGTTCCTTACAAATAATTTCATTAAATATTTTCAAAAAACCATTATTTAATTGGTCTGAAATTCTATAAATGGGTGTTTTATTTTCAAATTTATATCTATTCATAATGTGATTTTCGATATTAGAAACGTTGGTAACAATATCATTATGTATTTTAATGTCAAAACAACATTTATATTTATTAAAAGATTTTTCAATATTAAAAAAAGTTATATCAAATTTAACAAATATACCATTTAATGTAAATACTTCGTTTGAATAAATAGCTCTAGAAAAAATACTATTCTCCATTACAGTGTTTTTAACTCTTTCTAAAAAAAATATATTATTAATATTAAAATCTTCTAAATTCAATACGATATACATAAATTATATTTATATTTGATATGTATTTAAGTAATCTTTACAACATGACATTTTTATACAATAACAATGATATAATATCATTACGAGTTAAATCACCTCGTTCCATATTAATCATGATATTTAAAACATAATAACATTGTTTAATTGTAGCATCATCGTAGTTTTTTTCTTTAAGGTTAATGTAAGACAACCATAAATTCGATAAATTGGGGTAGGTGTCTTGATAATACTTGAATTTATGTATAATATCATAAATAACATCAAAACGATTGTTCATTTCGTATACTAGTATAGTAGTGATACCTTTTATGCCATATTGTCTAATAAAATAGTCTTTTTTTATAATAAAGACTATTTTTTATAATATATAAATGAAATTACACGAAACACATTTTGATAATTATATACAATTAAATAACGAAAATTCATTGCACCCTGAGCTTGTGAAGGTATATAAAAATTTCCCCGAAAAACTATGTAATTTAAAAAACTTAATCTTCTATGGACCAAATGGAGTGGGGAAATATACTCAAATGTTGAGTTCTATAAAAAAATATAGTCCATCCGAATTAAAATATGATAAAAAATTAAGTATAACTTATAATAAGAATACTTATTTTTTTAAAATAAGTGATATACATTATGAAGTTGATATGTCTCTTATTGGTTGTCATTCAAAAATGTTATGGAATGATATTTATAATCAGGTTGTAGATATTTTACTATCGAAACAAGAAAAATCAGGAATAATTGTTTGTAAATATTTTCAAGAGATTCATAGCGAATTGTTAGAAATATTTTATAGTTATATGCAAACATTAAATACCAAAAATATTGATTTAAAATTTATTATTATAACTGAAGAATTGAGCTTTATACCTGACAATATAATTAATTGTTGTTATTTAATTAAGGTTTCGCGCCCATCAAAAATGACATATAGTAAATGTTTAAAAATGAAGTTAGGAAAAAGTAGTAAAATAACAGAAATTACAAATATAAAAAATATAAAAGAATTAACAAATCAAATAATAAATATTAACGAAATTATATGCAACCGAATAGTAGAATTTATATTAAATTCTGCTTGCGAAGAATTTAATTTTTACAAAATGAGAGAATATTTGTATGATATTTTTATATACAATTTAAATCCATATGAATGTGTATGGATTATACTAAATAAATTAGTATATATGGGTAAAATTAAATCATCAAATATGACGGATATTTTAATAAAGACGTACGTATTTTTGCAATATTATAATAATAATTATAGACCAATATATCATTTTGAAAATTTTATAACATTTTTGACAATGCACGTTTTAGAGATTGAAAATATAAAATAGGTATTAGATCTACCTATGTAATTAATTCAATGAGTAAATGTTTACTATTATCTAAACTTTTCCATTTTTCTATAATTTCTTGTTTTAGTTTATCTTTTTCATGTAAAATATGAATACATTTATGGTGTTCTTTATTCAAAGATATTTTTATCATTTTCATCATTTGTTCAACAAATACATTTGTATTAATAATCAATAAATATTGTAATTTTCCAAATGTATTAATTAATTTAGAAAGTTGTATGCCAGTATTTATTCCTAAGGTATGTTTAATACCGAAATCTTCAAAATCAATTATCCAAGACCATTTTTTAGGATTAATATAGTTTAAATAATTAGTGCAATGGGATACAATACCATTAGTATCATTGTATTTACTTGCATTAGAAATTTTTGTATAAAAAATATGACCTCCTTCTAAAGTATTACATACTAAATTAAAAGAATGTGATGTAAAATCTTGGCTACATATTTTACATATTTCAGACATTACTAATATATCTTTAATTTGTAAGTTTTGTCCTTTAATCATGATACTATTATTAATTAAAATTTTATATATTAATTAACGTAAAAAAATAGATTACATAAATTGTAATGTATTTTACAAGTTTAGAAGTTTTTAATTTTACAAGTTTTTAATTTTACAGGGTTATAAGTGTTTAATCGACATTTTTCTTTCGCACAATCTTCTTTTTTATTTGAGCGCTAGGTGATTCATTCGCGGTAACAACTGGATGAATTACTTCTTCGCTAATAACTTCTTGACGACTAACTTCTTCGCCTTCACTTTCGCTGTCATCTTCTACAATAACACCAACTTCACGTGTTGTAGTGGCATTTGACAATGCGGTTTTAACGGATGAAGACAATGAAATCAAACACTTTCCTTTCATTGAAGGTTTAGGTTGAACTACCGCTTGAAACAATCGCCAAGTGCAGCCGAACTTACCATTGGCAAACCAAAGACCACCGCATTGAATAATAGCAACAATATTGACACCCTTAGGGATAAGATCCATTGGAGTAACCGATGAATCGGCCAACGGATACATCATATTACCCGCGGGGTCATAAATTTCGCAATTAAACTTGCCTTCCCAGCAAGGCATCTTCACTTTTAATGTCGGCGCCTTCGTCATATCTGGTTCGCCAGATGCATCTTTTGAATACTTCAACATTGGCGTCCAAAGCGCTTCAATGACTTCAGGTGTCATTGTTTTCTTATTGAACCAAGTCATTGAATTTCGCACTGCTTCATTCTTAATATGTTGTTCTAGCGATTGAAAATTGGCAAGCAAAATATCTGTTTCCGGCGTGCTATAATCTTGTCGCGGAAATTGAATAGACATATCAAAGGTTTCTTTGCCGCTTGCTTGGTCTTTAAACGCAGATGCACCCCATGTAAGCATAGGGACTTCCAGATTGAGATACAATCCCTTCTTTGTTGGTTTATACAAAATATTGGAACTCTTTCCGCCTGACTTATTAACTTTAGGTGCCGCAATATCAATATCGGCAATATTAAAAGTCATGCCAGAGGCGACGTTAGTTTCAGCTGATTGGTTGTTGGTCGTTGATGAACTCATCTTATTGTTTATGTTATGTTACTATATTACCAATGGAAATGTTTAAATCAATTTTTTGCATAATTCAATAAAAAAATCAGCATTTATTAAAATTAAAATACTTTTAAATATATAATGGGTAATTCATCAATAAAATCACATAAGCATTATGATACACCACATAAGCATTATGATAAATCACATAAGCATTATGATAAATCACATAAGCATTATGATAGACCACGTAGGCGTTCAAAATACGCAACGCGCAAATATAACCCTAGATATCGCAGAGGGTCTCACAAAAGAAGGAGAATTTTTAAGCAAAAAACGCGAACGACGTAAAAGTTTTTGAATATAATTATTATAAAATAAATAATTATATTGAATACAGAAGCCCTACGTGGGGCTTGAACCCACGACCCTCAGATTAAAAGTCTGATGCTCTACCGGCTGAGCTAGTAAGGCGAATGAGTAATTTTATTTTTAATATTTTTATTTTTTAAAAAATGATTAAGCAGAGACACTGGCAGAAACTGCAGCGGCATTAGCGGTGGCAGCAGCACTCTTGGCAAAGTGTGGGCTCATGTATCGCTGAAGGTTGAAGTAAGTGAGTTCTTCGCCAGTTGTAAGCTTGAGAAGAGAAGACAGCTTGGTGTCGGCGTTAATGCGACGACCATTAGTCTTATCTTGAAGCTGATTTGCGCGGATGTAAGAATTGATTTCCCGAGTTACCTCAGTGCGCGCCATCTCAGTTCCCTTGGACTTTCCTAAAAAAGAAGCAAGCTCATCAGAGATAAGGGTCGGCTTAACAAAACCGCTTGGCGAACGATTTCCAGTCTTGCGCTTACGCTTGCTGCTAGCTTTTGCGGCACTCTTCAACTCGCGAGAAGCCTTCTTTTCAAGAATACGGAACTCAGACTTCAATGAAGAAATGAGAGCGCTCAGACTTTGAAGCTTAGTCATAAATCCAGTAAATTCAGCAGCGACATGGGCAACATCTTCTACAATAACTGGCGCGGCAGTAGAGGCAACAACTGGCACAATTTCAACAACAACCTCCTTCTTCTTGGAAGAAGGCTTTTCTGCCTTTTCTGCCTTGGGCTTAGTCGGAGATTGAGTAGGTTCGGACTTGGGCATCTTAGGTGTCTTAGGCGTCTTAGGCGTCTTGGGCTGGGCGGGAGTAGTTTCAGTCTTGGGCTGGGCGGGAGTAGTTTCAGTCTTGGAGGTCTTTCCAGTCATTTTCTTATACTCTACTATAATAAGTTTTATTTAAGTTATTTAACGCATTATATTATATAATTTAATTGTGATGGTAATACAGATATAAATATCTTCAAGATTACTAATGAAAATTCCTAAATAGAACGAATATCACATAACTAATACACTATTTCCGTTATACGTGAAACTCTATATCATTTCCATCCCCTTTTTATTTTTCATGCCTTCAATATTTCCCTGTATAGACAAATAACCCAGTGATATAAGTAAAACTGATAATAAAGCAAAAACCGCATACTTATTTGTGCCTTTATTATAATTTTTTTTCATTATTATATAATAATTACATATAATAATTTATAGTATCATATACTATTTTATAGTGTCATAAAGTAAAACCATTCCACGTGCCCTATCATGATTTATGCCTAGTGTCATTAAATAATGCATATTCGGCTTTTTTTTTGGCATTCTTCACTTCTTCTATATGACCATTAATTACTTTAAAATCATTAATAAAATTATTCATTGAGTATAATCCTTCTTTTTGTAAATTTCTTTTACGTTTTTTTGACAAGTAGTATAAAGATAATACTAATGTAAGAATTAATATTATAAGTAAATATTTTTTTATAGTAGACCTCATGCTGATAGTTTTCATAATTATATATACTATAATAGATTAAAATACAGATTGAAATAGCCAAGGTATAGCTATAGCTGCTTCTGTACTGACTAAAGTTAATGCAGACAAAACAAGATTGGCACCTAAACATTTACTATCGTGATTAATTCCAGTTCTCACTAACCTTTCAACTATAGTTATTGCAATATCTTGCAAAATAGGAACCAACGATGTATGTAAATCATTCATATATATCATCCTAAATAAATCATGATAATTAGGACAAATCTCGTTCTTGACTCTTGACGATAAATTTGCGCGATAATCCCAAATATCGTGTAATTCATAAATAAAACGCGTTAATTTTTCTCTGGATAAATCGGTAAACCAATGCTGATGTGTGTAATTTCCTAAAATATCAATATCATGAAATGCTGAAAAAATTCTGTTATTTATATTTTCATTCACTATTGTATTGGTATTATTCATAATCAATTCTATATTGTCATTAAATAATTTACTTAATTTTATTAATTTCATCATATTTTTTTTAACCGATTTTAAAAAAATATTGCGGTTATATGGATTTGTAACTTTATCGGATCCATAATTAAATAAATTATAAATAGACATTATATCAAATCCGTAAATGGTATTGTCAGAATCTTTAAAACTATAAAATTGCGAATAAGGAATATCTATGATATTATCCATTGTAAAAAAATCGGTATCATTTACACATAACCGGCGGTTGAATCTTGCGGGACCACGTAAATTGTTGTATTTTTTGAATAAATATCTACGCCAAGATTTTTGAATAATAACAGCATTATCATATAATTTAAAATAATTATAGATTTTTTCAGTAATATCTGATTTGTTAGCATTTCCTAATTTAATTTTGTAATGGAGTGAGATTTCTTTCAATTGTTTGATAGTATAATTAACATTCAATAAAATACTATAATTCTCTCTTGTGGGCATAATATATTCGGTTTTTTTCTTCTCTTTTTTAGTGACAACAATGGCACTTGTCTCGTGTTCCTTATTTATCTTACAATTATCATTAGAAATAACAACATTATATTTTTCCATTTTTCTTATATTTATATGATATTAATAAAATGTTTTAATATCATTTTATTAAATTGTATTTATTATAGACATACGTGTTGTATCAAATAATTCCTTATTATTTTTATTTCTACTTTGAATAGTTTTCATATGGTCAATATTATTTAAGAGAGATACACAATCGTGATTACTCTCAATATACTGAGAGAATGCTTTAAAATTATCAGGAGATGAATTAAATTGTAGTAAAGAATTATTATGATTTTTGCACCATAATATAAACCCTTTATAATCATTCAAGAAAATAGATGTCATAATGTAATAGGCAAATACGTGTGTATTTTCTTTATATAATTTATTTCTAATATAAGCAGTTTGAGGTTTTTTTTCATATAAATCTTTATAATTCAACCCCATAAAGTCTAATATTTTCGTACATTGATAAATCGAAAACATCCTTTCCATTTCTAAACAAAATTTTAAATTTGATAAAAATATGCGTTTATCCTTTTTATTATTGAGAGAATTGAAACTACAAAAAACACTATTAATTATTCTCCCCCAAGTTTCTGTATAAGCCTCATATATGTCAAAATCACTATTTATTGGGAAAATAGTATATAATGTATCATTGAGTGAAGTTATGTCACTAGTAGAAAAATCTAACCCATATGCGTGGAATGTTTCATGTATAAAAACCTTGAACCATTCTTCCTCTCGATAAATAATCATTTGACCCTTTACCGCGCATGCATAGGTGAAAGCTGTATTTACATTGTCCGGACCAAGAACACCCGAAGGCGTAGCGGGTAATACCTTCTTAAATGGCGTGGGATATAGATATATATCCAATGAAGTTGCGCAGTGTTTACTAGAATATTTTGCGCATATACTTAACCATATATACATCATCCTAACATCATTCACGCATGATTCAGTATTAATCAAATCTTTTTTGGAAAAGAGATTATAATGTATATTAATCTCTCTACTCCCTACACTTTTACATGAGAAGGTAAGTTGTTCTTGTATATTGTCTTTTATATATGTTTGTATATGATTTGGGAAGTACCTATTACTATTTAGCGATGGTTCTTCCTTCTTAGAAATCTTGTATTTTAAACATTCATCATTCATAATGATTTCATTTGCACTATATACATCGTGATAAAGAGAGATTAACGCCTTTTCAACACTATTATCGTCGTTCTTGGATAACTTTTTATTATCACATTTTCCGAAACAATTTAGAAAAGGTTTCATTAGTGTATCAGTTTTAGATGAAAAATTCATATATAAATTAAAAACATTTTATATATGTATAAAAAATAAGATTTATTCAAGCCTCATTTTTGAGTTCCAATCTAACTCGCATTAAATCATTAAATACAATAGCAGGTTTGCCTCTAGTAATATGTTCTAACTTTGCTCTTTTTGTTGCCAATAATAATTCCTTTAATTCAGGATTTTGTGTGAATTTTGCGCGCATTGATGATTCCATTTCCATTTCTCCGCGAGAGTATTTCATACCTTGTGATTTATTAAAGAAGTCAGGATCTATAATAACATTTTTTGGACGAACCATAACCTTTTTCTTTACGCCATCAACTAATTTCGTAGTCATTCCTGATTTACCGCCAGCAGCCTTGGCTAAACTGGGATCCTTAGCGATATCAGAATCGGGTGAATCAAGTGAGAACTGAATATAAAATTGTTTATTATTGTGTTTATATTTGGACCCTTGATAATAATGTTCAACAGACGCCCATCGGTGTTTATCTAATACAAAATCTGATATCCAGAAGTTTGATAATTTTTTACGCCATTCAGGAATTTTTGCCAACTCTTTGTAAGCATCCGTTCCTTCTTGTCCAATTATTTCACCGGATCCTTTACCCGGCAAAGGTTTATCAATCGATTTACTATAAAATCTAAAAATAGTAGCATTATCGTATAAATCAGAAGTCGTTTCTTCCGTAGTCGTTCCTTCAGCATTCGTTCCTTCCGCATTCGTTCCTTCCGCATTCGTTCCTTCCATAGCGTCTGGATTGTCGAGTTTTAATATCTTATCCTCTTCGTCGCCGCGTGAATTCAATTTTATTCGGTAATTAACAAAATCAGGAATTAAGCTATATGGTCCAGCCATTTTTTCCAAACACTTTTCAACAATTAAAATCTTAATATTTTCTGGTAGTTCTGAGTATTTAAATGATTTTTCAGTTTTATATGTAATCAATTGGTAATGATTTCCGCCATGATGCGATGATAATATATACATTGAAGGTTCAAAAATACCATTTTCCTCTAGTTTTGTGTCGTTTAATTGTCCACATTGTAAAACATTAATTGAATCTTTTTCCTTGAAATATAACTCAGAAAAAATGATAGTTTTTATATTAAGTTCTCTCTCAATCGTAGAAATAGCCCAAGTGTCCGCCCAAAATTCGTTGGTTTTCATTTTTAATTTCAACATCGAGAGATTATCAATTCCTTTCATAAAATCAAAATCTTTTATATTCCCTCTTATATTCTTTCTTTGAGATTTTAAATTGTTATGAAGTTGTTTCATGGTTTCCGATTGTTTAATATAACTAAGAGATAAATTTCTATCCTTTGTTTTTTTCATTGTTGTTTCTAGATCATTATGACGTTTTGTAATATTTTTTATTTCTCTTGAGAGATTTTCTTCTGCTTTGGTACCATCGTCGTATAATAATTTATAGTTTTCAAATAAATTATCAGTAGCATTTTGCGCCAAAATATCTCTCATTTCATCTATTGTAGTTTCTTGTCCATTTTCTTCTAGCGCCATTTTTATCATTGAAAAAAAACAATTACCATCTGGTTTCATATCAATTATATTATAATCGCTATCATTCATAAATTTTTGTATCCATAATTTATGCTTCGAATTTTTTATAGGCATTTCGATTACATCGTCACTAACATATGAACTATAAATTTCTTCGTAAGCAAAACTATATAAAAGAGGTTTACTAAATTTATTTAAATCGATATCGCCATCCTCGTCCATTATATTTTTTTGATTTGTTGCAATAATTTCATAAACCCCAATTTGTGTTTTGATTTCATCATTTTCAACTAAGTAAATTGGATAATAAATAATATTATTATCAGCATATAAATAGTTTGCTAGCCCCAAGGCAAATACAATATTTTTTTCAAAAACAATAGTTTCATATAAATTTGCGCTATAATCTTCATCGAAATCGTCTATATTGCGCGATTCATTATATGTTATTGTTTTATCTAACAATGATTTAACCATATTATATATATACTTAAAACAAAATTTTTCTGCTAAAAAATGGTTCATCTTTTAATTCTTGTATATTTTGCCAAAGGCGTAATCGATGAGATACAATCGTATGATTATTATGGTCGGTTTCAAAAAATAACAAAACCTGTATCATTTCATCCTTAATCATTTTACTTTTGTGAATTTTATAATATTGTAATATTTGCGTTATTTTTTTAACATTGAAATCTTTATAATACAATACCAATTGTTCAATATCGTATTCTTCCGGATAAATACTATTATTTATTAATTCGGGTAAATCAATAATAGTATTATCTTCAGGATAACATGAGACATTATGTATTTTTTTTGTTTCACATAAAAAAAATTTAATATTTTCACTTTCCATAATTGATATATAACTATTTATTTTTATATATCAACATAATAATTATATATTTATATAATTATATATTTATTTTTTAATAGCTTCCATCATATCCATATGTTTAAATATAGTTTTATTTGAAATACTAGGATGTGATTTATTTGTCATTAAACTAACAATTTCGATACGATTAATAAATTGCTTCCATTCATTCTTCATTGGTTTCAACATTGATTTTCCATGTACAATTAAAATATAAAGTAATTCCGACATTTCATCGACAATATTTACATGACTCTCTTTTTTAATAAATGAGATTAAATCAGTTTGCAGTTCATGAATCATTCCAATAATTTTTGTTGTTGGAATAACATCGTACAACATTAAGTTGATATAAAATGAACCAATTGCGCGACGTTTTTCATTTACTTTATTATTTTTGCAAAATGTATCGTAATCCTTGTCGGGGCTACAATAAGCAAAATTTTTGAAAATAGAAACATCCGAATTTAAATGTTCGTTAAAAATTGTTTTCATAAAATCATACTTGAGCATTAATTCTTTATATAATTTCGCATACATTTTAGAATAAAACCCATTACTACTTGCTATCTCAAAAATTGAATCACCAATACGCTTCAATTCTTTACATATATCCTCGTTTTCTAGACTATCGCAGCCGATCAATTCGATTTCTTGAACAATCTGTTCATACAATTTATCATATGTTTTATCAGTCATTTTATTTAAATGTTTTCGGATTTTATCAATCGATAATGCGATTCCTTCTTTTTTTTCTAAGGTCGTTGCTTTGAAATTTCGCACTAAATTCCATTCAGTGTCACATATAATTTCCTTAGTGTGTATTCGTAATTTTGTTCCGAATGTACCTTTTTTATCAAAATGAGGGGTTTTAATATATTCAGGAGCACCTACATTTTTAGATATTTTTTTTATAAGTTCAATTGTCTCTTCTGGTAGTTTAAAAGTAAATCCTTCATTTTTAATTCTGTCAAAATCAGAACGTTTAAATATTTTACTACTCATTGATTGGCAATTCATTTCTATTGTTACTACAAATAATATAATATTTTTATATCAATTTTTTTAATAATACTTAAATGTAATATGAATACTACTATTATTATAGTATGTCATTAGAAAATACAAGCACAATTATTGAAAATGATAATTCTAATTATATATTAAAAGAAATTGATAATTGGGAAGATTTAAATACAAAAACACTATTATTGCGCGGTATTTATGCGTCTGGGTTTGAAAACCCTAGCCCTATTCAAAAAAAAGCAATTCTTCCACTTTTTCAAAAAAAAGATATTATTGCTCAAGCCCAATCAGGAACTGGTAAAACGGCATGTTTTTCGATTGGAGTATTAGAATTAATTGATATTGAAAAAAAGACTACACAAGCTATGATTTTATCTCCAACGCGTGAATTATCATTTCAAACCAAATTAGTAATTGATACTATTGGTAATCTGTTTTCAACATTAAGGACGCAATTAATGGTGGGAGGAACATCAACCGATCAAACAATTCAACAGCTTCGAAATAATCCACCACATATTGTTATCGGATGTCCCGGACGTATTCATGATATGTTAAAACGAAAAAAATTAAATGTAAATGATTTAAAAATTTTGGTTATGGATGAAGCAGATGAACTTCTGTCTTTTGGATTTAAAGAACAGGTATATGACATCTTCCAATATATGCCATCAAACATTCAGGTCGCATTATTTAGTGCGACTATGCCAGAAGAATTGAATAAAATGACTGATAAATTTATGCGAAATCCTGTAAAAATTCTGGTAAAAAATGAACAATTAACATTGGAAGGAATTCGGCAATATTATGTCGCATTGGATAATGATGAAGTTAAATATGATACATTAAAAGATATTTATAGTTCTTTAACTTTAAGTCAGTCTATTATTTATTGTAATAGCGTGAAACGAGTAAGTGATTTATATAGTGCAATGAATAATGATAACTATCCTGTATGCCAAATTCATAGTGGAATGGATAAAGATGAGCGTATTAAAAATTTTGAAGATTTTAAAAGTGGGAAACATCGTGTTTTAATTTCTTCGAATGTTACTGCGCGCGGGCTGGATGTTCAGCAAGTAAGCACTGTTATAAATTTTGATTTACCAAATTGTGTTCATACATACTTACATCGGATTGGACGTAGTGGACGATGGGGTCGTAAAGGTGTAGGAATTAATTTTATTACATCACGCGACATGGCTCAACTAAAAATTATTGAGCAACATTATAATACAAAAATTAATGAACTTGTTGAAAACTGGGTTGTTTAAATATAATAAATGTAAATGTAATAAATGTAAATGTAATAAATGTAAATGTAATAAATGTAAATGTAATAAATTTAAACGATTAAGAAAAAATACTCGTTTAAATTTATTCTTATTATTCTAGAATAATAATAAATGAATAGCGATGTTAAAGAAGAAAAGATTGATACTGAAAATATGTTTCAACTTCCAATTGATTTCTTGGAGAGAAAAACAGAATTAGAAAAACATACTATATATGATTTAGAATTACTACCTGAAGATCCAAAACAATCATTGTATAAATACCTATTAAAACCTGATACTATTTTTGGAGAAAAAACAATGCAATTATGGAGTAAATATTATACATCAGATGTTTCATTTCTGAAAGATAGTCAAACACTTTTGAAAAAAAAAGAACTATTTATTTCTTCAAGTGGAGAAACTCAAGAAAAAGTAAATGATATATGGAAGGATATTAAAGAAGAAACCGCCTTTAATGAAAAATATGGTTACATTGAATGGGAAAAAATAAGCATGCTTAATAATAGTTCAAAATTTTTACAATGTCTTAGCATTTATAATATGACAGCGCCTATATTTTCTCTCATGTTGCCTATTTTTTTCCTGATACTTCCATTATTTATTTTAAAGGTTCGTGGTATGCCAATTACGATTGAAAAATATTTTGAACTTTTAAAGTTAGTGTTTAAAAAACATCAAATCGGGAAAATATTTGATATTTCAAATGCTAGTTTTGAAAAAATAATATATACCATGGCATCATTAATATTTTATGGTATCCAGATTTATCAGAATATCATGACTTGTAATAGATTTTATTACAATATGGCGAAAATACACACTCAACTATTCACAATGAGAGATTATTTAGAAAATACTATAAATACAATGGAAGTGTTAAAAACTCAATGTATTGGGTTAACCACGTTTGAACCATTTATTGCAAATATGACTCATCATCAATCGGTATGTAAAATAATGTTTAATGAATTTAAAAAAATAATTCCAAATAAATTTTCCATTAAAAAATTTTGGCAAATAGGTCACACAATGAAATGTTTTTACCAGCTTTACTCTCATAAACAATTTCACGAAACATTAGAGTATTCATTTGGGTTTACCGGTTATATTGATAACCTTAATGGAATACGCAATAATATTTCTCTAAAGAATATTGGATTATGTAAATTTAAAAAATCAACAACTACCAAATTTAAGAACGCATATTTTCCTTCATTAGTTGATGAAACTCCTATCAAAAATAGTTATAAATTGGATAAGAATTTAATTATAACGGGACCAAACGCTGCAGGAAAAACAACGTTATTAAAAACTACAATTTTCAATATAATTTTATCACAACAAATCGGGTATGGGTTTTATAAAACGGCGACGATAGAACCATATGATATGATTCATTGTTATATTAACATACCAGATACATCCGCGAGAGATAGTTTATTTCAGGCAGAAGCAAATAGATGTAAAAATATATTGAGTGAAATAGATAAACCCCAATTACATACAAATGGTTCAACCTTTAGCAATAAAAAATTAAGACATTTTTGTGTATTTGACGAATTATATTCAGGGACAAATCCATATGAAGCGATTAGTAGTGCTTATGCGTATTTAAAATATTTACATAAATACGATAATGTTAATTTTGTTCTGACAACACATTTCTTGGAATTATGTAGACGTTTAGAAAAAGAAGAAGGAATTCATAATTATCATATGAAAATAGAAACCACCGGCGATACCTTCAAATATACTTATAAAATGATAAAAGGAATATCTTATATTAAAGGAGGCGTTAAGGTTCTGAGAGACCTAGAATATCCTAATGAAATAATAAATATGACAACTCATATATTAAAAGAATTAGATATATAAATTCGTTCAATAACTATTTAAAATATATTATTAAATATCAATAATGAATATTTGCGCTGGGTTAAACTTTCTTCCTATTATAATTTCAATTCTTTGTTGTGGTTTACTATTTATTTACTTTAATGTTCGTATTACGGAAATTAAGTTTGCGGTTGAGAAACAAAACAAGGTGTTAACGTCATTTATTACAAACATCCAACATGATATTAGAGGAGGAGGAGGAGGAGTGGTTCCTTCTCATAAAAAAGATTTTGCTACGGCAGAAGCTTATGCAGCGGTAAAGCAAGGAAATGATAAAATCGTTGTTTCCGAAGACGAAGATGATAGCGATAGTAATAGCGATAGTGATAGCGATAGCGATAGCGAAGATAGCGAAGATAAAGAAGAAAGAAAAATAATTAAAGTGTGTCAATCTATTAACGCGACGTCCCAAATTATCGACCTCACTTCTCAAGTTGAAATGATTTCACTGGCATTTGAAATATTACCTGTATCTGAAGAGGGAGAGTCATCTATTACAGAAATAATAGAAACATCTATTGAAGGCGATGATCTAGAAAATAAAGATGAAGACATGGTTTCAATGAAAATTGATGATTTGAGAAAGGTTGTTGTTGAGAAACACCTATCTTCAAAGGAAGAATCTAAAAAATTGAAGAAACCTGAACTTTTAGCTTTACTTAAGAAATAAATTACATATAACAAGTCATCTCTTTATCTACATTTAGATAAACGAAAAAAGAAAAAAGAAAAAGTGTCAGTGTCAAATGTCTAGTGGTGTAATTCATTAATATATAAAATTCATTAATATATAAAATTCATTAATATATAAAATTCATTAATATATTTTATATATACATATACAAATGAGCTGGGGAACTTGTTATAAAGGGTCAAATAATATTTACCATGATTTTCCGCCAATCATGCACGATGGTAGAAATTATTCTAATTGGCAGCCAGGTGGTGCTATAAATGAACATATTCGCAAAGAAGCTAATATAAAATCAAATTGGGAATATCGTCAATATTTATCTAAAAATGCAGATGCTCTTATTAAATACAATCAAACCAGTGCATGTGATAATTGTTGTGCAAATTCATGTCATTATGGAAATAATGCTCCAGTTTCTAATAATACTCCTTATATTTTCAAATCCTGCTTAGATACTAATGAAAAAATTGGTTATGAAAATAGTGATTTAAAAAATCTTTACTTGTCTACTATCGCATTACAATCTAGAATGGTAACACCAGTTATTTCTCAACCTAACATGTTAATAAATCGTTTTCCAAGAGCTAACTAAAAATATTTCTGAAAATATAAGATTTACCGATTTTTTCATAACTTTTATCAATAAAATCAATATGTTTTCCCATCTTTAATGTATCTTCTAAAATAAGTTTATTCTCACTTTTTAATTCATTCATTTTGATTTGCATTCCATCGATTTTTTTGTGTAATTCTTTAATTTGTTGTATAATTAAATTAAGTTTTTCGTCACTATTTAAAGGAGATTTCTGTTTGGACATACTATATAATAAAATAAGTTAAAAATTAATTGTATAATTAATAATAGATGAAATTATTAAGTATTGACGTTGGTATAAAAAATTTAGCATATTGTTTAATGGATACAAATACGATTGTTTCTTGGGACGTAATAAATTTATGCGGCGAACCGCCAATATGTTCTAAAGAATGCACAAAAAAAGCTAAATATACCTATACCCCAATAAAAAATGAAGAACCTTTTTATTTTTGTAATAATCATGCAAAAAAATCCGGTTTAATTATACCTACCTCAAAATTCTCTCTTACTAAGCTTAAAAAAATGAAAATGAATGAATTACATACCATAATTTTAGAGTATAGTATTCCTATTCTATTCGATTGTCCAAAAAAAGATACGATCTTAAAGTCAATCGTAGAATTCATGAATACACACATGCTAATACCAGTCTCAGCGTTAAAAGCAAATGATATGGATTTAGTTACAATCGGAATTTCTATGAAAAAAGCTTTTGATATAGAACTAAAATCACATATTGACTCTATCGATTGTGTAGTTATTGAAAATCAAATTAGTCCTATTGCAAATAGAATGAAAACATTACAAGGAATGATAGCTCAATACTTTATTATGAAAGGTAAAACAAAAATTAGTTTCATTTCTTCTGCGAATAAATTAAAAGGACATGTTGATTTATTTGAAACCGATATTTCGACATATGGCGCTCGTAAAAAAGAAGGAATTAATGTTACTTTGAAATTAATAAGCGAAAATCATAAAGAATGGTTATCTCATTTCAATACACATAAAAAGAAAGATGATTTGGCAGATTCATATTTACAAGGAATTTGGTTCTTGAATAGTAAAAAATAATACTTTAAAAATAACGCTTTATACACTATATAATTAAATTATAAATAAATTTCTTTTGCGTATAACTTAAAGTTATAAATTGTATATAATAAACAATATGGTAGACGTTACGAATGATATTATTGACCTTAATATTGATACTATATCTACAATTGAGTTAAACCCATCTTCTTTTCAATCCAGACCATCTGTTAATTTTGGTAGTGGAATTGAATTGTTAATGAATGATAAACGTTTGAATGATGGAAAAAAATCATCGAAACTTGATATCAATTTAGAAGATTTAAATAAATTAGAAGACGAATTAAATGATTTGATTGAAGAACCCAAAAGCACGCCTGCTATATCCAAGTCTGGACTATTTAATTCATCATTTTTTGGCGGCGAAAGTATTAAATTAAATACTTTCAATATTACTCCAGATGCCGATACGGCGAATAACCAAAATGATAATGTTTCTATCGGTAGTATTGTAAGTGTTTCTAATATTGGCAAAGCAACTGCTTCTTCTTCTTCGAACGCCAATACTAAAACGTGGGATGGTTTTACCAAATTTAATAATGTTCCAATCAATCCTGATAAAAATATGTCTTACAATGCCAAGCTCTCTCCAGAAGAAATTTTAGTGGCAAAATTTAAGGTATTGAGAAATTTAGAAGAACTTGAACGAAAAGGTGTAAAACTTACCAAAAATTATTCAATGGAATCATCTCTTACAGAAATGGAAGGAGAATATGAAATGATTATTAGCGAAAAAGAAAGAAAAAATAGCTGTAAATTCCAAGGAAAAATGTTGATGGCCGCTATTACAGGTATTGAATATTTGAACAATAGATTCGACCCCTTTGATGTTAAGCTAGAAGGATGGGGAGAACAAATTAATGAAAATATAGAAGAATACGATGAAATCTTCGCAGAACTTCATGAAAAATATAAATCCAAAGCTAAAATGAGCCCTGAGTTGAAGTTACTATTTCAATTGGGCGGTTCTGCTATCATGGTTCATATGACTAATACTATGTTTAAATCAACAATGCCTGGCATGGATGATATAATGAAACAAAACCCAGAATTAATGCAACAATTTACAAGTGCAGCAGTGAATAGTATGCAAAATAGCAATCCTGGTTTCAGTGGATTTATGGGGAATTTTATTCCCGGATCAAGCAATAATAGACCTCCGCCACAACCAATGCCAACGCAAACCAATCGTAGCCAAAATGAACGTACCGCGCCTCCTACAAATAGGCCAGATTTAATGCGTGCCCGAAATGACGATGGTATTAATATACAAGAACAATTTGCATCTTATGATACTAAAGAAACAGGAGAAAAAACGATGCGTCCTGAAATGAAGGGTCCCACCGACATTAGCGATATTTTATCCGGATTAAAAACAATGTCAGTTAAGACTGCATCACCAATGAAAATAATTAATCCTACCACGATAAAAGACCAAATTCCTATTAAGAAGTCGTCTTCAGGAAAAACTCCTCGTAAACAAAAAAGCGACAAAAATATCGTAAGTTTGGATATTTAATTATATTATACATTAAATTATATTATACATTAAATTATATTATACATTAAATTATATTTTTAATTATATAATTTAATACCTACTATGTAATGTATATTTCTTTTTACGTAATCTATTTTTCCTCCTTCTAATTGTTTGTTTTTTTAACCTTTTATTTTTCATATCTCTTTGTGTTATATGGTTTCGTTTGTATTTTTTAACCTTACGTGTGTTTTTCATTGATTTATTACTACCGCCATTCTTTGAATTTAATATTTTATCAAAAGCTTCTTTGTATCCTTTATATATGGTTTCACTATTATCAGTTTCTGGTATTTCTTTAACTTGTTTAATATGAGTTTCATATTGCTGTATTATACCGGTAACTTCTTCTATTTTGTTACTTACCTTAAGTATCAGTTCGTTTATATCCTCGATTTCTTTCATAATTCTACTTTTTTCCTTATCCTCTCCATCTTTCTTTATTGCTAGATTTATTTTTAATTCATTGTTTTTTGGTATCTTCTCTCTTTCATATTTTCCCTTTTCTTCTTTTTTATCATCTTTGAATTTTTTATATCTATTTAATTCTTCATTTTTTAATTTTATATATGCTTGAATCATTGTAAATTTATTTATTTTTTCTGCTGTTTCTAAATATTGTGTTTCTAATTCTTCCAAATTTGATTTTAAATCATTGACTTTATCCAGTGGTCTATCCATCGATTCATATTTTTTTATATCTTTTTTTGATATGTTATCAGTGTTTCCATTAAAAAACTCAACTACTAATATATTTTCTTTTTCTTTTACTATTTCAGATAATTTTATTTTTAATTCCTTATTTAATGTTTCAAAATTCATTTTTATATCAGCATTATCCTTAGTGCTTTTTATTGTTTTTAAAAAATTTTTATTCAACTTATATCCTTTTTCCCACTTAGTAATAATATCTTTTTTGTATTTCTTAATAACTTCTAATTCACTCTCCTTTTTTCTTAATGCTTCTTGTATTTTTATTTTTTGAGGTTCTAATAATTTTGCATTATATTTATCACTTGGATCATCGCTTGAATCATCGCTTAATGTTTTTATTTGTTCATTTATATTTTCTTGTTTAAGTTTCAAATCTTCAATATCTTTATTCAAACCATTTGTTTGAATAAATGGCTCAGTATATTTATCATTAATGCTTTCTTCTTTTACTTTTTTATATTCGATTAAAAAATCTCCAGCATTATCTTGTTTTGTCTTTAAAAGTGCTTCAACAATATCTTCGTCGTTATCTATATTTGGAAATATCGCTTGTATTTTAATTATCGTAGTTTGTTTATCATCCTTATTTTGTTTAATACTAGTTAAAATTTCAGTTAAATCTTT
>Ga0105051_10003112_pt1 | contig 20494 bp, 14 predicted proteins | sample FRY02_FD_78383 | JGI IMG/M metagenome (GOLD analysis project Ga0105051, IMG submission 78383) | Freshwater microbial communities from Lake Fryxell liftoff mats and glacier meltwater in Antarctica - FRY-02 (megahit assembly) | ecosystem: Environmental > Aquatic > Freshwater > Ice > Glacier... | reverse complement strand
TTTCGCCGCGAGATCACAACTTCAACAGGCGTGGACTCGTGTGTGTGGTGTGAGGCAGGGAAGTACAAGTCAGACACCTCTACGGCTGTTGCCTGCACCATGTGCCCCTTCGGACAAACCGTAGGTCCCGTGCGCGCAACAAGTACCTTGCTCTGCCGGTGTCACGGTTGGATGGGCACACAGGGCGTGTGCACAAGCTGTGTGGCGGGCAAATATCGGAGCGACCTTGTGCCTGATACGTGCACTGATTGTGCTCCCGGCAAATCTTCGCGGCATGTCAACTCACAGACCGACACGTGTGAGTACTGTCCAGCGGGCGCCTACGCAGCAGACGACAGGTCTGAGTGTCTGCAGTGTCCAGCCGACCACCTCAAAACAAGTGCTGGGCCCGAGGGGTGCTGGGGAACCCTGGAGATACACAATGTGGCGCGCCGGTGTGGCGCTGGGGGGGCCATTGGTCCTTGTCCAATTTATGTAACTGCAGAACGGCATGGGTTTGCAAACACTAGACACCGTCTCGTGGATGGTGTTGTCCCCCAGCACTCGTTTGACCTTGTGAATATGAATATTGGTTCGGCAACGACAGATGTAGCAACAATTGTCATTGACCTTGAGCGGTCGTACACCCTCTCGCATTTTAGGATGTGGACATCGCATTCAGCTTTGAATGATCCAAAACAAGTAGCGTCAATGAGTGACAGCAGACATTTACAGAGCGAAGCGTCGTGTTCTGACGGGACGCTGAACGTATGCTCGACCGATTTCTGGATCAATACGATTCAATGGACGAAACAATGCGAGCCTGGCGCAACTGGCCGTTATTTTTGCTTGAAAGTGCCGGAAGGTGCTTGGTACGGCCACGAAATTAAACTGTTTGCGTTGCTGTGGTCTCCCTGCCCTGCAAACCGGTACAGGCGCGGGGATATGTGTGTCGAGTGTCCTGTGAATTCACACACACCACCGAGCAACACAGCCACCACCTGCGTGTGCAACGCGGGATTCTCGAGCAACGGCTCTGGCAACTGCACCGGATGTGCTCCCGGAACGTACAGGAACGCGCTGGACTGGCGACACGCATGCAGGCCGTGTCCCCATGGCAGCACCTCATCCGCGGGCGCGGTCGGCATATCGCAATGCTTGTGTGCAAGTGGTGTTGACATCGCCGAATACGTCCCAACCAGCGTGGTATGCTCATCCAGCTGCGGTTGCGCGCCGTCTACACTGGATGAAAACGGCGTCATTACGTTCGGGCCCGCCACATACACGGACAACGCACATTGTGTATGGGTCATCGCCTCGAGTAGCAAGATTTCCTTGCAATTTTCGAGTTTTGATACACAGAAAAACAGCGACTATGTTGTCGTCACGCGCTGTGCCACTGCCGCGTGCGATTCTGGAGTCGAAGAGCTGCGCACTACGAGCGGAGGCGGTGCAGATGTGGATTTGAACACAACTTCGGAGACCACCGCTGAGCACCCCTTCTTGCACATTTTATTCACGTCAGATGCCAGCAAGACCTTCGGCGGTTTCATTGCGAACTGGTGGACTTCCCGATCAATGTATACGTGCCTCAGATGTGACCCTGGATTATACCGTCTGTGGAGTGCGACCACAGGACTGGACTCGTGTGCACTCTGCCCTGCGCACTCGTACTCACCCCACGGCAGCAAAAGTGTAGTGCAGTGCACGTGCAACGCGGGGTACACCGGACCTGATGGACAGCTGTGCACCGCCTGCGTCGCCGGCAAATACAAATCAGAGCCCGGAAGTGTCGCATGCACCTCCTGCGTCGCCGGCAAATACAAATCAGAGTCCGGAAGTGGCACATGCACTCTGTGCAACGCGCACACGTACTCGCCGCAGAGCAGCGACAGCGTGGCAAATTGTACGTGCAACGCGGGGTACACCGGACCTGATGGCCAGCTGTGCACCGCCTGCGTCGCCGGCAAATACAAAGCACAGTCCGGAAGTGTCGCATGCACTCTGTGCAAGGCGTACTCGTATTCGCTACAGGGCAGCGACAGCGTGGCAAAGTGCACGTGCAACGCGGGGTACTCGGGTCTCCCTGGGCCCGACTGCACAGCTTGTCGAGTGGGCAAATACAGCCAGACAGGTGCACAGGGTGGGGCTTGAGTCAAGCGACATTTGACACATTAGTATTCGTATATATCCAACAGAGCACACCAGACTACAGCTTGGTAACCACGTAATTTGTAGAAAAGTGCAAATGCCATACTTTATGACACCAAACGCATGTTTTACAGGCTTCAATTCGTGTTCAGTTTTCATTTTAATTAAATCCCTGTGTAAATCACACGAAATCGAACAAAACGTGCGCTACATGGTGTTGCATACACATGTTTATAAATATTTCAACGGCAAATTTTCATCCATCTGCATGGCTCACAGGAGTTTGCTTTTGCCAGCTTCAAGTATCATGTGCGCATCGGACACATGACATATCCATATGCCGCGTGATTTGCATGCGGGAATGTGCCTTTTTAATTTGTAATGCGTGGCATGAATCTCACATATGTCCATGCATGCACCCGTATCGGCATCCATGTGCTCGAAAATGTGCTCTTCTGTCTCGCCGCCCTCGACCACATCAATCGGTTGCATACTGGTTGGCACCTTGACAATATTAGAAACAGAAAGTGAGGGTCCTAGTGTGACACCCGATACATTGTCTTGCGTTTGTGAAGCACCGACAGTCCGTAGAACATGCAGCTTCGTTTTGAGGTCCTTGACAAGTCCTGACAAGCGCTCATTCTCATGCAATACATACTGCAAGTTGGCATTGGCAATACTCAAATCAAATTTCAGACGCCTGAGTTGAGTTACGAGACCATCCATATCAACGAGCGATAGCATGTACCCATGAGACCTCCTTCATGTGACAGGAGCATGACTGTGTTGTACTCGAACTTAAATACAATACTGCCTAGTATATTTAGGAATATCACAGTGGCTTCCGACACCCTGGTGGAAGTTTCATTCATGTGATTTCATTGCTCTTCAACACAACATGTAGCGCCTCTCTTCGTCGGACATGTGTTCCAACATGACGTCGAAAACCATTTTCATTTCGTCGGCACCCAGCAGCCTCGCTGTGCACTTGTCGTTGCTGCCGAGTCGGGGGTGCGTTGCCATGCCGAGCGCCGTGCACATGTGTTGCATCATGACACCATACAGCCGGGGTATGGCGTCACTCTGTAGAAAGTCGACGACACTGCGTGCACGTTCGAATTCAGTGCTCCGCCATCCCGCATTCACATTATGGGAACGATATAATGCCTCGTTGGCGGCGTTGCGGGCAATCCTCTGCGGCAGTATTTCATACACCATCATGCCGAGCGGCGTGCATTGCTGCAAATCGGAATGATGAGGGTGGCGCGGGGGCTGTCCTTTCTTGGAAAAGCGTTTCCACATGATATCAGGAAAACGCACTGCAATTTGCAGCACGTTTTGCACTTTTTCGCGGCACGTTTCCACATCCAACTCAAACGCCACCATGTTGCGCAGCAATGCCATGAGCGGTGTCATGTCGTCGCCACTGAGGGGATTCGCGTTATTGTCGTGCTCGATCGCTGCGAAAAACGCATTAGGCGTGGCCCACAGCATCGCGTAATGAGGCAACAGCGAGATCTTCTCGTGTTCATACACGGTCCATGTGGACTTGGCTCCAGTGGTGGCAGACACACTCGCGACCCTCTCTGCCAAGAGAGAGCGTGCGAGTGAACGCAGAAGCTGAACCTGCATGGCTTCGCGGGACGGTCCCATTTTCAACGCCATCAGCATGGCGCATTCACCCTGATTTGTATGGTTCATTTTTTTCGGCATCAGCATCACGTTGGCACCTTTCTCCAGCAGATGCGCAGCGACGTCGGGGACGTTGTACTGCACGCATGAGTGTAGCGCGGTGTGACGATACACGTTTTGGTAATGTATGTTCGGCATCTGGTCCACCAGTGTGCACGCCATTGCCGAGTTTTGCTGCTGGATCGCTTGGAGCAGCAATACATCCACCTTTCCCATGACACCCGATGTGCGCACACAATGAATGCTGTGCGATTCGTTTTTGTGTTTTTAAAGCCATGTTTCGTGCCAGTAATGCTAATTCTGGACTGTACGAAGGTGCCCTGACCCCTTTGACACAAAAAAAAGCGTCACGCAGTCGTTACATGTATTGTGCGTGTACCACATCTACTGCCATTTCGAGCAGCAAATCTTCTGTTGGGTTTTTCGCGCTTAGGTACGACCATTGTGGCATGAGTACGCGCCTTTTTTGAGTACGAAACAATTTTCTCAGTGCTTGTACTGCAGAGGCATGATTACGGCGAACATTGGGGTATTGGCTGAAACATTGCACATGCTGAAGGAGCAAGTCCAACCCTCCCAAGATTCTGAGAACTTCGTCGTTGAATACCCTTCTGTTTACGTTTGGAGCGTGTTTTTGCATTCGTTCAAAGTCGATCATTTTGAACGAGAACGACTCGCCATCTGCCGTTTGAGAAATGGTCATGTTTCCACAGTGTAAATCGTTGTGCGTTATGTTTTCATGCGACATTCGCGCAGCCCCCCGGCAAAAAATCGCAATGGCTTGTTGGAAATTACACATCGCGCTAACGGTGTTGATGATCAGTATGCTCTGCCCTAATGCTATGCACTTGATACTCACACCTACCCGCTCCTGCACGGTAAAACGAACCGTGCGCCAAGGATACGACAGGAAAATATGTAGTCGGTGTCGAAACCTGCTGTCATCTAGCTGTTTGCGGTGGAACCACGCTCCGCCCATGTCATCCGATATGGTGGTGCCCGGTTGGAATGTTACATGCACATACGTAGAGGGCGAATCCACGTCGAATTGATCTACCGTGCCACACACGAGTCCTGGCGGCATCACGACCTTCTGTATCAACACCGAACGCTCCAGATCCGCCAATTTTTCGCAGGTTATGAAATTCTCAGAAAGTCCATCCATTGCCTGGTCCCACTCCACAGTACACGTAGTCGCGAAGGCGGAGCGAACCCAGATGCGTCCCGTCCGTGTGTGATCGAACCGACTACTGACACGGCTAAGTTCCACCAAAAGGTTCTCATCACGCTTCTCGATACGCTGCAGATTAACAAATCGGCGATCCTTGCCGTTTTCCCATTGCATCTCGGCACGCGCACGTGAATACCGCCCGATCAAGGCCCGGGCGCGGACCTCAGGACTGGAATTGTCGACATAAAACAAGTCTTCTTGCTTCATTTCCAAGATGGATTGTGTGCCCGAACACCCTTCCCAGTTGAAATGCACACGCATGCCCCCGACAATGCGCTCCTTTTCGAAATAACGGGCCGGAGTTTTTATATGCAACTCGCATATGCTGTCTACTATTGCGTCCTTTTGCGCCTGCTGGCTCCAGTCACGCATGTTGGTGTCAAAGCTTGCGAAAATTTTCGGTGTCATCGTGTTCTCCGGGTCAAAATTCTTCACGATGTCAAGGCCTGCATCGCCAGTATTGCCGAGCGCGCCGTCACCCATGAATTGCAGATTTCTGTTTGGATTGTGTACCAGTACGAGTTGCTCCGCCAGTACTAACAGTGCAGCCTTATTGTTCCACCTTGTATCGAGTGGTGCTTCGGCAGAAACCGTCCTCAACCAGATTGTAGGTATGGTATGCGGTATGGATTGGATTTCCACACAAGACCAGCCATCGAGGTCGCCATCGCGCTGTGCAATGCCGACCCGCCCGTGCAAAGTGCTGGTGTTGTTTGTCACCTCCACATGCGACCCTCTTGTTACTATGCGGATGTGCTTTTCGAGCACATTGATCATCAGGACCTTGCATTGTTCTTCCTGACATTTGTCGATAATTCCTTTTTCATTTATCAAAGCTGGTCTCAGAACATCCCTCAACACCGTCACAACATGTCCGACTCCAAATGCAAACAGTTTTCCGTTGTGTTTGACGCCCAGTTCCATGCACGTCACAATGTCTCGCGTGCGTAAGTTGGAGTTGTATTGCCGGATGCCCAATTTGACATGTGGCAGGTCGTCCTCGGCGACTCCCAGAATGCCTATGAAACAAGTCTTGTACATACCCTTTTTCATCCTGCATCCGTCCGGAAACATGTGTGCCGCGGGGTTCCCTTGCCAACACTCGGCAAACGTTGGAAATTGCATGTCGCCGTCATAACAACTCGAACACGCCGATTGCGATAATTCGAACATGTTTCCCTACGTGTACTCGTTACGCGTCTTATATATATTTCATGCGGGATGCGAGTGGCGGATGGCGACATTGCCCCTGCCGCAATGCACGACGATCCGAGGGGATGGCGAGAGACCTCTACACCAAGTTGTCGCGGATACACGAAAGATACACTTGCAGGACTTGAAATCCCAGGACGCATGAGAAATAGTGAAGCATGAGCTTGGTGTTGCCGAGCGGGTAAATATCCTGCTCCTGATGCAGGGCCACGTGCCCCTCAAACACCTTCAAGTTTGTGTGTGCGTGCCGTGTGGTTGTACACGCATGGTGGCTGAATGTGATCTGATGAAACAGCGTGAGCAGGCTGCGTGTGCTCACAAAAGCGTCTCGAATGTCGTCGGTTCGACTGGCATGCAGGGTGGCACACTGGTGGTCCAGAAAATGACGGAAGCGGACCAGCATGGCGTCGAGATCTATGTCTCCAATCTCGTCGACGCCCTGCCCAAGTACCATCCCCGCGTGCTCCTGTTCGGTCTTGACATCGAACCCCTCGAGGATCACAAACTTGTTCCACAGCAGATAGACAAACAGGTGACACTGCGCGGGTTCGACAGGGAGATGTTGCAGCGTGGCATGTAACTCGTGTACAGCGATAAATCCGAGCAGCTTGATGGCGACCGCCATTGTGCGCACGCACCGTTGCGTGCCATTGTCAAACACAGGGATGGACAAGCGCGCCAATGGCGGGGTGGTGGTGACCACGGCCCTCAATGCCGCTGGCAGAATTTGTGCGTTTGCACCAAACAGCTGTCGCAAGGTGCGTGTCTGGCGGCGTGCGACATGCGATAACATGCAAATGGGAACTGCGTGTGTCTTGTCCTGGCTGCGCGTTAGACGCTGGTAAAAACACACATAGCGAGACGCGTCGATTCCGGCAGTGCGAGACACGGGCGCATGCGGTCGAATATTGAGCAGCGCCGTGCGGATGTCGTCAAAACTGCGCGGTCGATCAATAAGATCCGGCGCTGCTCCACCCGCCGGCCTGTTTGCAGAAAACCACTGCAAAGCAAAAACATCGTCCGTCGGCATGGTCTTGAGATGATTCCAGTTTTCAACGTTGAGCCAGTGCATGATGGCGCCGTCCACTTCGCACACCGCCACCAGTCGGTACAGATGATGTTGATTGACATTCTGCCTGAGCGTCAGCATGCTGGTGGGGCATTCGTTCTGCATCAGCACAATGCTATCCATAATGTGGGTCTCAGCACAGTGCTCCAGGCACAGGCTGACAATGAGCTGGGCGCCGCCGGGCTCGTCGCGGGTGTCACGCCGTACCAGCAGCACGGTGTTTTCGCAGAAGACGCTGAGATGTTGCTGATCGGGTGCCACAGTGCTGCGGAAGCCAATGCTGTCGCGTGAAATGTCGGCGCGGTCGGGGAACCTGTGTTGTAAACGGTCACGCAGCAGTTCCCATAACGCCATGGCAGAGTTTGCGGCCATCATGTTTGGCATACCCATGTACAAGTGCTGGCACAAGTATACAAACACACGCCTGGCATAATTGCTGCCCACAGGTGCACGCTGCTGCAGGAAATTGAGCACTCGACGGTCCTGGTTGTCGTGGATGCAGTGGAAAATGTGGAATCTTGACGAAATAGTGGTGGCAGCGTTGGTGGTGTCGAGCGACCTTTCTGCAAGCACGTTGAGCGCTGCATTTGCCAGATTAGGGTGGTTTCGCGTAAACCCTGTACGCAGCTGCTGTCGCAAGTATGGTGCCAGCTGCGATTCATCGACTCTGAGATACACCAACTCGGCTTCTCTCAAATTAGTTACATACGCCATGATGGTGAGTTCTGTGGACGGTACAAGCTGCCTGGTGGCAGCAATGCCACCACCGCTACCGGCGGCGACTGTCGTCGCAGTAGTTGCGACTGTTGCACCTGGACGGTGTATGGCCTGCCGCAGATCCACCTCGCACAAAAACATGGAGAAAACGATGTGAAGCCCCGAACACGCCGCCAGATAGTCAAAGAGGACGTTGTCGTTGTGGCCAATGTTGACAGGCACGGGCGTCTCTGCAGTGTGCGAGAACCCCAACACCTTGTCGAGGCGATTGATGGCATGCACCTGCACACATGCCATGCACAGGAACACGCTCCTTTCTCCAAAGAGCACTCGGTCGTACACGAGACGGCCAAGTTCGGTATTGGCGTCCTGTTTCATTTTGCGCAACTTTGCCGTGTCGGACAGACTTATGATTCTACCCGCATACTCGGTGCAACATGTTGCTACGCCCTCACCGTCGGGTGGCGCAGTCATGACGTCGCAGTAGGCGCACAGCCCGTTCTGCCGTGTCCACACGGCTTTGGCATCATCTGAGCATGCAGTTTGCCGCAAAATCCATTGACGTCCCACATCGGGCGAGAGGAGCGTCGCAATGTCTCTGTGCACTACACGTATCAAGTTGTTGCCAATCATCACCTGGTTCACGCCCGCGGCCGCGCGTATTCCTCTCTGCGTCTGTGGCCAGTCGAAAGAGTCGATTCGGACCGTCTGTTGCCGCGAAAACAAACGGTACGTGTAAACGTGGCTATCATTGGTGGTGGACCGAAGAAGATAGTCGCAAATTCGCGCGTAGTCCAGCAAACACGTCTTTCGGGTTGCCGCCGACAACACCGACGCAACTTGATGGTTGCGAATTCCGGCGGTCGCCAGCTGCCGATCGCGCAATGCTCTTCGCGCTGCCACCGTCATATTGCGGCGTCTCCGTGGCATTGGAGGCGTTTGGTACTTTTGAAATTGGTACCCAATACATACCCGGATGGGCAATTTGTTGTCGAGGACAGACTGTGACCGACTGCTGTCGTCACTTTCGGCACCGTTGTTGATGTCACCATTGTTGTCGCCAGACGCGTCATCTCCATCGTCACCGCCACCGCCATCACTGCCGTCACTGTCATCATTGCTGTGGTTGTTGTTTTGTGCGCTTGGGGGTGCCGGTCGACGACGTGGTGCAGCGTATCCCTGATTACGTATTGCGTCGTCGTCCTGGTCTGCTGCTGGCACGTTGTCCTTGCACAAATGGTAAATCCAGCGGTCTTCAATCTGTTTTTTCAACGAAATCGTCTCGGACATTTCATTCTCCACTGCAGTCCACGATACCACAGGTGTAGACGTGTGTATGTGGGTGCACATGTGAGAGACTGAGGGAGAATTTGTGCTTCGTAAGTCAATGTATTACAAGCAAGTACACACAATGTCAGTTCCCGTGCCTCACCTATGATGTAGAAAACGCACAAGTTGTGTCGTTTCACTTTGATCAGGAGATCGACGTCATTTCTTTGTGGTGGTAGTCTGGCCTGTGCAACCAGTGGCATGGCAGCCCCCCCGCCTCTACCGCCACGTCCTCTCCCATTACCATTCAGTGGCATACCAAGACCCGCGCCTCTACCGCCACGTCCTACGTTTCGTCCGCCACCACGGCCTCGGCCAATAACACCGGGGCCCGCTTGGGCACCTCCCCGCACGGCGCGTGCTCGTCTGGGAGCACTCCTTGGCACCATGTAGATTCTCTTTTCAAACTCAAACGACCATGTCCACTTGTCTGCAACATGGCTGTCTGCATCGATGGTGCATATGATGTTCTGGATTTCCTGCAGCAACGTCATGCCAAGCAGACACGTGACGACAGGGGTGGCATGCCGTTGCGGCACAAAGGCGGTTTTGTGTGTCTCTGTTGTTAATAGAGCTTTCACTATGCAGTCTCCACACAGTACATCAACGGACAACTGCTCTGGCCGCAGCTCCTCACACACATGCATCAGCACAAACTTATCGGCCTGCCGACACAGTGCACATACGTGTTGTTGATTGAAAAGCGAACCACCGAAGCAGTGCTCGTCGTTCTTGTCGCCGTTGCATTGTCCGCCACATGCGGCATAGATGACATGGTTTCCAGTGACGCCTGGATCGCGTACTCGCCAACAGTTGTAATTGTTCATTGTGCCGCTGTTTCGTGCAGACAAGTGACAGACAATATATATATATATATATGCTCGGTATCATTCCCATCTAATACTACGTAAACATACACACACGCAGCATGTTGGGCCTGCGCGCGATCGCACAGATTGAGGCGCAGCTTTTATTAATTAAGTGTATGTAATTTGAACTGTAGCAGTGGGAGTGTCCTGAATGTTGTTTAGGCGCACCCGCATGGGAATGTGCACATTGTTAGCATTCGCACTTTTACGGATAAACCCGACACCAGCACGGAGCGTGCATTGGTGTGCACTCGGGATCAGTGCTGGGTTGTTGGGCAACTGCATGAACAGTGTCCCGGTGGATGATGCCGACCGAATAATTTGATAAACATTGTCTATCCTGTGTATTGGGTCGATGTTCACAGGGCCCCATCGGTCTACGTCATAGCGGAGCACCACCCCATTCTGTCCTTGGTGTCCATTTTCAAAAACCATCACCACATCTCCACTCATCCAGAGACCGCCTGTGCTGCTGGATAGAATTTGTTTGACCGTCGACTGCGCGGCAGCATTGAAATGGGCAAAAATGAAAGTTGTCGGAATATTGCCATGCGGAATTGCGATTTGCCGTGTCGTTTCACAAAGTTGAGTCACAATCGATAGAATAAAAAACGCCAACACCCTTGACATCATTATCCGCAGTGATAATCTCGCTGCGGTATGCCACGCGAATACTCGCGCTTTATATACGTTATACTTTCCTGTTTGCAGACAAGGTGTAGTGATGCAGCTGGAAAGCGCAGGGGGTGTTCATGTTATTCTTATGCCAACGACTTTCTACACGAGCTGCAGAATCGATTTTTATTACAAAACAAGGTGTACAGATTGCATTCGATGCAGGCATGCACATGCTTTATGCGGCGTGCATGATAAGGTCTGCGCAGCGTTTGATGTAGTACAAATAACAGCGCAACACGGTGAACGACGCGATGGACAGCTCTGATCCTGCCATGTACACTTTGACCGCGTACTCGCTGAGTGCTTCGTTCGTCTCATGTGAGTGCTTCTTCTGGATGACGGCAATCGTTGTTGGAGTGATGACCGGGTGCATTTCCGACGGCACCTTTTGAAAAACCGCCCCTGTGGGAAAATTAAACATGACCTCGTCGCCGACGGCCAGGGGCGCAAACTGCACAAACTTTGCGTGAAGTCGGATTTGCGAATATGTCCCGGCATGCTTCGCTAATAGCAGGTACCGAGCATCTTGCGGCGACGTGGGCACACTTTCCTCCACCGACAACATACTACACTCGGCCGACTCCAACAGCGACAAAAATGGACCAGTCCTGCGCTTCTTCCTTGAACTGAACACCACCTTCAGTTTGTCGCCACAACGTTTTTGTGGCAGTGAAAGGAGGCCGGAGCCGCCGCCGCCGACGGCATCACTGCAGCACAAGACGGCATCGGTCTGTGGAGATGTGGGGTGCCAGGACATGGAGTTTGATTTTCTTCTTTGTGTTTGCAAAGTCCTTTTATAGACGAAATTGCCCCGAAATAGGCCCAAAACAGAGACCCTGTGGTGGCTACGTCTGACGTTGGTATAGCAACGCAACCACTGTGCGCTTCACAATATCACTCTCTAATTGTTGTTCAGAAATAATCCCTACCTTGGCATCGTTGAACTCGAGCCACTGCATGTCCCCAGCTGCGTTCTTGACACGTGCAATACTGATATAATGTCCATGGGAAAATACGCGCGATTGTCCTCTTGCATAGTCCTCGTGTCGGATAAGCGACAACAAGTTGTAGCTGCCATAGTTGTCCTTGTCGTGTCGAATATCGCCAAACCCCAAATTTTCCAGCGGGAAATCGAGAAGATGGTTGATTTTACGGTCCGGCTGAACATCTCCCAATGCTTGGTAATCACGCTGCACCCGGTTCACGGTGAGAAGAAGGAATTTTGGTGTTTGGTGGCAGATATTTGTCACGCGGCCCACTTGATGGGCGCTCTCTCCCTGCATCACACCGCAACCGCAATGCCATTCCCTTAAGTTTCCTTCAGACATGTGTGCGTCAAGAGCATACTGCAACACCATACGATCGACACTTCCGTGGCTTGCCTGCATTGGCAACGTGACGTCAGTGTAAGCTGTTGGATCTGATATGGACGACATAAAACACCCGGGGATGGCGCATTTGGTGACGGTGAGCATGTCTACGCCGATTCGGTTGTATGTCATGGGAATGCCGTGTGCTTCAATACAAAGGATGGCGCTGTTCAAAAAAACTAGCGCGTCATTCTGGTCGTCTTCGCCCACATCATTGTCGTATACTTTGAATATTTTCCTGAGCTTCAGCATGAGCGTGCCAATACTCTCATAGTTGCGCAGTTTATCAAACATTTCCAAGAGCACAAATGCGATATCCTTTTCGGGCGAAACGACGCTGACGTCATCCGAACACAGTTGCAGATTGTCATAACAGCCGCTGTGCAGCAAAATTTGCACACATGCCGCTATGAAACACGAATTTCCCGTGTTTTCCATTCCCGCTGGCAGGCCATCGCGCCGGCGCATGTCAAGCCATTTGGGTTCCATTTCTTCGTCTTCAAAGTCAACCAACACTGATTCAGATGATTCTTCGTCTTCCATTCCGTCGCTGCGTGCCTCCTCATCATCCATTCCGTCGTTGCATGCCTCCTCGTCATCCATTCCGTCGTTGCATGCCGCATCGTCACCCATTCCGTCGTTGCATGCCGCATCGTCACCCATATCGTCGTCGCCGTTGTACTGCTGCATTAATGGACATTGTTTCCTCATGTGTTCCCTCATCATGTCCACCCTCACACACATTTCTTGTTGTTGCAATATCTGTAAGTGATTCAGCAATGTGCTTGGTATATTGCTCTGACCCTTACCGTCGACGCGGCCGTTTTGCTGCGCTCGTTCGCCTTGTACTCGCATGTGCTCCGCGAGAATGCGCTGCTGGACGGTTGAGGTGACAGGGTGCGAAAAGCAATTCAGTGTGGGGTCGAATGCCATTGCAGCAGCCGGAGGAGGAGGTGTAATGACCATCAACACATTGTATGCCGTCTTCACTGTTGCATAGTAATTCATAGCCAAATAGTTCCGAATTTCATGCGCGTCTCCTGTTCGTCTCCTTGCAGGTGCGAGCAAATCGAGAGATTGCTTCACGTCGTCATCGTCAAAGATATTTGACAGGCGTAAACCGGATCTTTGGTCGAAGCCTCCGTGACTTTCGACAATACAGCGCTGGAAGCACTCGCGGTCGCATCTGCATGCGACCCCATACCGTCGCTTCTGCACTTCCCTGAAGTTTCTCCACTCGATCCCTCCGCGAACACCGTTGTGCTCGTACTTTGCGCTACACACCTCGCTGTATAAGCCTGTGTCTTTTGCGCTACCACTCGTGAAAATACGTATTTTGTCAGTGATGCATGGGATGCAAACACCGTGCTCGAGCCGACACGATACATCCATGTCATCTGGGTTTCCAACTTTGTATGTTTGTTCCATTTCGTCAAAGTACCACTCCTGCCGACGAATGTTGCTGTATTCCACTAAATTCCACTTTTTGTCCATTGCTGGTCGCGGCTTCGCTTCACACCACGGCGCGCAAATATCGACCCGTGGCGTGTCAAGCACGTTGTACTCGATGGTGATCTCCTCACCTTCCGACACGTCCTCCAACATCACCAATAGCAACATCGACACCTCCCCTGCTGGAGCGATGCTTTTAAGATACGCGTTCGGCACACACGCATGATTTATTTTGCCAATTGAGCCAAGGACGTAGTAGGTTCGATCGGGACGCACCGCAACAAAGCCATGCAAAACGCATAGGTCACGAAGCCATTGAGCAACATTTCCGCGTTTTTTCATTAATTTCACCATGTACTCGGCGCTTTGTGGCTTGTTCTGTTTCACCGACGCCCATTGCTCCAACAGTACCAAATCGGTGCACGTCAAGACGTTGCATTTGAAAAGGACGAGCGTATCGGTGGCTTTTAAATTGGTCCCACTTGTGATATGTGATTTTGCAAAAAGACCGACCCTCCTGCTTCCTATCTCGGGGGTTGACTCGAAAATGGGTTGATTCAGTCCTTGGTATTGCAGTGGCTTGACGCCTCTCGTTGTCAAGTACACCGCCGGCCGTTCGGGCAATTTTGTGGGCGCGAGTGGTGTCGGCGTCGGCGGCTTTGCTTTGGGGGGCTTTTTTTGCATCATGATCTGCAGCTCACGCGATTTTTGCAAATGTACCTGTGTTTTGAGACCTGTATTCGCCACTTATATAGAACCGAAGCCCCGAATCTAATCCCGTCGAAACGGGATTACGGGTACCAAAGCGACAATCTGATTCATAAACGGTCGTTACCGACCGTAAGGCGACACCTGCTGTTGTAGTTTCCATCCCCGCTGCCGTCCCCGCAAAACTTGGCCCTACATGCGCCTATGCCTCGCATCGACCCAGAAGCACGTGCAATCCGTCGGCATAGCCACCCGCTGCCACGAAACTCGTCTTTTCGAAGGTGCACCGTAGCAATTCACCGTGCAAGTGCCGGAAATCCGAGGCAGCACCCGGTCGCGTACAAATCGGGCCCGGAATGCTCTTTGTGCCATTTTTCTGCTGCTTACCAGCGGCGCCGCTATATAAGCGAGAGAGCAATACCGTGCAAAAAAAATCGCAATGTTACAGTGTGAATGCTGCCACGTTCTCCAGAACGACATGGAAATGATGGCGTATAAATTTGAGGATCGAATTCATTATGTGTGTATGACATGCAATAATACGGATACAGCACAAGAATACATTCACGAAGTACACACAACGAACCAGAAGCACTTAATTACGCTTAACCAAGATCGCGACGAATTGCAACGACGAGTAGCAGAGCTTGAAAGAAATGAAAGTGTTCTGCGTAACTCTCTCCGGGCGCTGCAGGCGGAGATTGCCTCGTACAAGGACATGGAGACAGGGTATAGCACACAAATCGCAGGACTTGTGCAGAAAATAGAAAACGGCGAGATTGCTCGTACTATGGTGGAAGACCAGGTTAATCGACGGGCCTTGCGTCAGGTCGAAGGCAAAATGTACGGCAAATTACCGCCCGCCGGCGAGCGCACCCTGGCGTTTGCGATGCTCGTGCAGCCTCGCCTTGGTAATATGGAACGCTGTCTGGCAAAGAGTTTGGCGGGACAAACGGATGTTTTACAGATGATCTACAATATGTGTCTGACGAAGAGCACTCTTGATGTTCAGAATGACAACTGCCAAACTCTGACGACAATGCTGCAAACACTGTTGCAAAAAGACCCATCTACTATAATAGAAAAAATTAACATTGTTCTCTACAACAAGAGCACAATAAGGACTGCAGAGCAGGGAGTTCTCTGCAATATCAATGCGATTGGTGTCCTCGATGTAGATGTTGGGCAAACACTACAGCACGTGCTTTTTTCAAGAGAATTCCAAAATCGCGATTTTGAAGAGCGACGTAGGATTTCAGTTCCCGGATGTGGCAGGCTTCGAACTCTACCGCCAATGCCGACCCGGATTAACAGTTACGTGTCGGGAATGGTAGAAACTATTCATAATTTTTCGGCTGGTCTCTTAGCGATCGACATGCCCGCAGGTTCTTGCGGCTTGTTATGTGTGATGGTGAATCAATTCTGCGATCACGACGACTCGTGTGGCGAATTAGTTGTGCCCACAATTACGCAAGGAGGCTCGTTGACCACACCTGCTGTGTCGGTGTCAATAGCACCCGAGTATGAGATATGTAAAATTTCACTCTACAATTTAGGCGACAGAGACCTCTTCTTTTCTGGGAATCCGTTCGCAAAAAGCGCACAGCTACACACAGGTGATTTTGTGATCCGTCGTGGTACCGACGGAGTGGTGCCCAAGCATGATTCCAACGCTGTGCCTGCACGTGGGTTCGTCTACCTGGAAACCATCTACATAGACGCAGAAGAAACGACCCCCGAATTTCACCTTCAAGACGTCAACGGTAAAGTCGTCGTCACTTTTGCCTTACAATTTGGACAATGAAAACCAGTTGTGTTGTTTTTATTAAATATGTTCCGAAACAGAGGAGTGTCGCAAAAAAAATGCAAAACTTGGCCCCACTTGCGCCTATGCCTCGCATCGACCCAGAAGGACCTGCAATCCGTCGGCATAGCCAGCCGCTGCCCCGAAACTGGTCTTTTCGAAGATGCACCGTAGCAATTCACCGTCCAAGTGCCGGAATTCCGAGGCAGCACCCAGCCGTGGATGGCAGCCCATAAAAACAGCGAGTGCGAAATCGGGGCGCGGCTTATGCCAGCGCCCGATGCGAGCGGTTGCCAGCTCGCTGCACATCACGCACGTTGGCTGCCAGAACCCACCCATGCCGTGCAGGTGTCGACCCCACAGATATATACCGCCGTTATCGTCGACAGCCGACGACGTGTCATCTCCAGCAGCAATCAGCTTGATTTTGTTGGTTGCGAGACACGCGGTGTGTACACGCCGGAAGAAAAAGCAGGGCACGTCCTCCTGACCGAGGGTGTCGGTATACTGTGTGCCGAGACAGGAACCGCCACCACCGGTCGACCACACCTCGTGGTTTTCCGTGAGTAATAAAGTGTGGAATGTGCCGCACGCCACCATGTGCACGCCCGGACGCCCGATCTCCCGAGCTTTCCACGCGCACTGGAGCACCGCAATTGTGGAATGCGTTGGGCCAATCCCGAGCTCGCCCGACTCTCCGTTCCCACATACCCACAAGGCACCGTCCGCTGTCACTGCCATGGAAAAGTCGTCGCCAGCGTCCAAAAACACGAAATTGCTATCTTCCAGTGCACTTGACGTCACTGCGACAGGGATCGCTACAGGACTGTAATGGCCATTCCCCAGCTGGCCCTTGCTATTGCCACCCCAAGTGAACAGTTTGCCCGGCGACCTACCAATCGCCATAGTGTGCATGTTCCCGGTAGCCACCATTCCGATAGGAGAGTTGTTGAAGTGAGTGCTGTCAATCATGGTGAACTCGCTTCTATCACGGTTGTCGCCCAGCCCAAGCTGGCCATACCGTCCGTCGCCACAAGTCCAAACTTGTCCTGCTGTATTCACGAGAACAGTGAAATCGAGCCCACATGCAACCATGAGGGCTGCACACCGTCCAAAGTGCCGCGAAAGTAGTCGCTCCGGCACATTCCGTGCCGTTTTGCCACTCCCCGTGATGTCTGTGCCCAACTGACCAAATATTCCAGTGCCCCAGGTGTACAAATGGCCACTTGTACCGACGCACGCACCATGGCTGTTGCCAGCAGAAGACATAACAACCTCATCTCCGGCGAATGCCAATGCACTGCTGATCAAGACGGGACGAGGTTGTTGGACAAAATTGCCCAATCCCAGCTGTCCCGTGTCATTCTCTCCAAATCCATACAGGTCGCCATGCTCGGTGAGCATGTATGCGAATTTGCCACTGAGCGAGAGCGACATCGCACACACTCGTACACGAGTGGTCACCGTGCGTGCTGTCAAATTGTTGCAAGAAGTTCAGCCCGCTTTTCCCTGCCGCATGCTTTAAATGCACACACCGGACATCACCAGCACACACACCCGCAAAAATGTGCGTTTGGGCCCGTATCGACTTTGCTATAACAAAACAACCAGAAAAGCGCGTGTTGGAGCTCGTTCTGACCCCGGATCACAGTGCTAAGTGACACCCATGAATGGTGGGACTATTTTTGCTGTTTGGTGGTCACATTTTGTCCATCGCGCTCTTATTTAATGGAAGCGAGCATGCGGCCCAGAGCATCACCGACTCAACACAACATGTCGGACACGGACAGCAAGAGAGCCATGAAGGGTGCCGAGCACGTTCCGGCCAAGAAACGCGCGGCCGCTGCTGCACTGGCTGCGGCAGAAGCCTTCACAGGCATCGAAGACGCCGACAACACCGATGACAGAGCTCCTGCAATGTCACCTCGCAATCGCAAATCTAAGAAACAGGACCGCAAACAGCTCAAGCAGACACCTGTCGTAGCCGCCAAGATGATTGAGTCCAAAGAGGAGGATGTCGAGGATGAGGCTGAGGAGGAGGACGAGGAGGCCGAGGAGGAGGCCGAGGAGGAGGAAAAGGTGACGGAGGTCAAGGAGGAGAAAGTGGTGGTTTTGTTGCCTCCGACCCCCCCTCCCGTGATGGAGGCAGCGGCGGCTGAAGTGCATGTCAAGGTGGAGGACATCGCGGTGAATTCGGCAGAAACGACTGATAAGGAATCGAGGATGTGCAGTGATGGCAAGGTTTTGTCGATTTGTCCGTCTGTGCGCAAGCTGGTGTCGAATGTGGCGAAAGCTTCGAGTGGACCGGCCAACGTGCTCTCAGTCACATCTCGTCCCGAGACGCATGTGCTTGTCATGATCACAAACGACGTCGAGTGGGTTACCAAGATGAACAAGGAAAGGGAATCTGCGTTTACGAACCTGAATTTCGTAGTACTCAAGGTGCTAGAGCCTGGCTTCAATTCGGCGCCCTATGAGAAGGCGGAGGGTGCAAATGCTAAGCAGCTTGTGTACTGCGACAAAAAGGGCAAGTGCCTCAACGGTAAGCCCACCAAACTAGCAACTGTGACTGTTGTCGACAATGTGAAGCATCTCGATTTGAAGACGTGGGAAATGCACCCTTCGGCCATGATGAAGACGAAATGGCGTGGTCTACCGACCGAATGTGTGGGTGTTATCTCTCCCGGTTTGCCGTTTTCATGCAGTATTTTCAACGAGAATAAGGACAGTGTCATGGAAAACGACAACACCGAGAACAACCTCAAGCCTTTCTCTCTTGCCATCATCGGATTGGTGGTGAAGTCTCGTGAGCAGTGTGCGGCAGGCTATGGTGTCGGCGTGAAGAGCATCAAACACATCGAGGGCGCCAACGCCACCATGACGGGCTTGTATCATGATCGTTGCTTTTACACAGACAGTCGCCCCATCTCCGAGCAGACTGACGAGCGTCTGGCAATCAAGACGCGTTGCAAGGAGTATTCCACCGACCTTCTATTCGTCAATAAGCTGATCCGCTACTCGTCGCAGAAGTACTCCACCAACGAAAAACCGGTGGTGTTGATCCTGCCGTCGGCTCTCGGCGACAAGTGGAGCAACCGTCATCATGTGCACATGCAGCCCAACAACGAGCTGCTCGAGCTCGAAATGACCGACCCAGAGAGCATGTATCACGGGAAGCGATTTCGCATCTGCATTCCAGAAAACATGTTCACCATCGAAGAGACGGGCCTTATGTGGATTCAGTTTTACTTCCAGTGGCTCCTTGACGCCAACGTGTGTCGCATCATGGTGGTGCACGACGAATACCAGTACAACCGCATGACCGACGGGACCGGCAGCGCCAGCATGCACTGTGTCTTGGTCCCGGCAGAGGAGCTGCTGCTGAGCGACAAGTGCGAGCCGCTGCATCTTTCTGCGGCTGTCATGTCGTCTCTGCAGGAGCGCATCACCGGCAGGAAAAACTCGCTGCAAATGTACACCGGGTGGGTGGTCCGCCATGATCTCGTCGCCAACAAAACATATGCCGTGCTCTTTGATTCTACCAAGGCGTACGGTCCCGAAGTCGACAAGAAGAGTGCAGGGGAGGACTATGTGTCGGCGGGTGTGTCGGCCGGTGTGCAGACGGAGGAGTTCGACCCTGCGCACGAGCACACTTCCATCGTGTGCCGCATCTACAAGGGCATGAACCCAGCGAGGCACATCTGGCGCGCGTATCTGCTCATCATCGACAATGAACAAGACACTGTGGAGAGGATGTTCCAGATCGGACTCAAGTCGAGGCCAGCCTACGCCAAGGCCGCTGCGTCGGGTGGCGTGGCTGCCGATTCCAACATCTTTGAGAGTTGCGACATGGACTTTGAGTAGGGTGTTTGTATGGGTGCACTCGCACATGGTGTTACAACAACGAATTCACCGCTCACATTTATTGCATTCTCGTACTCACAGCATACACTCTACCTCTGTCACATGGTGCCCTACCCAAAACATCTGCGACAGAATTCACTGTTCCCCGCCTCACACACTGTTACCGTGTTGTAATAAAATCTAGCAAAGGGAAAAGTGTCGATGGTGTGGGTGGATCGCGGTGTTGCATCGCATTACGTGCACCTTGACTAACGCTTGAAAAAATCTGGACAGTTGTCGAGGAGCGCTGGGGGGACTCCAACTACATGCGCGTTGGCCAACGCGTGGCACAACTGCATGGCCGCAAATCTGGTACCCATCAGTGGGGTG
>Ga0105051_10003105_pt1 | contig 20551 bp, 19 predicted proteins | sample FRY02_FD_78383 | JGI IMG/M metagenome (GOLD analysis project Ga0105051, IMG submission 78383) | Freshwater microbial communities from Lake Fryxell liftoff mats and glacier meltwater in Antarctica - FRY-02 (megahit assembly) | ecosystem: Environmental > Aquatic > Freshwater > Ice > Glacier... | reverse complement strand
CTAAAGTTCAATGGATTCTTAGTACTATTATTAGTACTAGTGGCGCAAATTACTTTTGCGCAAGAGAGAGTTGTTTCAGGAGTTGTTTCTGACAATGCTGGATTGCCTTTACCAGGCGTGAGTATTGCTGTAAAAGGGACTAAATCTGGAACACAAACTGATTTTGACGGAAAATTTTCTATCAGAGCAACATCAAGCCAAGTATTGGTTTTTAGCTTTGTGGGGATGAAAACCCAACAAGTATCAGCCGGATCGGTTAAAGTCAATGTAAAAATGCAGGACGACTCACAAGTCCTTGATGAAGTTGTGGTAACCGCTTTAGGTGTTGCAAGACAAAAGAAAACACTGACTTACCAAACAGAAAAAGTTGACGCCAAGGAATTGGTTAAAGTCGATCCAACAAGAGCTTCAAGCGCATTGGCTGGTAAGGTTGCAGGTTTGCAAATTAACGTTCAAGATAATGGGGTTAATCCTTCAACACAAATTATTTTAAGGGGTTTAAGATCAATCAGTCAAAGTAACTCTGCTTTAATTGTAATTGACGGATCAATCTCCACGCAAGGAGCTTTTGACAATTTAAACCCTCGTGACATTGAAAGCTTAAATATCTTAAAGGGAGCAACTGCTGCTACTCTTTATGGTTCATTAGCTGGTAATGGTGCCATCATAGTGGAAACCAAAAAAGGAAAAATTGGTGAATCTTTCGTAATTGGATTGAGCTCAACCACAACATTAGAAGAGGTTGCCTATATGCCAGAATTCCAAAGTAAATATGGACTTGGTTGGCAAGGTGCTTATGACAATATCGAAAACACAAACTGGGGACCTCGTTTTGATGGTCAAGTTCGTCAAATTGGGCCTGTATTTGGTGACGGTACTTTTCAAACAGTACCTTATGCTCCAGTGAAAAACAACTTGAGAGATTTTTTTAAAACTGGTATTACTGCATTAAACACTGTATCATTTAGTGGTGGAGATGAAACAAGCACCTTCTTTATGTCCATTGGAGACCAGAGAACAGATGGTATAGTGACTGGGGATGAATACAAAAGAAATACTTTTCGTTTGAATGCCACAAAGAAAATGGGTAATTTACAATTAGGTTTCACTTCTAACTATTTGACGGACAAAACTAGCGTTGTTGGAAATACCATAGGGAACCAAGACAGACCCTTATATTGGTTCATACTTAATACAGCTTCCAATATACCTTTGTCAAACTACAAAGATTGGAGAAATGATTTGTACTCTTCTCCTGATGGTTATTTTAATGGTTATTATGAAAATCCTTGGTGGGCTATTGACAATAACAGAAACGACAATCAATCATCTAGGTTAACAGCCAATTTCTCTGCCGTTTATGACATTAACAAATGGTTAAATTTCACTGCAAGAGCTGGTCTTAACACGACATCTGGAATCGGAAAAAACTGGAGGTCAAGACAAGTTTATGACAAAATCCTACAACCTGCCGCCAATGACATTAGCTCTTTTGTTGAAGATCGTGAATTTCAATCATTTAACTACACAGGAGAAGCGTTGCTAAGTGCCAAATTCGACATTACAAGTGATTTCGATTTTATTGGCCTTCTAGGTGCTCAGACTAATAGCCTCAGCTCTAGAAATAGCCTTATTAGAGCAAATAATTTAAGTATACCTGGTTTTTATGATGTTTCTAACGGAACCGGACAACCAGAAGTTACGGTTAATGAATCAAACAAAAAAACGATTGGTTATTTTGCCGATTTAACTTTTGGATACAAACAGTTCATCTATTTAAATCTTCAAGGACGTTATGACACTACGTCGACATTGGCTGCGGCAGAAAATAGTTACTTTTATCCAGCGGCAGGATTATCTTTTGTTATAACAGAAGCTTTTCCTTCTTTAAAAGATAGCGGTTTATCTTTCGGTAAATTGACATTAAGTAACTCTACTGTATACAATGACTTAGGAGCTTATCAAATAAATGAAACATTCTCACAATCAAATGGTTTTCCTTTTGGTGATTTGAATGGATTTGCGCAAAGTGGCACAGCTGTAGATAGTGGAATTTCCAAAGAAAAAATAAACACTACAGAATTTGGTGCAAATTTAGCTTTCTTCAAAAACAGATTAAGAGTTGATGCAGCTTATTTTATAACTAAATCTACCAATTTAATTACATTCACGACACCATCCGTTTCTTCAGGTTCTACAAATTTTTTGACCAATATTGGAGAAATTGAAGGTAAAGGTTTTGAATTGACTCTAGGAGGAACTGTTTTACAGACTAATGATTTTAGCTGGGACTTAAATATAAATTACTCCGCAAACGAAGCCGTTGTAAAATCAATTACCGAAGGTGTAAATGAAATTACAGTTACTAGCAATGGTACATTTGGTGTTTTTGCGATTGTTGGAGAAGCGTTCCCGCAGATTAAAGCGAGTTCTTATGTTAGAGATCCACAAGGTAACGTGGTTATAGATGCATCAAGTGGAAATCCATTAGTTGGAGGTTTAAAAAACTTGGGTAAAACTACACCAGATTATATTATTGGTTTAACATCTTCCGTCAATTATAAAAATTGGAATTTGTCAACTACTGTGGACTATAGAACTGGTCATGTTTACTATGAACAAGGATCAGATGTTATGGAGTTTACAGGAAGATCTATTGAATCCGCTTCGTCAGATAGACAAGATTTTGTATTCCCTAATTCTGTAGTAGAAACTAGTCCTGGCGTATTTGCACCAAACACTAATATTCCCGTTACTGATGGTCGTCAAGATTTTTGGACAAATACCTACAACGAAATTAAAGAAAACTACGTAAAAGATGCAACTGCATTTAAAATTAGAGAGTTGGCTTTAAATTATAATTTATCAAAAAAATATTTAGAAAACACACCTCTAAAATCTTTTAGAATTGGTCTTGTTGGTAGAAATATATTAACATTGTTACCAAAAGAAAACCGTTTTTCGGATCCTGAATTTAACAACACTAATTCTAACGCGATAGGGGTTGGAGGTTATGAACAGTCTCCGCCAACAACATCTTACGGATTTAGTCTAAATGTAGAATTTTAAAAAATAATCTAATTATGAAAAATATATTAATATCAATCAAAATGATGGCAGTAGTTTTATTACTGACATCATGTAGCGATAGTTTTGGAGACATCAATATTGATCCAAACAATCCATCACAAGTTAGTCCAAATCTAATTTTACCAGTTGCACTAAACTATTCCGCTTTTTCTCAAGAACGCAACCGAGGTAATAATACTTTGGGGAATTTAATGATGTACAACTGGAGTCAAAGTGATGGTTTTTCTTGGTACACAGATGAATTTTTATACCTTACCACTTCATCGTTTTATCAACAAAACTTTGACTATGTATATGCTAATGCTTTAAAACAGTACAACGCATTGAGTACACTACAAGGCGACGAAAATGGTTATTATGTAGCCATTGGCAATATTATGAAAGCGTATCACTTCAACATATTAGTTGATACTTATGGCGATATTCCATATTCAGAAGCATTACAGAGAGGTAGTAACCCAACTCCTAAATATGACAATGCACAAGAAATTTATACTGATTTAGTTGCTAAATTAACAGCTGCAATTGCTTTAATAGATGCAACAAATGCTGATACTAAAATCAAGGCATTAGTTCCCGGCTCAGATGATGGGATTTTTAAAGGTGATATGCTTAAGTGGAAAAAATTCGCAAACTCTATAAAATTAAGAATGTTGGCTCGTCAATCTGGTATGGCATCTCGTGCAGCTTATATTAATACTCAACTAGCCATTATAGGAGCCGAAGGTTCAGGATATATTACTACAAATGTTGAAGTAAATATTGGATACAATGCAACAGCAAACCAACAAAATCCTAAATGGGATGCATTTGGTTATGATGTAGCTGGTACGGTTACAAATAACAATCAAGCTACTTGTGCAACAGACTATATCTTGGCCTATTTAATAAGTACAAATGACCCAAGACTTAATCAAATTTATGAACTACCTGCTACAGGCCATTTAGGTGTTAAGCAAGGATTGCAAAATTATGATGAAACTCCGTTGGGCGTAGATGGATTAGTTCCTGCAAAAGTCTCTAATATTGGGCCTGGAATTTTAAAATCAGCCAAACAAGGTGCTGTTTTATATACAGCTGCAGAGTCCTATTTCAATCAAGCTGAACTAGATTTGAAATTTAAAGCAGGAGCCAATGCTAAAGCATTGTATGAATCAGGTATTCAAGCTTCGTTTGACTATTTAATAGCAGGAAGTGCAGCAACATATTTCACACAAGCTAAAGACTTAGTGAACTGGAACACATCAACCAATAAACTACAAGCTATTATTACTCAAAAATGGATTGCAGTTAATGGGATAGATGCAATTCAATCTTGGTTTGACTATAACAGAACTGGTTTTCCTAAAAATTTACCAATTTCTGCTTTGGCATCGACTACAGACAGACCTGTTAGATTAGCTTATCCAGCTAGTGAGGTAACTTCAAATGGGATTAATCTCCCAGCACAACCAAATGTATTTACAGCAAAAATATTTTGGGCTAACTAATTTTAAAAAATAAAAAATTATGAAAACAATTAAATATATATTGATTTTTATGCTGTGTTTAGCTTCCTTTACATCTTGTATCGTAGATGACACAGAGCCATCAGCAGGAAATGGTGCAGGAACAAACTTGGGTGGATTTAATGATTCCAGTTTGAATTTTGGAGGTGTAGCTGATGGTAATACCTATGACTTTAATTTAAAAATGGAAGTTAAAGGACCATCCTACAAACAAATGAGTTCAGATGTTGTTTTAACAGTAGCAGTTGACCCATCATCAACAGCTATTGAAGGAACGCATTTTAAATTTAATTCTAAAACAATAACACTTTCTGCAAGTAACAATTATTTAGGATTATTGCCAATCACTATGTTATCAAAAGGCATTGTGGCACCATTAGCAACGGCTCCTGTATTAGTGTTAAAAGTTTTGAGTGCCACCGGCGCTGAGAATGTAATCAATAATGGTAAAAATTTGAAAATTACATTTAATTATCTTTGTTTCTCCAATTTAGCTAAGACTTACAATGTAAGAATGCGCTATGTTCGTGCTGCTTCAGGTATAGATCAAATACTTAATTTTACAGATAAATTCACAAAAACGGGAAGTGGTGAGTATAGAACAGGTTTGGTAGGCCATTGGGCAGCAGCAGATTTAGGTGGTACTTCAGGATTTACCTTTTTAGATGTTTGTAATGTAATCACAATTCCGCAACAAAACTTAGTAGATTTATACTCAAATTTGGTTGAAGGAGTTTTAGGATCAAGTTCGGTTAATCCTGAAACAGGAGTAATTACTATGCAATATACCATTACAGGAGGTAATTTGAGACAATATTTCGTGACTTATACTCCGGTTAATTAACTAATAATTCAAAAAAAATGAAAAAATATATAAAATTTAAATTATTTGTTTCAGTAGCTTTTTTAGCTTTGACTACTGTATCGTGTGACGTAAATAACGAACCTGATCCCATCATTAGTTCGGCAGATTATCCAACCGCTACATTCAAAGTAAGCGCTACTACCGTTAACGAAAAAGATGGTTTAGTTACTGTAAAAATTACTACAGATAAAATGTTGACCAGAGGAATTACCTTCTCTGCTGAGCAAACAGGAGGTACGGCAGTATTGCATGACGATTATGATATTGTTGAGGCTACTATAGCGCCCTATTCAAAGGAAGCTACAATAGTAGTGAAATTCTATGATGATGTAATCCCAGAAGCTGCTAAAACGTTGCAATTACAAATTACAACGCCTTCGTTAGCTAACAGGTATTTGCTGAACCCAACAACTGTTTTGCCATCTTATAATATTACAATCAATAATTATATAAGTAATACTTTAGATGTTTTATTCAAATATAATCAATCTTTTTTAGACGGTACTACAGCAAAAACTTTATGTGGTATTGGATATGATATAGACTTCTATGTGCTAGATGCGAATTATAACGATACTGGAAATTACCAAGCAGCTGCTAGCGGCTGTCCAGAAGTTTTAACGGTTTCTCCAGCTAAATTTCCTAATGGTACTTATCATATCTTTCATGATTTGTATGACAATCACGGTCTTCCAGCAATGAACACTCCTGTATTTACAATACCAATCTCTGTGGATTACACAAGAGCTGGTGTTATATCAGGAAATTTCAAACAGGAAGCTGCCTTTGCATTCACATCAAAAGCTCTAGGATTTGTGCAAAGTGCAAATAATGAACCTTATGATTATGTTGTTACCATAATAGTAAACAATGGGGTTTATACTTTGAAAAATAGTCTCGGAACAACTGTTGCTAATGCTAGAAAATCGAACAAAATATCCAATTCAATTCAGCAAGCAAGATTGAATAATAAAAAATAATACCAAATTAAAAACCAAGTGTTTTTATGATTTGTTTACTATAAACCATCCTTAATCAGGATGGTTTTTTTTTGATATCATACTATTTTTATATAATTTTTAAAATATTACTTATCAAAATACACCTACAAACGATGAAGTTTCTACTAGTCATTTATGCAAACAGAATGCCTAGAACTAAAGAGATTCCCTTAAAAACACTAATTTTGTAAGATGGAAAAAGACAACTCCATATCTACTTTAAAATTGCAAATAGCGGCCTTCCATTTAAATGTAACATTAATTAAAAAGAAGGTTTGGTATTAAAAATAACTTATCTAATATCATTTTAAAGCTGTGTAGTCAACTAAAACATCAATGTTTAAATGTCTCGCAAAGAAAAAAATAGTTCCCGAAAAAGACGTCATAACTTAAAAATGAATCAGTCTAATTGTCAGTTTGAAGAAAGTCAAGTACTGGAACATACGACAAATTTTAATAGCACGTAAACTCTATTGAAAATTTTTAGATTCATATTAATAAAAAAGTCCCCGAAGCACGAGCATCGAGGACTTAATGTATTATAATACTTTTAAAAATTATTTAATGATAATTTTTTCGGTGAAATTAATTGTTTCATTATTTACTTTAATAATGTACATTCCTTTTTGTAAAGAGTTTAAGTTGATGGATTTTTCGGTATTAAAATCGGTATCCATCAATTTATATACAATTCTTCCAGTTAAGTCCACTATTTGAATATTAATCTTCCCAACATATTGATTAATGCGCACATTTAATTGCCCTTTAGGCGCAGGATTAGGATAAACACTAACCCATTCTTTACTATTAAATTCTTTTACGGCCAATGTACAATTAGCGCCAGCACTAGGCTCCGTAAAATCTTCAACTTGATCATTAATAGCGGCAATATTCGTTCTGTCCCCACTATTATCGCCAGAAGATGCATTAATGCCCATTCCTCTCCTTGCAAATACTTTCCATATCAAACAATAATCCTGCCCTCCTGTAGTGGCTTGGTCAGCAGCTATTATAGCATCCCTTGCTTGGATAAAAGAGGGATTGCAAGGTTGTAATTTCATTCCATCAATAACTAATTGCATAACTTTATTATTTCCAGCAGTTCCCGCATATATATTGGAACTCAAACCATATTTACCAACATAAGCCCAAGACAAATCCCAAAGTGTGGCTGCCCAAACTTCACCAACGGTATGAACTCTAATTTTTTCAATTCCATCATCCGGATCGATAAAGGTTTTACCGTTAGTGTCCTTAAAAGTCAATGGATTTATAGTCATATTTGTTGAATACTGATAATTTCTAATTCCTCCTCCTGTTGTGGCTTCATTACTGGCATAAGTTCCAATCCCTTTTGGAGATTCTCCAGAATCCCCGGTTTTTAATTGCATCATTAAAGCTATCCAGTCTGACCAACCTTCTCCCATTTGTTCAGGAGAAGTCAAACAACTCGAATTGGATGGCCCTCCAGTTAATCGGTTCGAAATACCATGACCATATTCGTGAGCAATAATTCCATTGTCAAAGCTTGAATCTGCATATAAATACAACCCAGCTGGAGATTCTAATTTAACATTTACTGATCCATTTGCCATTTCAGCAATAAAGGAATCCCCGATTTCTTTGCTTACAAAGACTGCAGGAATTGTAATGCCCACAATTCCAGTAGAACTCATTGATAATCTTGTTGTACTATTAGGAATGCTATCCATAACAATTACCGCTTTTGCCCCAGCATCTTGTGCATTTTTTACCTTTAAATTAAAGAAACATTCTCCTCTTTTAATTAAGGCAATCTTACCGTTTAAAGCAGCCGCATTGGTAGGAGTTTGACATCCTGAATTATAACCCGGAGGTGTAGGGTTATTTTTATACAAAACTAAATCAGATGTAATTCCGTTCGGGGAAGATGGAACTGGAATCCTATCTGTACCTTCAAAAACATTTGAAGTTGCCTCTTTTAGTCCAGCAATCGAACTTGGAGCATTTACTGAAATAAAATTTGTAGGTGGTGCTCCATCATTCCACAAATACATTTGCATTCTTGGTCTGCTTCCATCATTTGGCGTAGAAAAATTAGCATTATTTAACGTAGCAACTGCCTGTGAATAACCATCCTGAGAATCGGCTAAAACATCATCACCTATAAAAGATGTTACCCCTCCTTTTCCAAGGTTATCTTTTTGAAAATTTCCGCTAGCTTCGTTAAAACCGTATTGATACCAAACATCATGCATAATGTTTGCCATATAAAACAAATTTGTAGTTGCAGCAGATGTGTAATCATAGGGCTGTGACGATTGTCCTCCATAAGGAAAATTAAAGTTTAATTGTGCTCCACCATCGGGACTGATTCCTGTTCCATTATTTCCGTTGGCATCTTCTTGAGCATTAACATTGTTTCCCCTTGTATAAGTATAAATTAGGGCAGGATTTGAACCTGCTAACGAATTGGAATTATGCCAACCTTTAGGTGAAGCTGTTGCATCACTTGGAGAAGTTATTAATTGAAATGGACTGTGATTTGGGCTTTCATAATTAAAAGGAATAACTCTATAGGAACCTGCATTCGCTTGAACCACAGATTCAGCTTTGTTAGTAGCAAGATTTTCTTTTAAAAAAAAAGGATAGTCGGAGGGAAACGAATTTTGATTTGTTTTTCCAAAATTACAACTAATGGTCAAATTATGCTTTTCTAATATTTTTCCATTTAATGCATCAATTCTTAAATCCCAAAGACTTTTTCCATCAGGTGAATAAAACTGGAATGCCCAAGCCAATATTAATTTGTCTTCTTTCATAGATTGGTAAACTAACTTGCCACTAATTAATTCTTCTTGAACTCCATCACTCAATTTGAATGATTTGTCATTTATAGTTTCGACTATTCTAAATGAAGTGGGGTTTTTAATTTCTAAACGAGAATACACGATTGATAAAGCTTCTAAAACAGATAAAGCAGGAATAGTTGCATTTACATTTTTAGCTACATTCTTTTTGAAATTACTGCTGATATTAATTACATTACCATCTTTCATTGAAATGTTAGATTGGGCATTAAAAATCTCGATTCCTTGATGCCTTTGAATAACGTAATAGTTAGTAATTTTTGTAGTTTTAGAGGTGGATTCACTTTCTACTACCCAATCAGCAACGTCTTTAGTTGTTAACCCCAATTTTTTTTGATCTGTATTCAATCGTGTCTGAATCTTTTGTTTGCTTGTTTGGGAAAATCCGTTCAAACAGAGCATCAAAGCAAATACTAGTAAAATTCTTTTCATGTTTATAAATATTTAGTTTGCAAACATAAATCATTATTATAAAATAATTATTAATAATTAAAACATTTAACACATAAATAATCAAGATACCATTATAAAATAAATAAATCTAAAAAAAATGAATTATTACTAATTTACAGCCATTGTTTTTGTGAGAAAATTTTCAATCAAGATTAAAAAAATTTCGAAATATAAACTACCTTTTATTCCTAAAAAAGAACATATTATATTTGGAATACGTGTCATTATTGAGGCAAAAAACTGGCGCAGCAGTAGATAAAGTATCTATACAAAAAGAAATATCAGGCGAATAAAAAGCAAATCAATAATTTTTAATATGCTAAAAACTGGATAAATATGGAATTAGATTCCATATTTATCCAGTTTTTTATATTTGCACTATAATAAATAGAGAAGCAAGAATAAAGTTACTATATATAAGCAATACGTTTATAGCTATTGCGGTCATTCTACCAAGACAAGCAGGAAAAACCACATTGGCAAAAACTACATTTCCTGATAAACCGTATTTTTCACTAAAAAGTCCAGATATTAGAAACTTTGCCAATGATAATCCGCGTGATTTTCTGAAAAAAATGCCAAATGATACCATCCTTGACGAAGTGCAACGTATTCCATTACTGTTTTCTTACCTTCAAGAAATTTTAGATGATAACCCAGAAAAAGGAATCTTTATTTTAACCGGTTCAAATAATTTTCTTTTACAAGAAAACATATCACAAACTTTAGCTGGAAGAATGGCCTATTTAAACTTATTACCTTTTACTGCCTATGAATTAAAATCAGAAATTTATTGCCCGAATCGGATGAGGAAATACTTTTCAAAGGATTTTATCCCCCAATTTATGCTCAAAAAATTAATCCAACAGATTGGATGCCCAATTACATCAAAACATACATCGAACGCGATGTTAGACAAATAAAAAATGTAACCGATTTAATGGTATTTGAAAAATTTATGAGGGTCTTAGCGGACAGAACTGGTCAAGAATTAAATCTAACTGCAATTAGTAATGAAGTGGATGTCAATTTGAAAACAATACAATCATAGATTAAGATTTTAGAGAATAGTTTTATTATATATTTATTAAAACCATACTATCAGAATTACAATAGAACAATTGTAAAACGACCAAAAGTTTACTTTTATGACATGGGTTTAATTTGTTCTTTTTTACGAATTTCAAATGCATCACAATTAGAAAGTCACCTCTTAAAAGGGTCAGTTTTTGAAACAATGATTGTAATAGAATTAGTTAAAAAATTCACGAATATTGGAATTACTCCGCCTCTATTTTATTGGAGAGACAAAACAGGGCGTGAAATAGATGTTGTTGTGGACTATGATGGAAAAATAACCCCTATCGAAATAAAATCTGGTAAAACCATTAATACCGATTTTTTAAAACATTTAAAATACTGGAATAATTTAAGTAATAATGATAATTCTCTACTAATTTATTCGGGCAATCAAGAACAACAAAGAAGCGATGGAACAATAGTTACAAATTGGCACAATATAAATGGAATAAATTTTTAATTTCATCAAAAAAAACAATACGTTTATTATACCTTTGCCCCATGGAAAAAGAACATCTTATATTTGGAATACGTGCCATTATTGAGGCAATTCAAGCAGGAAAGGAAGTAGATAAAGTATTTATACAAAAAGAAATATCAGGCGAATTGATGAAAGACTTGATGAAGGTTATGAAACGTGCCAACGTAAATTTTTCCTATGTTCCTGTCGAAAAACTAAACAGATTAACCCCAAACAACCATCAAGGAGCAGTAGCTTCAATCTCTCCTATTGGTTTTATTGACTTGGAACATTTAGTCGATGCCACTGTTGAATCCGGAAAAGTGCCTTTGTTTTTGATTTTAGATCAAATATCGGATGCTCGTAATTTTGGCGCCATCATCAGAACTGCTGAATGTACAGGTGTAAATGGAATCATTGTTCAAAAAGCAGGTTCCGCACCAGTAAATGGCGATACCGTAAAAACTTCTGCAGGAGCAGTATTTAATGTCCCTATTTGTAAAGTAGAACACATCAAAGATGCTATTTTCTATTTGCAAGGTTCAGGAATAAAAACAGTCGCTGCCACAGAAAAAACAGATTTAAATATTTATGATATCGCTTTAAACGAACCTGTTGCCATAATTATGGGTTCAGAAGATAGAGGAATCAATCCTTCAGTTCTGAAAATCGTGGATGAAAAAGCAAAACTCCCAATGTTCGGAACGATAGGTTCACTGAATGTTTCCGTGGCTTGTGGTGCTTTTTTATACGAAGCGGTTAGACAAAGAAGCCCCCTAGCCCCCAAAGGGTGAACTAGCAACTAGTTGAATAAAAACTATTAATGAAAAAATGAATTAAAGCTCTGGTTTTGATTCATTTTTTTTGCTCTCTATAATAGTGTAATCTACTGGGATATTTGATGAATAATAAAATTGCATTTCTTCTTCAATTTCAACCTTTGGAATATTCACAAAATTGCCATCTTCGTCAAACCTTTGCATAAATTTGTCTTGCATTGGATTAAAATCAGGATGCTCCCAATCGTATTTAATTATTTTTTTATACTCTGGAGTTTTGTAAAATAACGAAAGTGCAAACCCAGTAATTAATCCTGCCAAATGTCCTTCCCAAGAAATTTGTTCATCCACTTTTGGAAAAATATACCAAACCAAACCACCATAAACCACGACCACAGCCAGAGATAATGCTACCAATCGATAATACTTAGTTTGAATTCCTTTAAAAAAAATAAAACTTACCAAAACATAGATTAATCCGCTTGCGCCAATGTGGTAATTATCCCTGCCAATTATCCAAGTGATACATCCGGAAAATAAGATTCCATAACCAATAACCGCAAAAGACTGCTTAGAATAAAAAAAGCGTAACGCTGCCAATAAAATCAATAATGGAATTGAATTATTGTACAAATGATTGATGCCAGAATGGATAAAAGGACTGAAAATTACGCCCTGTAATCCTGAAATTGTTCTTGGTAAAATTCCGTTTTCATCAAAATCAAAATCAAATTTGATTTCCAGCCAGTAAACAAACCACAAGAACCACACAAAAAAAAGTGGCAACGCTATAACGGAATTGGAATATTTAAAATGGTTATCGTTCATTTTGCAATTTAGAATATTGATACAGCTAAATTTACTCAAAAATTTATCCAAAAACAATTTAGTGCTATTTTGTCATAACTGTTTATTCGGTAATTTGGGTATTTATTGATTTAAAAGTAGAAATGTCATAAATTTGTAACTCCTCTACTCTTCAATCTAAAATCTAAAATCACTTTGGAAGCACCACTCGCAGAACGCATTCGACCACAAAAACTAGAAGATTATATCAGTCAATCCCATTTGGTTGGACCAAGCGGTTCGTTGACACAACAAATCGCCAAAGGTATTATTCCATCATTGATTTTCTGGGGACCACCGGGAACTGGAAAAACGACTTTGGCACAAATTATTGCTCAAGAATCAAAACGTCCATTTTATATTTTGAGCGCCATCAATTCGGGTGTCAAAGACATTCGTGACGTGATTGAAAAAGCCAAACAAAGTGGCGGACTTTTCACCACAAAAAACCCGATTCTCTTCATAGACGAAATCCATCGTTTCAGTAAATCGCAACAAGATTCGTTATTAGCTGCTGTTGAAAAAGGCTGGATAACGCTAATTGGTGCCACAACCGAAAATCCAAGTTTTGAAGTAATTCCCGCTTTATTGTCTCGCTGCCAAGTGTATGTATTGAATGCTTTTAGCAAAGACGATTTGGAAACATTATTGCACCGCGCTTTAAAAACTGACACTTTTTTAGCAACAAAAAATATCAAACTAACCGAAACAGAAGCGCTGTTAAGACTTTCCGGCGGCGATGGACGAAAACTATTAAATATTTTTGAATTGGTCGTAAACGCTTCCGATGAAGACGAAATTTCAATCACTAACGACCGGGTTTTTGAACTCGTGCAGCAAAACACAGTTTTGTATGACAAAAGTGGCGAACAGCATTATGACATTGTTTCGGCATTTATAAAATCGATTCGAGGCAGCGATCCTAATGGAGCCGTTTATTGGCTTGCCCGAATGATTGAAGGTGGCGAAGACGTGAAATTTATTGCCAGACGAATGCTGATTTTATCTAGTGAAGATATAGGCAATGCCAATCCAACCGCTTTTATTATGGCCAATAATACTTTTCAAGCCGTCGCAACGATTGGTTATCCTGAAAGCAGAATTATTTTGAGCCAATGCGCTATATACTTAGCGACTTCTCCTAAAAGCAATGCTTCTTATTTGGCAATTGGAACTGCCCAACAATTGGTCAAACAAACTGGTGATTTGCCCGTTCCCATTCATTTGCGCAATGCACCTACTAAATTGATGAAAGAATTGGGTTATGGCGATGAGTATAAATATTCTCACGATTATGCCAATAATTTTGCGGAACAGGAATTTCTTCCAGAAGCTATAAAAGAAACGGTTCTTTACAATCCAGGAAACAATTCTAGGGAGAACAGCAACCGTGAATTTTTGCAACACCGTTGGAAAGGTAAATATGGGTATTAAATTTCAGTTTTCAGTCGCAGTTTTCAGTCACAAGACTGTAAAAGGAATACTGTGACTGAAAACTAGAATCTAAATTTTCTATAATCTTGTAAAGTAGAAAAAATATCCAATATGTATATTCTATTTTCTTCTATTCTATACACTATCTTATAATTCCATTTAGGGAAAAATCTAATTTTTTCAGAATTATATAGTGGTTCTTTTGGGTTTTTTTCGGGTAATATATTTAGTTTTTCGCCCAAATCAAACAAGGTATCAATAACCAAATCTGCATTTTGTGGACTTTCCACAAAAATATAATCATAAATGGATTGCATAGAAAAAATAGACTCTTCTGACCATTCCACTGATTTCATTTGCGCTTCAGTTTATTTTTAGCATCTGCTGTCGAGTAACCAACAGCTCCAGAATCTGAAGCAATCATTATTTTGTCTAAATGATTTTTATATTCTTTTACAGATAGTGGTTTCCGCGAAGTTGTATAAGTAAAAACCTCTTTGTCAAGCAATTCTTCTATTTGACTTAGTAATTTCAAATCCGAAATATCTAAAATCCTGTGAACAATATTGTTCCTTTGTGTGGCTAAATTCATAATTTAATTTTTAATTATAAAAATCATTTTTTAAACACTAAAACTTAACTTCAACTTTTTCAGACACTAAATTATCCCCTTGGTAATATTCAAAAAACCACTGATTGTCTTTAGAAACCAAAACTCCTTGAACCTCTCCTTTTTTAGCCATATAGCTTGCAGGATTGGAAGTTTTATACACTTTCATCACAACTTTTGGCTCGCTGTCAATTAACTGATATCCAAAAGATGTGGGTTGTGCATAAAGTAAACCTGTACTTTTATTATCGGAAGTTTTTAAGTTGTTTGCCTCTTTATTAGCAACGGGAACAGTCACGGGCTGCATTGCCGCTGCTGGTACAACTGCAACTGGTTCAGAAACTGCCGGAACTGATGCTGATTTTGACCTAGTAGTTGTTCCATTGTATTTATACTGCAAAGCATAAACAGATAAAAAAGCTTCGTTTAATGCATCCGAATAGGCTAATCCATATTCTTTTTCCCTGCTTTTCCCAATGGTAGACTGGAAAATTATAGTGCCAAAACAATCTTTAAAAGTGATATAAAGTTTTGTTATCAAGAAAGCATTCTCCTTTTTCACGTCGATATACAATAAATCGCATCTGTCGTAGAATTCTAATGGCATTGACTCGGTAACGTAAAAAGCTTTAAAACCCGCTTTTAGCAAATTTACCTTAGTAATTGTCTGTAATCTATATTGATTTTCGCTTCTAAGGAAATCATATTTCATAGGAATAATTACGCCTTTGTAATTATTGATTGTTTGCGAAAAACTGTAGCTCGCAACAAATAACATCAGGAATAGGATTCTAGTTTTCATATTTATAAATATTTTTTTAATTCTAATAAATGGTTCACTTGTTTTATATTTTCTGTCACGGTTTCCTTATTTTCGTTGAATAAAATCGCGTCCAATCCTGCGTCTAACGCTCCCTGAACATCAGCTTCAATGCAATCTCCTATCATTATACTGTTCTCTTTTTTGGCGTTTGCCAAATCCAATGCAAATTCAAAAATTAGAGGATTTGGTTTTTTTACTCCCGCAATTTCAGAATTGGTGATGCTTTTAAAATAATGCGTAATATACGAATTGTTCAATTTATTTTCTTGAATTTCGGCAAAACCATTGGTGATAATGTGCAAATTATATTTGGCTTTTAAATAATCCAATATTTCAATCGTTCCGTCGAATAAATGATTGTATTTGGGTAAATAATAAATGTATTGTTCCGATAAAATCATAATTGAAGCATCGTCAATGACGAATTCCAACAAGTCAAAAGTGTCTTTCAACCTACCAAAGCGAAGTTCTTTCTGGGTAATTTCATCTTTTCGATACCTTTCCCAATATTTTCTGTTTATTGGTGCATAAAACGAAAGGAAATCAGCCATATTTACTGCTATATCCTGCATTTTAAAAACAGTTTCAAAAGCCAATGCCGAGTTTTTTTCGAAATCCCAAAGTGTGTGATCCAAATCAAAAAAGACGTCTGTAATAGTTGTATTCGCTGTTTTCATTTAAAAAATTCCTTCGTCATTAAAACTATAAAATCCATTTTCGGCAATAATAATATGATCCAGCACATTGATATCCATATTTTGTCCTGCCGCTTTTAGTTTTCGGGTGATTTGTTTGTCGGCATCACTAGGAATCAATGTTCCCGAAGGATGATTGTGACACAAAATCAGTCCTGTTGCGCCCAATTCGAGAGCCGCTTTAAAAACCAAACGCACATCAACCATTGTGCCGGTGATTCCGCCTTTGCCTTGTTGCGATTTCGAAAGTACTTTATTCGAATTATTCAAATACAAAACCCAAAATTCTTCGTGTGGCAGTTCGCCAATGATGGGCTGCATCAATTCGAAAATCATTTTGCTGGAGGTAATTTTCTTCAATTCAACCGCTTCTTCTGCCCGTCTTCGTCTTCCCAATTCCAATGCGGCAATAATCGAAATAGCTTTCGCCTCGCCTATTCCCTTGAAGTTCATCAACTGCTGAATAGATAATTTTCCCAAAGCATTCAAATTATTGTCAACACTCGCCAAAATCCTTTTGCTCAATCCCACCGCCGATTCATTGCGACTTCCCGATCCAATCAAAATAGCAATCAATTCGGCGTCACTCAAAACACTTTTGCCTTTAAGCATCAGTTTTTCGCGTGGTTTATCGTCTTCAGACCAATTCGTTATGGGAAAGTTATTTTCTTCCATTTAATCAATTATTCTATCAATTCCTTTACTTCATCAAAATTCAATCCACCATAATTCCCAGAACTCATTAACAATAGTGCAGAATTTTCGAAATTGAGATTGAAAAGATAGTCTTTAAAATCAATTGGATTGGTATAAATAATCAAATCTTTTCTATTAAAGGCTTTGGCAATTTGCTCGTAAGTTACTTCTTCGAGTTGCTTAATTTTTACTGCATCAGGAGAATAAAAAACTACGGCAACATCCGCAGGTTCTAAGGCGCCTTCGTATTCTTTCAAGAATTCGGCATTCAAGCTGCTGTACGTATGCAATTCCAAACAAGCAATCAAAGTTCGGTTTGGATATTGCTCTTTCACGGCTTTTGTAGTCGCTGCCACTTTGCTTGGTGAATGTGCAAAATCTTTATAAGCTACTTTTCCATTTCCTTCGGCGATTTTTTCCAATCTTTTTGATGCTCCTTTGAAACTGGCAATGGCTTCATAAAAATCGGATTCATCAACTCCCATATTTTGGCAAATCCATTTGGCTCCAGCTAAATTATTCAAATTATGTGCTCCAAAAACCTCAATTGGCATTGCTCCTTCTGGCGTTTCAAGAAGTGTAATTCCGTCTTTTACTTCGTATTTTGGTGTTGTGTAAGGAATTTTTCGAATTGGATTCGTCGCTGCTTCGGCAACTCGTTTTACCTCTGAATCTTCTTCGTTATACACTAAAATTCCACCGTTTGTAATTTTGGCAATAAAGGTTTCAAACTGTTCTACATAAAAATCATACGTTGGAAAAACATTGATATGATCCCAAGCAATTCCTGAAATCAAGGCAATATTCGGCTGATACAAATGAAATTTCGGCCTTCTATCAATTGGCGAAGACAAATATTCATCGCCTTCAAGAACGATGAAATCATTCTCCTCAGTAAGATGCACCATCGTTTCGAAACCTTCGAGTTGCGCGCCAACCATATAATCTACCTCGATATTATGAAAGTGCATCACGTGCAAAATCATCGAAGTGATTGTGGTTTTTCCGTGAGAACCTCCAATAACTACGCGAGTTTTATTCTTGGATTGTTCGTATAAAAACTCTGGATACGAATAAATTTTCAAACCCAATTCCTGCGCTTTTAGCAATTCAGGATTGTCGGCTTTAGCGTGCATTCCAAGAATTACAGCTTCAATATCAGCCGTTATTTTTTCGGCAAACCATCCTAATTCTTTTGGTAAAATTCCTTTTTTGGCTAACCGCGATTTTGATGGTTCAAAAATAGCGTCGTCGCTTCCTGTAACTTGATAGCCTTTGTTGTGTAAAGCCAAAGCCAGATTGTGCATCGCACTTCCGCCGATGGCGATAAAATGAGTTCTCATATTTTCAATTCTTTTTTACAGATTTATTCATCTTGTTTTTATACAAATTATCCAGCATTTGCCCGCCTACTTTTGTGCTTCCTGCAGCAATTGCTTTTTTATATTGTTGTTCGGCAGCAGTATATCTTTTAAAATGTTCGTCGATTTGACCTCTTGACAAATAGCCGTCTACAGGCGACAATTTGAGCAATTCATTCGAATATTTGATTGCTTTTGATTCGCTTCCACCTACAAAACTTGGTAATTTTATATATATCGTAACCAATGCCCAACGTGCTTCGATGTGTTTTGGATTCAATTCAATTGCTTTCTCGAATGATTCCTTCACTTCGCCAATCATTCCAAGAGCCTTGAATTTATTAGATTCTTTGGCTTTCATCCCTAGTACGCCGCCATATTTATAATAATAATTGGCTTCAGATGGTTTCAATTGTTTTAATTTTCGATAATAGACTATGGCTTTGTCCCAAGATTTATTATGACCTGCAATATCTCCCAAATATTCTATTGTTTTCAAATGGGAAGGGTTTTCTTTTAAAAAACTTTCAAAAACAGCTTGGGCTTGGTCGTGTTTTCCTTCTTTGAATAGTCTTTCGGCTTTATCAAAATTGGTTTGAGCCAAAATTAATAAAGGGAATAATAAAAAGACAATAATTATTTTTTTCATTGTTCAAAAATAAGAAATTTTATAAAAGGATAGAGAGATTTTTTAGCTTAAAAACAACCCCATTAATAATACAAAAGAAACATTGACATAACATAATGGTCTTACTTTCGTAAAAACTTCTTATGAAAAGAAAACGAAAAATACCCTTAGTAGTTTTAAGTGATGTTCATCTTGGCACTTTCGGCTGTCACGCCAAAGAATTATTACAATACCTCAAATCAATCCAACCTCAAACCTTGGTTTTAAACGGCGACATCATTGATATGTGGAGTTTTACCAAACGCTATTTTCCAGCTGCACACATGGAAGTCTTGCGCTACATCATCAAAATGTCTAATTCAGGAACTCGTGTGGTTTATATCACAGGAAATCACGATGAGGCCTTACGAAAATACTCCGATTTTATTTTAGGAAATTTGGAATTGGTTGACAAACTCATCTTGGAATTAGACGGAAAGAAAACTTGGATTTTTCACGGCGATGTATTTGATTCTTCTACAAAAGGTTATGCCAAAATACTGGCCAAACTGGGCGGAAAAGGATACGATTTATTGATTTTGATTAATAGTTTCGTCAACTGGATTTTAGTTTCTTTTGGAAGAGAAAAAAGAAGTTTTTCCAAAACCATTAAAAACAGCGTAAAGAAAGCAGTTTCTTTTATTTCTAATTTTGAAACCACGGCTGCCGAAATTGCCATCGAAAAAAAATACAGTTATGTAGTTTGTGGTCACATTCACATGCCGCAAAAAAAGATGGTCAAAACCAAACAAGGAAAAGTGATGTATTTGAACAGTGGCGATTGGGTAGAGAACCTTACAGCCTTGGAATACAAAAAAGAAAAATGGAAGATTTACCAATATAAAAAATCAGACTATTCAAATCAGGAAAATAAGGAAGATAAATTTGTAAATGACATTGTTGCCAAAATTTTATCAAATTAAGAAATGCCATTATTTAATAAAATTACTTTCTAATTAAACTAAATCTATGAAAATATTTTACGCCATACAAGCTACAGGCAACGGACACATCAGTAGAGCTGCACAATTGTATCCTTATTTACAAAAATTTGGCGAAGTAGATTTCTTCCTGAGCGGCAACAATGCGAGTTTGAATATTGACTTGCCCATAAAATTCAGAAGTGAAGGTTGTAGCTTGCATTACAGCAAATGTGGCGGATTAAATTATTGGGATATTGTAAAAAATATTAGACCTCGCCAAATGTTTAAGGACGCGGAATCCTTGCCATTAAAGAATTATGATGTGGTGATAAACGATTTTGATTCGATTACTTCGTTGGCGTGCAAAATGCAAAAAGTACATTCGGTGCAGTTTGGACATCAAGCCAGTTT
>Ga0105051_10003091_pt1 | contig 20604 bp, 20 predicted proteins | sample FRY02_FD_78383 | JGI IMG/M metagenome (GOLD analysis project Ga0105051, IMG submission 78383) | Freshwater microbial communities from Lake Fryxell liftoff mats and glacier meltwater in Antarctica - FRY-02 (megahit assembly) | ecosystem: Environmental > Aquatic > Freshwater > Ice > Glacier... | reverse complement strand
TCGGAGTTCCACTGGTACTGTCGTTGGTACGGTGGAACGGAATAAACTGAAGAAGGTGACAGAATTTCCTGCAAAGACTGTATTTGGCCCTTCAATTTCGCCACCTCTTCCAGATTTTTGGTCAATTTAATGACTAAAACTGTAAATAGCTAGCTCTTTGTTGAAGTTTTACTAACTTATTAAGCGTCCACTTCGAACAATCGGCAGAGTTGGAGCTTGAATCATTTTATAAGTGTGTAGCTCGTCAATTAAGTCATTAAATTCTTTGGAGGTGGCGGTTATGCAGGCATTTAGGCTCGTCACGTCCCCAGAAACAATTTTTTCCTGCACCCCTTTCGCTTCGTGACTATCCAAAGTTACTAGTATGGTTTTTGAACGACGATACACCGCTCTTAATGCTAATGACTCTAAGTCAGCCTGCTTGTAGCGTTCTCTTAAACTAGTCTTTGCCGAAATCACTACTGGACCAATCTCCTCTGTGTAAAAGAGCAAATCAAATCGTGCGTTAGGCACAAACTGGACCTCCGCTGACATGTAAAAGGGGTGTAGGTTTTCCTGAACGAACACACAAGCAAGTAGCAGTTCAAAGGCAACACCGTTCATGCTTGTAGACATTTTGCTTTTCTGTACCTGCTTCCAGACGTCGCTTATATACGACGCCGGCGTTTTATAGGTAACAGAATCTAGATCTGGCTGGATTTTGAGTAAAACTTTAGCCGCACCTGAAACAGAATTAGGACCCAAAATCCCGTATTTTGTAAAATAGCTTTCAGTTATGGATTCACTCATCGCCTTCGCTCATTCTCTTCGAGATATCCCACGATTGACTTTGCAACTGCAGCGACAACTGGCACCGCCACGCTATTTCCAAATTGTCTATACATTTGCGTGCGTGATACTGGAATTTTAAAAGACTTAGGAAACCCCATTATTGCCTTGCACTCATTCGGAGAGAGAAGTCTTAAACCTGTTGGACCATCTCTCACAAAAGTTCCAGTTAGTCTCTGAATTTTATGGTAACTCGCAACAAGTGTTTTTACAGGAAAATCACTCTTTGTGGTGATCACCTCTGGCCGACCATCAGGTTCTTTGTAAATATAAACAGATTGTAGATGTTTGCTGATTGACAAATCCTTTAGTCCGCTTTCTACATACTTACCAATACCAACCATTTTTTTCCGCGAAGACGGAAAAACAAATTCATTATTGCGAACTTTTGATTTGTTGAATCCAACAATGTAAATCCGTTGTCTTTTTTGAGGAACACCAAATTCAGCTGAATCTAGAATTTTAAAACTCACTCGGTAATTGAGCTCCTCAAGAGTTTCGATGATTGTTTTTAATGTATTACCTTTATCATGAGTCATCAGCCCAGCCACATTTTCCAGCAAAAAAGCTTTGGGTTTATGGTGGGAAATTATCCGCGCAACATCGTAAAACAAAGTTCCCTGGGTCTTATGCTCGAATCCTTGACGTTTGCCAATTGAACTAAATGGCTGACAAGGAAACCCAGCTGTTAAAACATCAAAGCTTGGGATATCTATCTCGTTTATTTTTGTGATGTCACCGTTTGGTAACTCGCCAAAATTTGCTTGATACGTTTGCTGAGCAAATCGGTCCCACTCGCTAGAAAAGACACATTCACCACCGACCTTTTCGAAGGCGATTCGCATTCCTCCGATGCCAGCAAACAGGTCTACGAAATCGAAAGTCATGAGTTCATCATATTGATTGAGTCTGACATTTATGTGAATTGAGGATTTTCGGTCTTAACTTTTGCAACCAAATCGGTAAAATTCTGGGGAAGGAAGTTCAGTAAATCCACTACATCCATACTTTCGTAATCAACAGTTAGATCAAGTTGAGTACAAAATTTACTGAGTTGTTGGGGCTCCCCTGGTTTATCCGTCAAATTTCCCCTTAATTTCCCCGTCGAAGGATCAACGTAAAGAAGTGTTGCGAGATGCGCCAGTTTCCCATAAGAAAGCTCGCTTTTTCCTGTGATACGTTCATGAACCTCTGAAAACGTTAATACGGGAGGAACACCCTTTGTTGGCTTGGTCGGTTCAGCGAGCATTGCCATAGCATTATCAATATCTGGCCAATTATTTTGAAAAACAAAGAATGGGCCAGACACTAAGTGTCGATGATAAGACCGTGAAGATTCCGTGAGTACCCAACGTTCGAGCTCTTCTCCTTTTCTCTTCAAGGCTAAACTGATATCCCCATCGAAAAGTGACTCAAATAGAGCTGCAGATAGCCAATTCCATATCTGGCTATCACCAGATTGTCCAGCGAGAATTTTGCCATTCCCAAAAATTTCCCACATAACTTCAGCGAGCTCAAGTCGATTCGATACTGGTTTCCAAGGTAAAGTGACATTCAGAGAGTTTGAGAATTTAGAATCAATAACAAGGGATTCTAAATCTGAAAATATACTAATTGGTCTGTCTATTAGTAGCTGCTTATATTTTTCCAACCCTGCGTCATTAAATCGGCGAATCTCGATTCCTTTCTTGATTATCATTCTTCACCTATTTCTGAGCTGGATAGTCGATTCAGATAATCAAAATCGCCAGTAAAGCGATCCGATATTTCAATACTTTTTGCTTCAATTTCAGCACGTAGTGCTGGAGTCATATCTTCCATTGATCCATTTTCATCATCCGGAACAGGAATTCCATCGTAATAGGATTGATCACAACCCAACTGTTCGAAAATCACTTTCCACGCAGCCACAAAGATTTGATCTTTCGGGTTCGGATCAAATATCAACCAATTAAAGACTTGCCGTGCAATTTCTGGCAAAATCAGTGGCTCAAATTGTGGCATCAATGCAAGCTGGTCGTACAATCCATTCTTGTCAGAAATATGAAGAATGGGATACCCCTCAGAGTAATTTAATCTCCAAGCTACATTTAAATTTGGATCACGTTTGGTTTTTAAAACAGATCTTCGTGCACTTTGCTTTCCAGGAATCTCTGGTTCGATTTTTCTAGCAGATGCTTTGATCAGCGGAATACCTTTAGGATCCTTTTGGATCACTTCAATGGCCGCGACTACATCAAATGGGTTACGCATGCCATGTAAGGAATGATTGATCGAAAGCTTTAAATCTGACACAGCTGTCTCGACGTAGCGGCGAGTTTCGCTAAGCGCTTTATAAGTAAATACAACATCAAATAAACCAATGAGCGATACGGCACTCAAATCGATTGTAATTTTTATGTCATACTCAGTTGAAGCGACACTACTCTGAAGGATGGCTGCAGTGATCATTTCCGGATCGAGAGCAACCCGATTTGTAAAATTGAGTCTAGTTGACATCGTTCACCGCCACAATTAAATCTCTATAAGTGTGAAATCCATCGAAACTACACCTAAAGGGCATTTTACTTATCACAAAAGTAATGTAATTATCTGACGCGGTAATCAAAGTAACGCCATTAGCTAATTTAAGACGATGTGCAATCTCAAAATCTACTGATGACTTTGCTAATGGATTCCCTGCCGATAAATCATAGCCAGACTTTATTTTAAATTTATCGCCAATGAGAAGCTTAGAGGATGATGAAGGTTCTACTGTAAATCCATCGGTATCCGGATTAACAACAAAATTTTCAGAGACTAAAGCTCTCTTGATAGGAATTCGTTTTATCCTTTTTTTAGGTGGTGTTTTCCTCGGTGTGCTCGGTCCAACTGAATCTTCACCGTCAATTGGACGAGCTCCATCATCGGTCGGGTAGGGAAATGCATTAGCAAATCTTGAATCTTCAACTTCATTTGCTTGGACCTGAATTTTACGAAGTAGTGAAATTACAGAGTTCCGGACGAACTTAATTGTCTCTTCACTGGCGATCTTTGGTAAATATTTACCTTGGAATTTTTCTTCTTCTGAGGACCATTTCTCATGTGATGGACCTTCGGCGTCTCCTAGTAAATCCGCTAAACGACCGTCTTCAATAATAACAAGGGTTGTGTAACCCTCGATCCTGTTGATGTAGGCACTAGGAATGATGATTCCTTGTCTGGCGAAAGTTGGGGGTAGATGTGCACCATCTTTCTTGCGGACGAGTACTGAGAAAAAGTCTTCCGCCACTGGTGTGCCATCAGCAATGGCAGGGACGAAAGTAGAGACTCTAAATTCTAAAGTTTTTCCCATATCGAGTTCGTCCCGTAGTAAATCTCGAGTTTCTTCTGCAAACTCATGTTCCTCCCAGTAATTTCGACCCGCTGTTTTTCCTGCCGTCGAGACAACATTCGTTTCTTTAGATTGGCGCTCTTCAAACAGCTCACAAAGTGCCAATAACTCTGACTTACTTTTCGAACTTTTGGTCACTAAATTTTCGTCTAGTGCCTCTAAATTTTCCATAAGATTCGATGCATTTAATTGAACCTGAAATCCAGCTTCATCGACTACTTCAACTTCAAGTATTCCTTCTAGGATTGCGATAAAGTAATCTTGGGCAACGCACTGGGCTAAATTTTTCCCTGAAAAGTTTTCATCACGATAAGGAATTACAATACTGGTACCTTTTTGATCAATTTTTCTTTTAAGTTTCCAATCTTGCGCAAAGTCAGAGATTGATTCAAGATTAGAGCTGGGTACATGAAGTCCTGATTCATTTTCAGTCATCCAGTGAGATTCTGGAAGCCACTTAACACCCTCGAACTCATGTGTTCTGAGAATACTTGTTCCAAAAAGTATATTTTTTGGTTCATTTAGTTCATCAGAAACTTCTCTAGATGAAAAAACTAAGAAACTCTTGATTTTTGAAGTTTTTGGAAAAACAATTTTTCCTACACCATTTTTACCGCGTGTTCCGATACTTTTATTCGATTTTCCTGTGGCCCAAGTAAAGAAAAAGAAACTTCCAATTCGAGAGTCACCTTCTGGTAAATCGTTATTTAGGCTACCGACTAAGCCGGTCGTATTGAAATCTTCGACAGCAATGTAGTGACATTCATTTTCGAGTTGAGGAATATTTTTTAGACATTGCATAATTCGCGCATATTGATCTACAAAATATTTTTTTCCAATCGCAGCATCTACTGTCCCGACATAGAAACGGACATGGGCCATCGTGCATCCGTTTGCCTTATCCCTTGCGTCGATCGCATTTTGGATAGATTCACGAATCAAGATTGATTGTCCCGTTAGGACATCCGTGTTAGTAAAGAAATTAGCATGCTGGTTCTCGTTTTCAACCTGATTAGGAGCCTTCTTCGCACCGAGCCATTTATTTTTAGGGCTTACTTTATTGCTACTCATTTCTTTAACTTGAATCCTTTCTGTAAGTGCGAAGTTTTTGGTTTAAACTGAATTTTTAGCTCATTTATCTCGCGCTGCAATGCATCAATGATTATTTTTGAATCCTCTTCGGTATATTCGTAATTACTCCTATTAGACAGGTTTCCTATGACACGTATCGAGTCGATCGCACGCGTCACGCGACCCTCGACTAGGCGAACAAAGTTATCGCGCTTATTACTCATTTTGCACCCATCCTTTTACCAAGTATGGGCCAAATAGTAACCATATTTGGCATAAATACAAATTTTATAGCTCCATATTTCCTCTCTATTCTGAACATATCTGGTTTTTGAGCGTTATTTCAGAAACTCTGCAGTCCCCATGTAAATAAGATCTTCACCTCGGTACGCAGTGGCGATTCCCTCTTCATCCACAAAAATGCGTCCGCCTTGGGGCTTTATTTTGAGCCATTCTTCGGCAAGAGCTGTAGCCACCGCCCCGTGACTTTCTTTGAGGAGGCTGCCAGATTTAGTGTCATATAACTCCCGAAAGTTGACCGAAAGCGTCAACCTACGCAGACCCTTGTCGCCCGGCCAAATTGCGCCAGGCACTAAGGAGGTCACGTCGATGGAGTTCTTTTTGGCCGCAGCTGACCTTAGAGATTCGACGGTTTTACTCTTAACCAGAGTCTTTACTAGCTCCTTATATTGCCTCTCCATTGCCTCCTTTGCAAAAAGTTCGGCAACTTTTTCATCGTATTCTGCACGTAAGTCGGTCACAAGTTGGGCTGCGCGTTCTTGCTCCGCCTTAGCAGCGATAATCATTTGATCTTTATTACCAACTTTTTCCCGAAGCTCTCTAAGGGCTTCTTCCCGAATGGCAACTTCGTCAAGGGCATATTCTAATTTTTCTTCACGCGCTTGAATCTCAATTTTACTCTGAGTTGCTAGTTCTTCCAAATTTGCAACGTGTTGTTCTAAAATTTCAATTCTTTCAAGACCCTGTTCACTACCGAGAAAAATCTCACCATTTACTAACTGCTTAATTCGTTTTATTGCTGCGGTATACTCATTTGCACATACATTAAGAGGGATGGCCATAGCGAATTCAAGGAGAAGTTGAATTACTTCAAGGGCTGCTTCGGTACTGCCACTCCCTTGGTTATGAAAGTAAGCATTTCTTGCTCGTGCCAAAAGATTGATTTGATTATAAAACCCTTGACCTTTGGGTAATGTGAGTCGGGTAGGTGAAGTGGAATTACGAAGTGGTTCTTTTAAAACCCAATCAGGATCAGTTAAATTATAGTTTGGGAGTTTTCGTTGGCGTGCGAGGTCTGAGACCCAATTTTTCCCAAGTGTTGGCTCTAATTTTGAGTTGTAATACTCGCCAAGTTCTTCGCCAAGTAAAATGAATGCGTCAAAAATCAAGACGCGGAACTGGCCTTCATTAATTAATGTAGGGAGATTAAGAGACCTACTGTGCTTAGCAGCTAAAGTCATTTTTTTGCCCCTCTCAGGAGGGGTAGTGGCCTTGTTAAAGCAAAGATTGCGAAGGGTGCAAGCAGATTGTCGTGGTTGAACGAACTAGCTAACTCGTTCCTACGACGTCCTTCATCGCCAAAGAGGCTCTCCCTAGTCATCGCTTTACTCGCACCAAGAGAGGCTAGGAAATCATTTACATTAGAGCCAAGCCAGGTTTCCATTTCACTATATGTTGCACGCTGTAAGTTACTCCAGTTTTTATCACCCAGCTTCATGGCGCGAAGCTCACAGTAATTGAAATCACCGAGAGAATAAACGCCAAGTCGTCCACCATGGGCCAAGCGTGAATAAGGGCTAGGCGTGTCCCCAGACTCCAAAACACGAAGATCGCGATCTCCATTACTGAAGATCAGATAAGCCGTCTCAAGTGCAATCCCATCCGGTCCTGTAATAAAAGCCAAATGCTGAATCGCAGCCATCGGTTCACCACCACTTATTGGAATCGCTTGAGTAGTTAGCTCGCCCATAAATTTAATAACTAGTGGGCCAACATTTATTTGATTAACTGTCAGAACTCCTTTCTCAATCGAAATGCGCTAGATGAGTTCAAAGCCCGACGCAGTCTTTATTAGTACGCAGATTGACCATAAAATACCGACTTATTCGGCGTTTTATAGGAGAACGGTAGCAATTGAGTTGCCATGTAACCAGAGATTTTGGTGGAATTACTAACACAATCTCCTTATTAGCCAGATTATTCAAAGGAGGAAGAACTTGGTGGGGTCGAGTGATTCATCGCTTTGATATCTCGGTTCATTTTGACTTTCAAGTCTAAGCCTGCAACACACTGACTAGTCAACAACTGACTGCTTCAACTGGCAATCACCGTCAATATCCCGAATCTTGACGTTTTCTCTTCCTGCCTAGATTTGTTGAAAAGCAGATTAGCAATTAGATCTATGCAGATTCAGAGAAATCTTGGATAATTGGGTATCTATTCAGCATTAGCTCACATTCGTTTGTGCGTAATTTTCATTCATAGAAAGTGAGGGAAGGCTGCTACTCCTAATTTGGATAAAATAGTGCCTTTTAATTATGGAAAAAATTTCACGGCAAGCAGAAGAAAACTACTTAGAATTTGTGAAAGAGAACATAGAGATTCATGCAATAGAAGGCGAACGGATGCTTTCACTATCTGGCACTGTTACGGCGAGTGGCAAAGATGCAAGTGACCATCGTAGTAATATGAAGAAGCGGGTCACACATGATCCAGAAAATCCGTACTTCATTCGAATTGACTTGCAAGATGGTCACACTCGATATTATGGTTTTAATGGACTCAAACAGTATCTAGATAGTGACATCGTTTCAAAATCACATCCTGGCGTCTCTTATGGTCGCCTAATTCTTGGTAAAGACCTAGATGGGAAGGGATACATATCTGAGTATCCCGAAAATCTCCCAGACATGGTGGCAAGGACAAGATTCACAATAAAAAATGGGAATCTTCTAAAAATCGATGAGGATGTATATGTCGAAGGTGCTGCGCCGGATCGCGTCATTGCCGCTGAAATCCTGGAGAGCGTTCTTCAAGAAACTCGTGAGAGCAAACTACAGCCTATAGCTTCTACATTGCAGCCAGACCAGTTCAGAATTACTCGTGAACCAGCGACTCATCTATTAGCTATTCAGGGACCGCCCGGAAGCGGAAAAACAGCAGTGTTACTTGAACGACTTTCCAGAATTGCCTTTGCTGACGAGAGTATTAGACAAAAGGGAATGCTTCTAGTTGGTCCCAACGCTGAGTTCATGGAATACGTTTCTAACGTGTTACCGACCCTTGGCAAATCAGACATTGAGCTCTTAGATATTGATGCATTATCACCATTTCTTAAAGATGTATCTACTGAGATCGCAGTCGAAGATGATGAGTTGATCTTTCTTAAAGGACATACTGACATGATTACATTAGTTGATAATGCAGTGAGTCGCCTTCCGAGGGTAATTTCTTCACCTACGCTTATTAGAATTCAGGATATAACGCTCGAACTTAGACCTAGTGATTCTTTTGAAATTCTCAGTGAAATAATCGAGGGCGATTCGCACAATTCATATATTCAAAAGAGATCTATAGCCGAGAATCGAATTAAGAATTTTTTAACGAGTCAATTTCTCGAGGCATGGACAGCAAAAGGGAGAGAAATTAGGCAATTCCAAGGAGATCTTACAAAATTAATTTCACAAGAATCAGCTTATAAAACCCTTGTGAAAAATATGTTTCCGAACACTGATCCCATAAATCTTCTTTTCGAATTAAAAAATAATGCGCAATATTTTTTAGAAAACGCAGAAGGTGTACTGGACAAGGAGTCTATCTTAACCTGGATGGAGATGAGTGATAGAAACATAAAAAAGTTAACACGTTCCGATCTTCCTGTCTTGGACTATATCTATGAACTTTTAGTCGGAAAACCCAAAGTATGGGGTCACATTGCTATTGATGAGGCCCAAGATCTATCTCCAATGCAATTGCGAATGCTTCAACGGCGATTAGGTGATGGTGCGACAATATCCCTGGCAGGTGATTTAGCGCAGGCAACTGGTGCTTACTACTATTCAACCTGGGAAGATGTTATTGAAACACTTGGGTTTAGCGGACGGTTCACAATTCGTGAGCTAAACCGAAGCTATCGTGTTCCGAAAGATATTTTGGAGTATGCGACTAAATTTTTAGACTACTCAAAAGTAAGCGTGAATCCATCTCAGCCATTCTTAGATCTTAAAGATTCAATCAAATTAATCGTAAAAACTGACCAACAGAGTGCGCAAGCTGAAATTTTAGAATTAGTTAAAGGGGAGCTTAAAGCAAATAGGTCAGTACTGCTTCTCGCGCGAGATTATATCGTAGGGGAAATTAGAAAAATAAAAATAATTAATGAAGGTCCTGCAATTTTCAGGATTATGAATCCCAAAGATGTGAAGGGTTTGGAATTTGATACCGTAATCATTGCTGAACCGCTCCAGCTTTTAGAAGAACTGAATTGGACAAAAAGTCGTCTAGCAAGGCTCTTTTATGTTCTCACTACACGGTCAACAAAACGATTAATTCTCATAGGAAATAGTCTTGAGGCCCTCCAAAATCCATTTGAATTTATACCCGAGGAAGAGGAGGAAGACTTAGCAATCGATTCGGACATCCTAAAAATAGATGAACTAGTAATTTTACCGGCAGTGGAAAATCAAGAAATAACCGAAGACTTAGGAATGCTCGGTGTCCAAGAGCAATGTGCAAACTTTGATATTTTTATTCCGGATGGAGATTCACGATTTAGTCAAGGTTACTGGTTCTTTATTGGTACATCTCAACTTGGGTGTTCAGAGTGTCACACAAAGCCACTATATATTTTTAGGCGGCACTACGCTTCATCGTCTTCTGGAAACTTAAAGATTAGTCATTTATGGGCTTTAGTTTGTACATCTTGTTTGACGATTTCAGATAAGAAACGTTTTGAAGAGTCAGAAATAATTTATGTAGAAACCGAACTAAGTATGGAGAAGCAAATAGAAATTCTTTGTCCAGAGTGCCAAGTCTGAGTTTTAGGAGCTTAGATGTTGAAACAGGTTTGGCACAGTTGCCAAATTGTCCTCAGTGTTAAAGTACAGAAATCTGATTAACTCACCAATCCATCATTATTGCGAATTCTGAAACATCCCCCCCTTGCGGATTCAATTCTGCAGGAACTTTCCTTGGATTAACAGGGGTAACTTCTAAATTCGATAAGTAATATTTGCCTTTGTATTGAATCAAAGTATCCAGCGCTACATCGACAATCGTTTCTAAGCGGGTACCGTCGGCACAGTCGGGTTCGCATTGATTGACTGAGTAGGTGCCGCGTCCTTTGGCCCCGTATGGCGTCCATGTGGACCAGGTGATGTCATAAATCTGCATGCCGCCATCGGCACAAGTTTGATAGAGGACGTTCGGTTTTTTGACAGTCATTTCACACATAAATGTATACAGATCTTTAGCATCAACGGTTGCCGGGTCAATGTTGAGAATCGGTTGGGTTCGAGTCTCTTCAACAATAATTTCGTTGGATTCAAGAACAGGTTCAGCCTCTGAGGGCATGAATATTGCAATTGGTGTGGCTACAAGAATCACACCAAGGGTCAGGATCATCACGTTTTTACGCCGACTCATGCACCCACATCTTCTTTCTTGATCTACGGGTTTATTGTTTCCTCAATGGTCTTGAGGCGTTCCAAGATTATTACTGAATCTTTCTCGGAACCTAACGAGATTAGCACTGCTGAGAGCGCTTTATTAGCTTTCACGATTAGGTCCCAGTCCTTATCTTCCTGACTAGTCAGAAGAGTAAGTGACTGTTCGAGTAAGCGCTTCGCTTCCTCGAATTCGTAACATAGCCATTTAGATTTGCCGAGCAGGTAAGAGGCGTAGCCTTCCATCTCTGCATTTTTACTCACTGTGGCAAAGTTATGAAAGTGCTGAGCATAGAACTTTGCCTCTGGTCCATTTTCGAGTGCAAGGAAAGTTTTAGCCATATAGCGATCACACTAATTGACCATCTCCGGATTCTTAATTTCTTTAAAGTATTTCCGAGAGTGAATGTAATTCTCGAGAGCTTCTGTGTGTAGATCTAACTCAGATTGAGCTGTCGCGATGTTGAGTAGATCTACACCCATAGTGAAAGGGGTTGCATCTGTATCTATGGCATCGCGTGCTAGGCAGTGAGAATCTAAACTCTTCTGCCACTCTTCTGCTTCAAACCAATCGCAGGCAGCAGCGCGTTTAGCCCGGATAAATCCTGCGTCATCCTCGTTGATTTGGTACAACTTAGCCAGATCCTCAAAGGTATCTGCCGACTCTTTATAGCGTTCGAGATTGCGTAGGGCGAGCGCTTTACCTTCGTATAGATGGATAAGTTCTTTGACGTAGTTATCTAGACCATGTTTGTAATAGATCTCTATAGATGACTCAAGTAAATGAAGACATTGTGTGTAATCATCGCGGTGATAGGCGATGTGGCTGAGTTCGTCGAAAACTTCAGCTCGTTCGGTTCCTTCGCATTCAACGATGCGATCCCAGAGTTCCTGCTCTTGGGTGTCTTTATCTCGGTTGTGTTTTCCGCTCACCGTACCTACTTTTCTGGGGAGATTGATCTGTGGATAAGTAAGGTATTACAGGACACTGACAAGGGGGTGATGTGCAGTAATTGCGGCTAAATCAAGCGTAAAAAGACTCAACAACTTCAATAAATTGATTGTCAAAGAGAATAAGATCATTTTTGACAACTTGTGTGGCAATTCTCATGAAGCTAACTTCCAGTTTTTCCGCTATTTCTTCTAATGACAAATCCTGCTCCCAGATTTCAAAAAGGTGATCGAGTTTCTCATCATTCCAAGCATCATCTGAAAAACTTGCTGAATCATGATTATTTGCAAACTCCCCCATTTCCACGTGTAAGTACCACTTTCCCATTCTTGACTGTAGGGCCGTAACAGTTCTTCCCAAAGTTGAAGCCAAAACTTCGAAGGTCACACCGTTCACACAATTTTTAACTAAATTTAAGTCTTCTTCCATCGTCCATTTCATTCCGCTACGCGAAAGGTTTACTGGCGCAGTTTCTTTATGATCTACCTTTATCAGCTCGATAGATGAGAAATTGCCCTGCTGCTCTCGAGGAGTTATGAGCGCCCACTCGGACATATCTAAATTTTTTATTGCTCTTGTTACTGAAACATAGGCCAATCTAAGATCCTCAGTATCCATTTCAACCGGATGGAGGTAGTCGCCGGCAAGCTTTACGCTCTCCCACTCTCGTCCTTTCGCACGATGGGCAGTTGATACGAGTACATCGGCCTGTGATTCCGGAACAACTCTTTTTAGTGCCCTTATCAGTGCCTCAACGCCAAAGCGATCAACAAGGTCAATCATTACCTTTATATCGTGGGTTTCATCTGGATAACTGTCAACATACTCTTTCGCTTCTTGCCAAGTCGCAAATGGTGCAAGTTCACGATGTCCTGTGCGGCGTCCCGCCTGTAATTGCCCACACGCTTCGGAGAATTCAATGAGTTCTTGTGATCGTCCAATTATTGCTACTTTACGGCTCTTCTCAAGTTCTTCAATCACGTGCTTAATGACTCCCGCATTAGTTCTGCAGAGAATTGCCTTAGGATTCTCGATTGGTTTTACCTCTGATTTGATTCGTGAGTATCCCTTGATCCTTACTGAGGTATCGAGGAACCCTAGGATGTCATTAGCTTCATCCGCGATTGCATCACCGAATCTGAAACTCTGCGTCAACCAGAGACTCTGCTCCACCTTAACTTTACTCAGCCCGTTCTCCGCGCCTCGCCACTCATAAATTGCTTGATACTCATCACCACAATAAATACGTTGTGCGTGTGTCTGCGCTTCAACTATTGAAAGCATGACAGGATCAGCATCCTGAGCCTCATCAAAGAGAATAAAATCACCGGAAATTCTTGGCGAACTAAGTTGCCACATTTTCAAGTAATAGTCATGATCGAATTTTAAGAATCCTTCAGATTTTTGAAGGTCTTGCCAACCTTTTTGAGCATATGGAAGAAGTGCGTTCTGAAACAATCTTGTCTGTTTCTTATCAAAAGAAGCTAAAAACGGGATTTCCATGTGGTGCTTTGAAATTTCGATATCCACACTTTTACAAAAATTGCTAATACTCGACATTACTAAGTTTGCTATCTGGGCAACCTCAACAATGTACGAAACCTTATTGTGACTAAAACCAATTTTTTCAGCATCAAGCCATTCACCGATCTGTCGAAATGTAACGCGAGAGTGAGTATTTATTCTTTTCTGAAATTTGTATCCCACTTGCCCATATGCAAGTGAGTGTGCTGTTCGGCACTTGACATTGGAAGGAAATTTGCTTACCGCCTCATCAACAATTGCCCGATTGAATGCAATGTAGGTACCTTTTTTCTCGTAAAGAGCCTCCGCAAGCAATTTGAGAGTTGTTGTTTTTCCAGTCCCTGCCAAAGCTTGAATAACAAGGTCTTTCCCAGACTCTGCCGCTGAAATCACCATAGCTTGTTCATCCGTAGGTTTGAAACTCATTGGGGACACAAATCTAAAGAACTAGCTATGGTCGCTTTGGGCAAGACCCCAAAGAATTTGTGGACCCTTGATCCCCCGACATTGAGTGCGGCTACTCCGGTGGGTGCGACGACAACGTAGTTGCTGGTGAGCACATCATTGATCAGATAGGTGAGAAGTGTTGATTTTCCAGTACCTGCGCGGCTGGTGATGAAGATGCTTCTACCTAGTGCGGCAGCAGCAATCACTTCTTTCATCTCTTTGCTAATTTCAAAGTTTTTAGGCAGAACTAAACTCTGAACTTGGGTTGGTTCTGCGTTAATAGCCATCGTTTCGTTTACTTACGAACCCCTGCTTTTGGCTCCACAACAAAAGCTTGGACATCTTTACCGACAGATTCACATGATGCGTACTCTTCAGGGTGATTTTGCTTTAGGGCTGCCTTGTCGAGGCTGATTGAAATCTTCTCCTTGCGCTTCCAGGTACAGATGCCTTCGATGCCATCGGATTCGCCCGTGAGCACTTTGAGTTTCACCTTTGCTAAATCTGATTGCCACTCTGCATACTTCAAGACTTCAAGCAGCGCGAGATGTTGTTCATGTAGTGCAAAACCCGTGTCTAGGGAAAAATCAGCAGTGGCAATCTGGGCGGAGAAATTACTAATAACGTCGATCTGTTCGGTACCAATTGTGGAGACATCCGAATTCCAATCTTTTGCAGATGCAATCAGAAATGATCCGCTAGTACTTTTTGATTCTGAGGTAAAGCGTGCATAGATTTCAGGATACTTTTCAGCAAAGAGTTTTTCATCAAATTTCTTTGCACCGGTTCGCGTCTGGACTGTCACGAGGCCAGAGACATCAACGCCTTCTTCAATTGCACCGGTTAAATAATCTCGGTAACCATTTTCGGCTTCATTGCATGCATCGATAATCTCCTTAAAGTTGTTGATTACCGCATACCAATTCGCTGCCTGTTCAGTACTAGCTAATTTACTGCCAGTACTTATGACATCTTTTAAGCGATCGGCTGCCTCGAAATCGGGCAGGTTGGCCTCCATCTCGAGCTTGAGATTTTTCGCAGTCTGGATCGCTTTTTGTAGCTCAGCCGGGGTGAAATCCATCCACTCCCCCAGCACGCGATTGCGAGCGAAGAGATAGTGCAAATTGGTCTCAATCGCTTCTACTGCAGGCATAGTCAATGTTTCTACGATGCAGAGCTTGCGTGGGTTGCCAGTCTGATGCTCCAGTAGGCGATCCTTGGAATCACGTCCCTTGGAATCACGCACGATACCGATCTTGTAATACGAGGAACGAGACCCATTACGAACATCTTGTTCGTTGATGAAGTACAAATCACCTGCGGTTAGATTCATGGCCATTAGCCTGTCCTCTCGATCCCTTTTCGGGATCGCATTTTTAGAGTCACATCATTACATACCGTTTTAATGATAGAGACCCAATTTCGATCAGTGACTGGTGCACTTATTAGTCCACGGCGAGATTGCTGATGTGACAAGAATGAATACCCAGAAACCTTGAGCCAATTGGAATAGCTTTCGTTAAAGAGAGCATCAGCGTGTCGCTTTGCTCTAATGAGGCTAATCGCAGTTAAAGGCTCATAGCCATCTTTTATGAGGATCAAGGCCATAACCAGCCCGGATCGATTAAGCCCAGCTTGGCATCTGATTAAGACGCGATCACCTGATTTCCATTTGGCGTAACCAAATTCAACAACCTCGCGTAGACGTACTAGGTCAACATCAAGAATGTCAGAGTCTGGAAAACCGTACCTGAACTCTTGGATATTCCAATCAGCCGGTTGTGCCCAGGCATACATGGTGACGATGGAATCGAATGGAAGATCATCGCGATACTTATGGATTCTCGCAGGGGCGTGAATGACATCTGCGTCATCAGTACCGCCCATAAAAAGGTTTGGCAATATTTCAGAAAATAGTGGTGGTTGTGTATACATGGTCTCTCTTTCCATTAGTTTGAATTCTCAGTTGGTGGGCGCTCATTTCTAGAGCGAGTCTTTCTGGAGTAGTCCTCGTGCAATCTCTTCTGCGAGAAAGCAACATCTTCAATCTCAGCAGTTTTGGCTAACTCCTCCATATCTTTAGCCTCTTCCAAAATAATGGCTAGGGATTCAGCTGTTCTCTCATCAACTACTCGAATTGATGAGGCAGTTCTGCGCAGATTTGCTGCACTGGCATTGAGGCGAGCAGTTGCCTGTTCACGTTTTCCGGCTCGCAGTTCTTCGGTGGCGACCGCCTTCTCGGCTTGTGCCGAGAGAATTAAACGTTCAGCCTTAACTATCGGATCTTCAACTCGTCCAGCTGCAATGTCAGCAGGGACCACGTTTACGTGAACAGGAAGCACGACTTGTACTTCACATTTCTGGGCAAGATCTAGATACTCAATCGAGATATCAGCGACTTTGCATAGTCCAAGCGCAGCAATGCCAGGAATGGAAAGATCCATTACGAAGCGCCGCTCTTCCCCACCATAAAAATCTCCAAGTTGAACGAAGTAATCTTCGCCTTCCTTCCAAAATGGCAGGCGCTGGATGATTTCGATTGAAGGGTTACCGTCTGTGAGTTCGTTAGGTGAAAATTTCATTACGACGTTCACAGCTACTTTCTCAAGTAGGTTGGTGAATTCGGCAGCGAAAGCGCCAATGGCTTCATCGACTCCATTAGCAAATCTATGACCGCCACCACCACCCTGGGCGATAGCCTCTAGAATTTTCTCATCGTAACCATTTGAAAGTCCGATGGTGCTGCAAGATATTTTCTCAGTCGCAGCTTTTGAAGCGACATCTGAAAAGAATTGTGGGTCAATTTCCCCAGCATTGGCGTGGCCGTCACTGATGAGAAGAATTGTGGCTCCTGCTTCGGCCTTGCAGTTTCTGGCTTGGCGCAAGGCCATTGTGTAGCCGGCGGAGATGTCAGTCGATCCACCATCTTGGATATTTCGAATGGCCTGTTTTACTGCGACTAGATCGTGATCGTCCAATCTACGCATGGGAATAACAACACGAGCTGTGTCATCAAATGAAATGACGCTAAACCAATCGCGCTGATCCAATTGTGCCAACAATTTAAGGGTTGCATCCTTGGCAGCATCGAGAGGACTTCCTTGCATAGAGCCACTGTTATCAATGGCTAGTACTACTCCCTGAGCAGCACGCGAATCTTGCTGTGCAGCTGGTGGTGCTTTGATCTCAACTAGGAGTGTGAGATTTTCATCTTGCTGATGAGCCGCTAGGTCGGTGTCAAGAATAAACTTTGTGCGCACTGGCGTTCCCCTTTCTAATCACTGTTACGGTTTTCTTTATTATTAATATACGTAAAATTACTTTTTTAACTTCTTGTCTCTTAGATGCTGTCAAAGAGCGACCTGAGATCTACGAATCGCCGGGTAAACCTCAAAGCCGGTTTCTTCTTTCATTTTGAAGATCGCACCGAAGATAAACTTTTGAAAGTCTCCAGCAGCAAAAGCAAATCGAGCTAGTTCTGCTGGGCCACTTTCACTGCCAATTGTTTGTCGATCTGGAAATTTCGGATCGTGATCATCGACATAAAGAATGAATTGTGCGTTGTAGCTGTAGTAGCCGGTAGCCTTTCGTGCTTTTTTTAATCTTTCTGCAAGAGCCTTTGGGAATTGATTCCAAGTCATAAATGGTTCGGTGGAAATGACTCCATCTTCATTTATTGGGTTGGGATAAATTTCCAAATAGGAATCATCATTTGCAGGGATGTGAATGTGCGAGAAGACGCCATCTCTTTGGACTGTTTCAGCCAAAATCCCCATACTGCGAAAGCGGCGAATCATGTACGTCGCATGCATCGATGTGGATAGATCGGCGTTGGCTGCTGCAAATTCTTGGAATGTATTTTGAGTATTAGGCTGCAAGGCTGAACTCCCCACGCTTAGATGCTTCGAACCGGGCGATATAGAGATCTTCACTAACGCTGGTTAAGTGGTACATCTTGACCGCATGCTTATTGCATTCGTACCAACGAATTTCTTGGCGCTTGCTGCTGCGGCCCTCAGCCTCTGCCCAAAGGCGGCGGCGCTCAGACTTCTGAACAGCGAACTTCACTCTTTCGATGGAGCGGAAGCACTTCTTGTCGCACTGACCTTCCAAATAGGAGACCAGGCGGTTTTCAGGCTTTTGGCCCTTTGTCCAAGTTTCAAACTTTCCAGATGGTCGCTTTTCGCTGTGATCTCTGCATCCTACGAATGCGCCTTTGCCATTCTTACAATTACTCACTGTTTAGCTCCTTTTTTGGTCTGACCTTGTGGCCATAGGTAATTATAATCAAATATTACCAAATATTGCAAATCGATAGGGGTGTGTCTTGAGCGTGAATCTCAAAATATTGCAAAAATCTTTCGATTTTTTTGGTAATGTTGCCCCGCTGACGCCAGTTAAGCGCAGCGCAACCCTCAGGAGCTCCCAATGCCTAAAACCCACCAGATGGCTTTCAGTAGCGCCACCACGGGATCCGATGTTCTCGAGCAGATCAGGGGGCTCTTCGAAGTTGATCGCCGGCTCCGAAAGAAGGAGATTCAGGCAGTCGCCGAGGTCAATGCCAATACCTTTATTCAAAATGAATTGGCTGAACTTTTTGAAACACTCGTAAAAACAGATTCCCTAGATAGACGATCAATCAAGAGCAGTAACTTTGAATGGCTATCAGACATACTCTCCAGCGTTGCAGCTGAGGAAGATAAATTAGAGCGGGTTGACGTTTATCTTGAAAAAACTTTCTCTTCTTCACTTGATAAAAAGAGTTACGAAATGCTCTCAGCTCAAACTCGAAATCTGCTTGAAGATGAATTTAAGAAAATTAAGAATCTGAAAAAAGCTTACTACTATCGAAATAGATCCGTAAAGGCAATTGTTTCGTATCTTGAGTCTGACGATAGTAAAAGTCTTTTGAGTACGAAACTCACATCTTCCGAGCTGGCGGCCCAGTGGATCAAGGCAGTCATTGAAAGTTTCGCGAACTATGAAGTAGGCGAGAAGTTTACTAGAAATAGTTATATTTCTGAGTTTGGAGTCTTTCTCCATGATGCTTGGAGGGAGATAGCTCCCACTAATTCAATTGATACGAATAAGTCATTTTCATCGCGCGTGCAAGGTGCAATAACGAGTGAGCAAATAAGTGCTGGGGCATCGCCATCACTCAATCGCGCGTACCAACAATTGTCTTCTTACTACGAAGTAGAATCTGAGAAGAGAATTAATTCAAGAATTGACCTTGTCCTTGAGCATGGTGCAGTTGAGTTTAAGGCAGTAAAAGGCGAAGGGCTTTACGCTTATTACAAACCATTAAAAGAAAATAAGAGATTTGTTAAGGATTTGGCAACTCAGGTTCTCGCTGCTTCATTTAACGAAAGTGACCTGCCAGATATTGGCACTCAGATAGTTGAAAATCCAGGGCTGATGCTAATAATCAAGTGTTTGGGTAAGCCAGATGTGGCAACAATCAAGGCTTTTGAAAGGTTTGTGAGTAGCACTTTGCGCTAGTTGAATAACGCTTTAAATTCCTCAAAATTGAGGTGCGTAATTTCGCCATCAGAGATCACATTAAATATTGGTATTAAGCCCTCTAACTCTGTGCTGTAACCGTTTTGTAAGGTATCAACAATCAAATTTGATATAAACTCGAAATTGCTCTCAGTGAGATTGAGGAACCTCACGTAGTTTGGATTCTCCTGAGTAGGTGGTTCCCATCCAGCACGGATTATGTTCCGATTCTGGTCACGAGTGATTTCAGGGGAAACAGATCTACTCGAAGATGCCTCAATCGTTACGCAGCCACTTTCATCACGAAAGCCCTGGAAATATATTCCAGAAATCGAGGTCTTTGAGAATTCAATTTGGAATGACTCAATTGTTTGATATTTGAGAACTTCAATGACAGTCTCTTTAACACTCACCCACGAATTTTGAGGACTTGATGTCATCTTCAAAATGTTGCCACCGATTGCTAAGTAATCCTCGTCATCGAATGGGTCAATTTTCTCGCTTTCCTCAATTTCGCTTGCGGGTTTAAATATTTTGAGTGGCGGAGTATCACGCTTCTTTTTGCCTTTCTCTAAACGCATGACCAGAGGTAAGAAGAAGCCGTAGATATAGTTAAGAACCCAGACCACGCTCACACTCGTAGCAGTCTCTTCTCCAGTTGGCGTCGAAACAATTTCACCAAAAAAATAAAGAACCGCAAAGAAATTAATCGCCATAAAAATTGAAATAGCACGCGACTTAATCTGAGCGGCAAATGGGATTCCAGCTATTGGCCCAAAAAATCCAAATGAGAATCCGTGGGTAAGCAGGAATCCAATCTTCCAACCCTTGAATTCGTTTACAGTGTTACTGGCCCCATCAGTATTCAATGATTTTTTCTTCAGATAGGCCCGATAAATCAGCCAGCCGACCGGAGTGGTAAACCACAAAAATAAGATATCTTTCCAATACTTTTCAAGAAATGTTTTTGATGGCAGAGAACTAGAAACTTCATCTCGTACTCGAACGCGATTTTCCGAGATCTCTAATCGAGGATTTCCACCACCTGCGCTAGCCACACGCTGAACAACAGGCTTTACTAGCGGCAGTTTCGAAACGCGAGATTTGGCGACTGGAACAGGTTTTGACTTGATTGATGCTTTTTTGGCTGTCGCAACCTTTGGCGTGCTTGTCACGGGTGTCAAAAATGCTTTAGTTGCTAAACTTTTAAGAAGTTCTAGCGC
>Ga0105051_10003090_pt1 | contig 20606 bp, 42 predicted proteins | sample FRY02_FD_78383 | JGI IMG/M metagenome (GOLD analysis project Ga0105051, IMG submission 78383) | Freshwater microbial communities from Lake Fryxell liftoff mats and glacier meltwater in Antarctica - FRY-02 (megahit assembly) | ecosystem: Environmental > Aquatic > Freshwater > Ice > Glacier... | reverse complement strand
TCGGCTGGCAAGCAGGCGAGCGTGAAGGTGCGCATCGCATGGGCGAGCGATGGCACGCCAATGATCGTGCTGGCAAAATAGCACGACTGTAAAGTTACACGGAATTGCCCGCCCGCAAGGGCGGGTATTTTCTGGCTCTAGTAAACTTACACGGATGTACAATTACAGCCCAGTAAAGTTACACGGTCAGTAAACTTACAAGCCAGTAAACTTACACGGCTTGATCGGGCGGGCGTAAGTGTGGATGTGACTCACACTTACGCCCGCAGTAATATTACACGCTTGTAAGATTAGTGTAGTGTAAGATTACAGCTCTGTATCTGTCTAATCTTTTATATTAGAAAATGTATTCTCTTTTATACTTTGTTTTATCCCGCCCTATACTTTATGGGGTGTCAATAATTGGATTAAACATTAGAACTGTAACAAGACTGTAAATAGTAATGAAACATATTCGCTATCCGTTGGGGGTAGACTTGTAATACGAGATAAAAGTATTATCTCTATTTAAAAGTAAAACATTATCCAAACCCTAACCGAAAGGCAAACCAATATGTTAGAAATGAATTATTATCAAGAACAATTGTCTAAGACAATGGAAAGAGTTCATTCAATTCATTGGAACTTCTGTACCATTGTGGAAACGGCAACATTTGGCGATGAAGTAAAAGGTAAGTCTTACCAAAGCATTAACCGAATGAATAAGGCAGTAGAGATACTTAGTCACGGATTTGTTTTACCTGAAACCCCAGACTTTGACATTATCCATAATCTTCGCCAATGCCAAGCAATTATAGATATAATTGGTCGTTTCGTTAAAGCACATTTCATTACCGATTATTTTGGCATTGACGCAAGCAATATCCAAAAGGCTTATCTTGACGATATCAAAGAAATTAACCTTTCCTTTGAGTTTATTAACGACACCAATGACAAATGGCTCGCTAATCCTGATCGGGACATATAATGATCTATAGTCGTGAATGTTACCGTAATCCACACTCTCACCTAAAAGAGCATAATTACAAATATGTTGGGTCGCGTCAAGCCGTGTTTAATTACGATCTCAATATTTTGTCATATCTGGATTTTGTTTGCCAATACTGCGGTGATCTCAATTCTGTAACCCAAATCGCGAGTGCTGACCAATCTATTAGCGTAACAGTAGATTAAACCCAAACCTTACCAGCCAGTAAACTTACAAGGAAGTAAACTTACACGCGCTAGAGCCTATTGTAAGATTACACGCCTGTAATCTTACGGATGGGTGTAATGTTACAGCATGTCAACATTACACCCATGTAATATTACACACATCCTTTATGAGATTTAATATACATTTCTATATCTTTTTTCTAATCAGTACCCTATGCCAAAAACAAATACTAAACTTTATGAAAACCTTTATCTGTACTCTTTCTCCCGTGTAAGATTACAACCCTGTAAACTTACACCCCAATTTTAAATATAAAAAAGGGTTAAGGCTAACCCTAAGGCTAACCTTAACCCTTTTACAATTCGGTTCTTTTATCCCTTAATTAGTTTATTTCTTTAGCGTAGAGAAACGAATTGCTGGAATTGTTTCCTTATGCCAATGAATTTGTGAACCATAACCCAAACGCTTAGCCAAACCCCGAAGAGTTGCTGAAACTTTTGCCTTATAGTTCTTGATTTCTTTTCCGTCTGTCAATTCTTTTGGAATTGACATTTCTGTGATCAAAACAAATTGCTTTAACGCAACTGAATTGTTCTTTTTGATCTGTTCCTTTAGTTTATTTACGAAACTATCTGGAAGATTTGATTTACGCCCTCTCGGAACAAAAACCATATCCTTTTCATCAATAAACTCAAATTCCATTTCTTCACTCATAGTTTTACCTTATCCTTTGTTAGTTAGTTTGTTTAATGACTAATCTAATTTGGGATAAAATTACCGATTTGCTTGATCATCTTATCAGCACAAACAATTAAAACCAACCTGACACAAAAGATATAAAATTACTTTTTAAACCTTGATTTAATCCTTAACCCAATTCTTAATCGCTTAGCGAGCCTGTAAGATTACACGCCTGTAACTCCAATGTAATCTTACACGATTGTAATGTTACATTGAGTACAGATAAAAAAAAGGATAATTCTTTATCTGATATATCAGGTAAAGTATTATCTGTTCTGTGCCTTTATGACCAATCATTTAACCACCTAATTTTTGGAACAATTGTTCCATTTTTGCTGGGTGAGATGTTTCATTGTAATTTGAAGGTAATGGCTTGCTCTATATCCACCTAATAGTAAGCCTTAATCCCTAACCTATTAGGCAGACCTAATTAACCCCGAATTCTTTTACAAATACTCTGGGAAATACATTAATGGGTTGTCACGCTAATTGACACGCAAGTTCCCTTGCTAATTGTTAGACAAATTCCCTGATATATTGAATCAATATTCATTTTACTTGTTGGGTCTCTTAATCCTTCAATTATAGAATCATTCAATCAATCAGTAATCTTTTCTAAGCCTTTATGTAGAGGCAATCCCTTCCTTTATATAGCCCGTTTTCCATTAGCTTTATTTTCGGGGTGATGAGTGTCATTTACCTATGGATAGAGACAGATATAGATAAAAGCATGCTTTTAACCGTTTTCCAGCAAAAAGCATGCCTTTTACCCGTGTTTCCCTTATATTATAAGGGTTTTAGGTGTCTTTTACATACATTTACACATATATCCCTCCCATATATTTAATATATATAGGACTTTACTAGCGTATTTACTATACCTTTGCTAACAGTTTTTAGGCTAATCCCAGGGTAAATTGTGTCCTTAGATATCTCTGTCTGCTATCTATACTCTGAAGTAAATACCATTAAACCCTTCAGACCCGAAATTAAAATGGGCAATCATTAAGATCGGCTTCTTTAAAGAGTGCTTCTACAATATACATATCAACCCTCCTTTATTAAACCGAGTCTTTGTTCCGAAACATCGCATTAAAATACTCTTCCTTTAGCCTTTCATATTCCAACATCTTTACCACCACTTTATCAAGGCGGTAGGCGCACTCTTTAAGATGTTCTTTACCCAGAGCAATTGTATACTCTTTCCCGAGAAGCTCTCTTTTTAATTCAGTTATCTCTCTAGCCGCCCTTCTCATTAACTTGGCATATTCCCAATCCTTCGTCTCAAAATCAACCTTAATAAGGTCTGCTTTACTTATTAGTTCTTCTACAAGATTCATATTAAGCTCCTTTATTATTAAGGTCGGTTCCAGCAATCTTCTGTAATCTATATATTTCATCAGCCGCTTTATATAATAACTCGGCAATGGCATCATTATCCGTTATCTGCTTCCCCATGAGATAAGCATTATTACGCAATTCATTAACAATATTCATCTGGCTTTGCCCATCAATAATGCCCTTTAATCTTACTATTTCCTTAGCCCCGATTCTCATCAATTGACCAACATGCTGGTCATCTTTAAAATCAAGGTTATATGACTCTTCCGTTAATTCCTTAACTATGTCTATTTTAATATCTCTGATATTGTTCATTTTAATTACCTCCTCGTCGGTCTATCCTTTGCACAACTACATCTTCATAACCCAGGTTTGTCCAAACCTCGGCTATTTCTTCAGCTCTACTTTTAGATAAAGCATAAGCATTAACTTCACCACCCCCGACCCAAACACTATATACAATATCACCACCTTTTAATGGAATCATTACTCCTCGCAATCATGACCATAGGCCATTTCATCACCATTAAGCTTCTTATAACATTCAGGGCAAACACCATAATAATGTTCTCCTATAACCTCATCAACTCTAATCTCTACCCGATCAATTTTATATACCTTATTCATAATCTAACCTCCATCGTATTCTGGGCCATTTTCAAAATCACTATATCTACTAGAAATCTGATCTTCTAATACTTGTTCTTCCCACTCTATATCTTCATCTTCATCCACTTGGCTTTTCCAATTTATAACCGTCTCCATAAAGGTTTTATTTAAGGCTAGGAAGTTATTGTAATTGTTTAAAACAAAAACTGCATCTTCTATAGTCTTATAATAATCATTCATCCACGGATATGAATTTAAAGTTTCCGCGTATTTTGTCTCATTGAAATCCTGAAAAAAGAGTCTAACCTCATCAAGATTATTCATGATTTCTGTTAGGTCATGCTTACCAATTCTCATTACTTTCTCCTTTAAATATATCCCGAATATATCTAATAAATATTATATTTATCCTATTGATATTATGGCCTTAATGTTAGGACTATTTAATAGATTAATTATATATTTCTTTCATCACCAAATCATGAGCAAAGCGCACACTATCTGTATGAGCAGTTTCTTTCTTAAACCGCTTCAACACCTTACCATTTCTCTTAACAATGGCAATACAACCATTATCACTTACCTCGGCTGTAATGCCATAACCGTACTCTATTGTTTCCATTTTATTTCTCCTTTAAAAGTAGACTAATTATAATAATAGATATACCAGTAAGAAGAGTTGAGATACCAAGCCACTGTAGCGTTTCAGCTAAACAGGGTGCGTTTCTCATACAAGATCTACTGTTATTGGCATAATTTCGTTCTTCAAGATAGAACCAAAGACCAATAAAAAATACTATTGATCCAATGATTGTAAGATAATAAGACTTAACTTTCATATTAATTATTCCTAGTCCAAATAGTCATTACAATAGCTGGAATTATAGCAAATAATCTACTGGTTATAGGACTTATAATAAACAGCGTTACAAAGATCATAATTATTGTTGATCCAATTCCATATCCTTGAAGAAAGGTATAAAGTGGAATTCCAATAAGAACAGCAAGATCTGCGTAAAATATGAACATACCAATAGTATTATTAGCTATTTCTTGTTTATGATTAAGAAACATAATTTCTCCTTTTACCAGCTCGAACGATAATACAGGCTGTAATTATCGTCTATTAGTTTTATAATATTCTCAAGCGTTATAATTGTGCGCTCTATGTCTTCAAAGTAATAGTCATCATATTCAGTACCCCCAAAGAAGAAACCTTCTACTGTTGGAAGTAATACATTAGCCAGTGTCTTATCAGCAATCGTTTTCCTGCACAAGTCCAATAAGTCTTCTATTTGTGAAAACCCAACATTACTCTCTCGGCAATCATCAACTCCATCTTGACAATTATCCACAAACCAATTATGAATATGGTTTGATTTACGCCAATACCCAACCTGTATTGCAACAATTGCCGCTGGATATGTCGCGTTTTTAACCAATTCTTCAGCCCCTAATAGTTCAATGATTTTTTTATATGTCCCATTAGGTTCGGTTGATAAAGAACTACTAACATATGTCTTTGCGTATAGATATTGATCAAGGCCCATCTTAATTATCTCCTTTTTGTCGTTTATTAACTTGTAATTCCGTAGCGTCAAACTCAAACTCTCTATTCTTAATTTCACCGTCATTAAACATATCGTAAGCCTTATCCCTTGCGTGAGATTCATCTTGTGCTTCTACTATTACAGAAGCCCAAATTGATACCACATATTTTTTCATTTCTAACTCATAAGCTTTCATTTAATCCTCACTATTTCTAAAGCGTGGTTCTCCATATTCATTTGCTAAAATGATTTCTCCATCAATAATCCTATTAAGGACATCAATGGCGGTGTCTGGGCTAATTGAATTCATATTAATGAATAAATTATCGTTGTCCCAACTTTCCATATCATCTTCGTCAGCATCGCCATTTACACGATTGCTATAATCCATCTCTAAAGGGTATTTATTATCGAAATAATAGAGATACTTCCATATACAACACTCACCCGCACTATATAAATTATCTCCTTCAGATTTAGTTAAACCCAGAAAATTGTTTGCTTCTGTAGAAAACAATTTCATTTGGTTCATTTTAATCAACCAGTCCGAACCATCATCTTTTTCTTCAGATTTAGGCATCGTCCAGTTATTTGCTAATGCTGTTGCAAAGCCAGCAATACAACCAACTGAGTTACAATCAAATAACTTAGTCCCAACATCAATGAATTCATATTGAACCCTATCAGATTGATATGAATTTTCATTCAATGGTATGTCCACATGACTAAGGAAAACAGCCATATTAAACTGTTTCTTATTAGCCTCAATAGCTTTGACTAATAGCTTCATATTATCTTTGTTCATTAATATATCTCCTTGTCTTTGATAAGACCCTTATTAAACATTACTCTGAAATGCCTAGCACAAAAGATTGTTTTGTTATATATGCTAAGTTTTTGCTCACAGTCTCTATAAGCACAAACTCCAGTCCCAACCTTTCCCATAACAGTTGGGTTAATTAACTTTAATAATTCCTTCCTTCTAGCCTTGGCTATGCGGTTATTTTTATAAATAACCTTTTTACGCTCGGGATCTTTTTTTGCCTCTGCCCACCAATTACGATTTCTTCTCTTTATCTCTTCACCAGTTCTTATCTTTACAGCTGACATCACACCCGTCCTTTTAATAGTTTGTTTTAGGCTAATTGATTAATTACAAAACTAGGCGTGCCTGACAAGCCAGCCAATATGATTTCTCCACTCAATATCCTTTGGAGAACATCAATTGCTATTTCTGGGCTAATTGTTTTATATTCAATAGCCATCTCTGAATCATCTTCAGTATAAGCACTATCATCTTCATCAGTGACATAAAGACGGCTTAGTGACTCATCATCAAACTCTAATTCACCATACATTTCAGGCAATATCGCATTGTTCTCATTTGAATCACTGCCATACACGCTTTTAACCAATTTCCATACTGAATGCTGGTCGGCAAAGAATAGATTTGTTCCTTCTTGGTAATTAAAACCAAGAAACTCATTAGCAGTTTTCGTATAAAATTCCATATTTGCTTTAGTTTCTGCTGGCATTGTCCACTTATTTGCTATTGCTGTTGCAAATCCAGCGATACAACCAACAGTATTACAGCCAGAAAACAAAGTCGTTCCTTCTGCTATTGTATATTCTGATCTTGAATTCATTTGGTATGGTTGTAGATTATTCCCATAATCATATCCGAACCCAGTCTGCCCAATAAAGCATTGCATATTAAAATGCTTACGGTTGGCATCAATTGCGTCTATTAGTGTTTGCATGTTTTCCTTATTCACTTTTTGTCTCCTCTGTCAATAGTGTGTTTATAAAATTTTGCTTGATACTCTTTTTAAAGGTATTCATATCTTCTTGATAATCACTTATCTGTCCCGCTGACAAACCTTTAGGTATTGCACATACAGCATCTTTTTCAAAGAAGAATACTTCTTTATAATAATCAAATGCTTCATTCCAATATGTAACATCTATAGAGTCATGAATTCCTTGCGCAACCGCAATCATTAGATGACTATTATCACTCAATGCCCAAGTCGGATTAGAACGAGAAATTGCATGAATAACTTCATTAGAATTAGAATTATGACCTTCAAACTGTGGATCATAATAATCATCAGCAATTAACCAACCTGCCGCACATTTCGTATCCTTGTCAGTATTTCTATTAATGCTCCGATACATACACTCATTATTAGTCATGTATATACCATGATCATTGTCTTCATCTTCATCCCCGATCTCATCAAACTCGTTTATATAATTCCACTCGGTAGACATAGAATCTTGATTTATCAATGATTTCTTTACATAATCCCAGGCCTCTTTATCATTATGAATAACAACTTCATAATCTTTAATATCTGTTTCCATTTGTGACTCCATTCGTCGTATTACGCTTTTGGATATAATTGGTTCATTCATTGTATTCCTCTCCATATTATTTCATGAAGGCTAAGAATTTTCTCTCTTAACCGTTCTACTTCAGCAATCCATTCTGTTAGTTTAACAATAGAGATATCAGGCTGAGCCATATCCCAACCATATGCGGAATACTGGTCTTTATGTTCTTGCATCTCTACAACGATATCTTTTTGTTCACTCATTACCCCTCCATATGTCTTTTGCTAGTTCTTACAATTGATTTAATAACGGCTACAAACTGTTCTAGTGGAGGATCACTAAACCAAAGTCTGTGCAATGATTCTTTGTCATAGGCTACGATAAAATCCTTTTCTGACTTATCAATTAATTCAAGCCCTTCAAAAAGAATAGAACCAAACCCATTAAATGCGATATCCCAATCTTCAACAGGCATATCATCGTGAATCTTTTGAGCAAGGTTTATGATAAATTCACTGGAATTGTCCATTCCCCAATTAGGGTGTGACTCCATAATTATATTCATCACTTCTTCATCTGTACTCTTCATGCCCTCAATTTCAGGTTCATATTCATTATCATTAATCAACCAGCCAGATGCACATTTAAGGGCATCTGATTCATCATCATCAGAATAACGATATCTACAAGCCCCCGCTAATCCTGGACCAGTAATTGATTTCTCTCCCTGACTTATTAATGATCTATGTATAAATTCCCAAGCCTGTTCATTATTGGTTATCTCTTTGGTATCCATATCAATATGCCTCCTAATTGGCTATTGTAATCGTCTGTACGGTTTTCTAATGCTATATATGGAGAAAGGGGACTGGTTTCTAATAAATAGAAAACCAGTCCCTTATTTTAAACTACTTGTTAATTAATTCTGGAATCGACAGGTTGATCTTGATCAAACGGATAGATATGTCCCATCTCACCATCAACATTTTTCATAAACAATGCGCCAGGCCCATTACCTTCATCATCTGCTGAAGGATAAATAACGGAACCGTTTGATAATACCAATGCTATTCCAGCACCGTAATCCCAGCCTTCATCGGTCATTTCATCTTTGGTTAAAAACCTAACACCTTCTATTTTAAGCCCGCATAATTTCATCATTAGTCCTCCTCTAAATCTAAACCTATTTGGGACATTATGTTATGCAGTAAAGATGTAATGTTGTCTGCTATATCATCTCTACTAAATAATTCTAATGGTTCCCAGATAAGGATTTGTTTGTTTCCATCCCTTATCATATTAATAATTTCATCTCCACTTATTTCTGTTGGGTGATCAGATAGAAAGAAGCCTATCAATTCCCATTTAATTGCTTCCTCTATTTTACGAGCCTTAGATTGTGTGTCCACTTTAACCTCCATCTTCTTCGGTATCAATATAACCATCTTCATCAATTATAAATTGGCTTATAATATCCCAAATTTTAGCTTGCTCAAATTGTGTTTGGTCGCCAAATTCAATTGCAATTTGTTTCCAAACATTATCTTTAATATCCTTCCCATTATATTCTTCACCGAATTCTTCCTTAGTCCACCACGCAATACAAATTTCTTCATCTGGTTCGCGAAATGATAGCAAGGTAATTACATCTGATACCTTTGGCATTATGACTCCTCTACGCTAAAAGCATTCTTAAACTCTAGATCATCCAGTAATGATTCCCATTTATTATCAACATCAGATATCAGGGCCTTAAAGTCTTTCAAAAGCTTTCCACCCAACCCAATTTTTGATAGTTCTTTTACATAAGATGTAAGGTTTATATCATTGCAATCAAAATGCTTAATGGTATTTGTTATCGGGTTTCTTATGTATAGAAACTCAGCACCCTTACAAGGTATCAATAAACTTGATGTACCATTTACCGCAGCCTGAATCAATTGCTGAATTTCCGTCTTTACATCTTTCTTATCTGTAAATTTCTTTGGTGCTTTTTTAGTTGCCATAAACAAGTATCCAATCTAGTAGTTTCCAGCCTTCTGAGCCATTTCTAAATTCTTCTTCATCATCTTCAGAACCATAGAAAAAGGTTCTTAAATCATCTTCATCATCATGTTCTATTTCGCTAGGCTCTGGTAAAAAAGATATATATACCTGCTCTACATGCTCTTCATCATCAAATAAAATTTGTGCTTCCGCACCTATTGCTTTACCTTCATTCATCATCATTTCCCCCTCCTGAGAGTAAATTAATTCTCTCATCTAGTTGGCTAACTATTTTCTCTAATGTCTTAAGTCTATCCAATAATGCATTCATTGTAGTAAGAGCAAGATCAATATTTTTTAAAGACTGTTCATTACTTCTTTCAGTCATATCCATGATTTGTTTCATTTGAATAAGCATCATGTCTTGCCTATCATCATCCTTAAGGTAATCCTGATTAAGTTTAGTTGTCATTCACTTCTCCATTCAAGTATTCGTCTTGTAAATATACCATTGCGCTATTAATTGCATCGTTAAGGTCATGAGTTACCATATCTAAATGCTCATCATGAACCGCACCTCTATAGCAATCAAACCAGGGATTATTAATCCATTGACCACCTAAATGATCAATGTCTGCAATATCATTGTCTGTATACACTCCTGCTTCTTTAAACTGCTCACTATTTCTTATACTAATACCCTTGTATTCGATTCTCATTTCTCCATCGCAATAAATATCAATTGCCTTGCCCAAATGTCTTACTGTATAAACATGAGCATGCCCATTTCCAGAACAATACCACTCGGCTAACAATTTATTATTAAATATAGATCTGTCTACGGGATAAATTGTAGTACCCATTAGACCTCAAATTCTTGAACAAGTCGCTTTAGTTTATTTGTTATTTCACTGGCTGTTAAGTCAATGCTGGGGTTATTCCTTTTGAAATTCTTGACCCATTCAGTTCTGCTTCTCTCAGAATGGTTTGTTGATAAACCAATATACCCAACAAGAACTTCTTTTGTTAATGGAACATTTTCTATTTCATTATCTTCTGTCCATCTCCTTGTCAAAGATGTATCTAAAAGGGTTTCGCATATTTTTAAACGAGCAAACCATTCTGATACATTCCCATAAGTTATTGACCTTAACCCAACCATTCCACCGCCAAAGATTAAACCCTTCATTACGGGTTCAATATCAAATCCCTTTTCTCCAAATGAAGTTGTTTCTATCCAAGCATCTTCATTGCCAATATATTTCTTTACTTTACTAAAATTATAATCCAGCGTCATAAAATTCTCCTTCTAATGCATCATTTTCAAGTATAATTTCCATTGGGAATGTTTTTATATATCCAACCATATCAAAATCACCATCATTTGGTAAATATGCTCCATATAGTCCAGCAACTCCATTTGCTAGTTCTTTAGCTTGTTCTTTTGTAGAAACAAAATTGCTAACTCCAACAACTGTTTGTTCTTTATAAAATACAATTGAATATTCTGATATATCATTGTCTTGTTTCATTTTGCTTCTTTCTTTAGAGGCTGAACTGTTCGTTTAAATCTTTGTGAAATTCTAAAAATTCAAGTATTTGTTTGTCTGTAAGACCGACTTGTTCCCCCTCTCCATCTTCACCTATATAAAGAACATCTCCCGCAAGAAAATCTTCAACAACAAAATTATTCATTTGATAAATTTTTGCACCCCAAAAAGCGGTAGCAAGTTTATTAATTCCTTTGCTAAATTTCCCTTCTTCATTAACATACAAAGTTGAGCCTTTAATGAACATAACCCCTTCAATATATCCATCAACAATATGCTGCATCTCTTCTAAACTGAATTTTTTCTTTTTCTCAACGACTTCGTATGTATTGTCTTCTTTTATAATTATTCCACGCATTGTAGTTTCTCCTGTTTGTTTTGTATATAAAAAATAGATAACAAAATAGAGAACTAAGCAAAAAATATTTACGGAGATCCAATGACCCCTCCACATTTAACACATCTTGACATTACAAGCATGCGCATATTTTTCTTAGACAGAAAGGTTTGCCTTAGCCTAGTTCTCTATTTTATTATCTATCGTGTATCCGTTGGGACTTGAACCCAAAATCTAATTTTTAGAAGAAATTTGCTTTATCCATTTAAGCTACGGATACATTTAACCATTACTCAAAGGACGAGACAATGACCCACCCGTCTTTCTTTATCTTAATTCTCAGGCAAGTTGAGTAAATTTATTTAGCCCTATTTCTGTTAATTGTTTATAGACCAGTTCCTAAGTTTACCCTTCGTATTATCCATAAGATACTTTGCGACACTAAGATTGCAATCTATATCTAATAGACCTTCCACACTAGTACCACAAACATTTCTTGTTACAGTTTTCCAAGTGCTATTGACTTGAATAAGGCCTCTATCAATTGAGCCATTTTTATTCAAAGTCCAAATGACCTTGCCATTCTTATCAAATTTAGCGTTTATTGCTTTTGGATTACACCTACTCTCTCGCCAAGCAATGTATGAAAATACATCTACTGGTAATCCATACTCTTCAAATTTATGTTCCCATTGTGGACATCTTTTAGATGAATCCTTTGGGACTCTTTCATCAAATACCTTCACTTCTACTTTATCAATTGTGATACCAGGCTCAATTACATTGCTTGATCGCGTAGCAACATATATTCTTTCTTCCTTCTCATAGCCATACGCAACTGTTGCTATTAACGCTACGCACAACATACTTATTGTAATTACAATTATTGAAGTTTTTGTCTTCATTATTGCCTCCTTAGTTTTGGGTTTGCGATAATTTCGCATTAGCATATTCTTTAGTGCATAACAACGGCAATCTACAACTCTGCTATGTTATTACATGGTTTTTATCTTATAGTTTTCTCCTTTTTATACATGTTAGTACCATTAACCGTTACGCAATGTAGGCTTAGATGTTTATTACTTAAGATCCTTCATTAAGTTAAACATTTCCCTAGCCGTTCCTTGATGCATAGATGGAATTAAAGACAGCCTCTGTCTTATTTCTGTATTGTAAGCGAAGGCGTACTTTTTAAAAGCATCTTTGACATCAATATCACTACCTTCAGCAATCGCACTTAAAAGAATGCCCATATGCAACATACAACCAAATATAACCCCTGGCATAAATACTGGATCTGTACTCTGATCTGAATATGAATTAAATAAAGTATCTGCTACCGAAGGTGATTCGTCAACATAAGCAGAGAACATTTGAAACGCAATATCTGAATATAGTTCATCATTTTCGCTCAATTCCATCATTAAAACAACTCCTTTTCTTGGTCCGAGACCTTTTGGGTATTCATCAATTATACACTACCATCTTTATAAAATCAAATTATAATGATCGCTAAAAGCCCCAATATCATTACGGGGAATATAACGATTGCTAAAGCCCCCGTAAAGGCGATAAATATCATCGCTAAAAAACAGAACCAAATCATCCATAATGCGAATACAAAGCTTGACATATTGCCACTCCAGTTTCTTGTGAAAATTATTTATGCGTCGTTTTTAATTTATGATCTATTTGGCGCAAATTGGATAACATAATTAGCGCAAAATAGAATCAACATTTTAATAATGTGTTTTTGACAATTTGGTTTGTTAATTTTCCTCCAATAGAGTTTTAATAATTATTTTGTTGTTTTTCTTCTTATCTGGAGATAAACCTTTATGAGCGAGGTCTGTGAAATATTCTATGTTCTTTTTTATCTCTCTATATGTTGAAGAATTAGGATTGTAAAAATATTCTTTAATATGCCCAGCGACACTCTCGCCAGATGTATATTCAAATATCCGCGCAAACCAATTTTCTAGTTTTACACCATATTGATCCTCACATATTCGAGACGCAATACCAACCGCTTCTTGAACAGAATTAGCAGTATCTATCTTAATCGGAATTCTAAACTCAACCACATAGTAGTTATCAAACTTTGGCATTAAATCACCGTAACCTTTGGGTTTTCACTAACGCTTGTGTAATTGATATGAAAAGAATTTCCCGATTCAGAAGACTCCATCTTACCAGAAACATCTTGAAAATTCTCAATCTCAAGATTTTCAATAGCGAAATTGATTTTTCCAATATTGACAATGTAGCCGTTAATTAATGGTGCTTTATTCATAGTATAACTGACACCACCAACTTCTGCTAAATCTTCAATGTTTACAGTAATGCTTTTATTTGTAACATTTACTAAAGCGTTGCTATAGTTAGAGCACATCAATTTTCCGATCCTGCGGTCTGCTAAATCCCTAAACTTTCTGCTAGTGAAATCTCCATCAGCAATACCAGTTTCAAAGTGATCGTGTTCATGAATTAAAGTTGCTACTAATTCATTAAGCTCACCATTAAGAGCGTGAGTTTTTTCAACCATTATTCGTATACCATCAGTGCCCCGACCAATACATATTCCTAAAAGCATTTCTTGTTGCTTAGAAGTAAACACAGCAACAGGAATTTTCATATTCAAAAGACCTGGCTCAAACCTCGCGGCAATTTTCATTGCTTTAACAAGTTTTGGGTAGTTATTGATGTTTGTGTCTATCTCATAATCAATTTCTTCCCCAGCAATATCTTTAATAGTCTTAACGCCAGCTTTTACCAATATAGCGTATATCATTTCAGAGTCTTGAACACAATATCTCAACCCTTTTTCTTTAATAAAGGTGATAATGCCTTCTTGTAAGTACTGTATTGGATTAACCAATATGCAACCAACACCGTAATTTTTATTCCAAACAGTCAGCCACTCTGGATTTACTGACATTCCACTAATAAGGTTAGAACCAATATATTGAAATTCATAATGGTCGGCACTTTCTTCTGATGCCTCTAGATATCTTTTAATAATCCCATGATCACCGCACGAAACAATCCCTTTACCAATTTGGTACTGCATATCCCACTTGTCAGATATTGTCCTCATTTCGTTCAATTTGATTCTTGGAATCTCATAATCAAACAAAGACTTTTGACCATCAATATCATTTGTGAATGTTCTTACTGTTTTTGTATAAACATTCATGTGAGAATTATACGGTTCATAAAATACAATATTTTCTGTCGTATAGATAGGGTCTCTTTCTCCCAGGAAATGCTTATCATGTTCATTATATATTTCCATCATTGCTGGAGATGCTGTAATATATACAGAAAACTCACCCTCAACTGGTTTTATATCTGTTTCAAATACAATTGACCTATCCCATTTCCCACCATTTGATGACGCTTCATCTATCGCATTAGATACTGCTTCACGATAAATTTGGAATTCATCTTCCCAACTTAATATTCCAGCATCAACCGTAAATGAAGATGTTTTCTTATAGTCGCCATAATCATAAACGATACACTTGATTCCATCTTCAACTTCAACATCATAAAAAAGAGTATATGGACCATTACTGTCATAACCAGTAAAACACCATTCTAATCCCATTCTAATAGCCGCAATCGGTGCATATTTAATACCTGAACCAAATTGCCCAATTGAATTGGGATCATTTCTTTTAGTTGATAGCCCAAGTTTCTCTAAAGATAACCTAGGCACTCCACTTGATGTATTCGTTATTTTTATTACTTTGTTAGTCATAATGTGACCCTTCCTTTTTGTTGGGATATGTTTATTTGTGCTTTACAACGCCTTAAGTTTTTCTAAAATATGATTTGTGTGAAGTTCAGTATTGCCAGCATTACGCAATACTATATAAATATCAGCAAGACTAAATTTCTTTTCTACAGTAGAAATTGCTACTTCTGAAGTAGCAACAAGTGGTGCTTCTACAATAGTATCTTCCTTAATTACTTTAAGAATGAATTTCTTTAGTTGATCGGTAATCGTTTCTTCAAACGGACTAACCTTCTCAGTCTCTGACGCATTTATCATCAAATCGTATCTAATTGTATCAATGATGCAATTAGCAATAGATTTAGACAAAGAACAACCATTCGTTACAGAATATTGTTCTACCAAATTAGTAATTTCATCACTAATTTCATCTGACATGTCTGAGTTGTCTTTAATCATGCCCAAGATTTCATTTTCATATTTATCAATATCAAATTCCTCAAACACCTTTTCAGATAAATCATCCATATCCATATCTTCAAGAACTTTACTAACTAAATCGCTCATGTCAATATCATCAACAACTTTGTTAGCCAATCCGCTCATATCAATATTATCAACGACACTCTCTACCAATGTGTCCATATCAATTTCAGAAATTACATTGTCTGCTAGGTCAGGCATATCAATTTGATCCATCAAAAACGAACCATCAAACATCATTTTCATCTGTTCAATTGGAAAAGTCATTGTTGCTACAATGTCTTTTGATTTTACAGTTCCAGTATTAGACATATCTTTCTCCTCTGCAATGATTAATGTTTCCATATTTATCGTTTCTCCTGTTTTAGTTGTGTATAAGTAATTGCCAGCATTATCTGTTCTTTCTAAGAATTCCTTCACTCAACGACCCCGTCTACTATATCTTGTGCATATCTCCAAATTGAACTATCTTTTGAAACACTTCTTCTAGCCCCATCAAACCAATCTTGAAAATGATACTCTATTTTGTATATATCATTTTCATCGTCAATAAAAGCTTCAATAAAAGAAGAAGGACCGCCGCCACTTAATTCAATTCGGACTACAGTATTTTTACTTACTCCAGCCGCATATTCATAAATGGTATTCTCATCAATGCCTTCATCTTCAATTTGCTTTAACAATTTAGCATCATCATTGTCATCTTCAGTAAAGATGTCTTGATCAATCACTCTAAACAATAAGTCTAGATATTCTTCACAGCCATCTAAACTTGCACCAATTCTATCTTCGCAACTACCTTCTTTAATCTTCATAATGATTCAATCTCCTCTTGTAGTTTTCTACAATCTTCTAGGGTTTCTATTAGTCCAAAATTATCTCTCACTAAACGGAATAACTCTTTTACATAATGAGCAAACATATTGAATTTTTCAATTTCAATAGCATCTGCGATTGGCATATTATCTGTTCCATTTGATTCTGGCGGAGTAACAAAATACCAAGTATCACTTAAATTCATTGGCATCGCCCAACCACCACTTCTTCCACTTTGAAAAGAACCATCATAACCACAAACTTTAGCAATTTCATTTTGTTTATTCCAAAATGAAGCATTTACCTCGTTATAAAGATATTCATAGTCTGCTTCTTTAATATGATCGGGGCGAGATGGCGCATTATACCATTTTACATTAACCCCAAGATGACCTGTTGCTTTATGTATAAAGACATCGGGGATAAAACTATTTATCCCAAAATACTTTCCTCTTAGATTATTAAATTTCTCAACCGCTTCCGTTTCCATTTTTTCTCCTGTCGTGACGAAGTAAAGTTTGATGTAATGACCCACCCGCATTTCTTTATCTTAATTTTAAGGAATTTGAGTAAATTTATTCGTACTGCCCTCTCGGGTCTATTGTTATTTCATGTCTTTTTTCACAATTCGGACATTCCCACCACACTTCATCCTTATACGCTTCCTTAAGAACGACTCCAGAAAATCCACAATCATTATTTAAAGATGTTTCTTCTAGATAGATGCTTCCAAATATTCTTGACATTTCTTCTAAATTGGAACGCATTTGGTTTTCCACCCATTTACTTCTCTCCTGAGTTAAAGAATTCAGCGCATAGTTGATAGTTACTAAGAGTTTTTCTATATGCCTATCATCAACCATGTGATAATCAATTACATTCTCACAATCAAAATGCTCTTCAAATTCGTCACCCCCCGCAATTTCATATTCGTTACCAGTAACCCCTGGCGGATAATTGTCATTCATAATTTCTCCTTTAATAGTAAATGGGGTTGGGACACCGATCAAATATCCCAACCCCAAGCTTTTGATTATATTATTTTTTCATCCATACTTGCTGTGCTAGCAAGTTCATTGGATAATCAGCAAGCCTGTTTTTTGTTAATCTGCTATTATAAGCATTCACAATCATAAATGGAAGGGCAGTCGTTGTTACTTGGCTAACTTTACCGTTCATCATTGACTGAGCATTGGCAATAAGCGATGTTGGATTACCAAACTTACGCAAAGCCTTAACCATGCGATCAACATCAACTTGATCGCCATAACGATTAAACACAATCGCGACAGCAGAAATCAAAACATCTCTCATAACAGCAGATGAATCTCCATATGCTTGTTTAATAGAAGATAATGTCTTAAATAGAACTCTCCCACCAGCATTGCGATAAATACGCTTTACGGTTGAAATTGCCCTAAGTTTATTATCACCAGGTCCAACACCAATTTTCAAACCCAGCTTCTCAATAATTTTATTAATAGCAATAGTTTCTTCATCACCAGCAATAATGCCAGCTTTAAAGATTTCTCCTGGATTTGGCTTAGTATGTTCTTGATTCATCAAAGCAAAGATTTTTGCCTCTTCTTTAATAGTCAAATCAAAATATACTAACGCATTCACTACTGAATCAGTAAGCCCTTTTTGAAGCAAAGCATGAACTCTATGGCTACCGTCAATTACTGCGATAATTCCATTCTCACGCATTGAGCAAATAATAACCCCAAGAAGATCGGGATCAAAATTCTTTGCAATTTTGTTTACTTTTGCCTTGATTGGGCTACGCTGATATGTATAATCAATCAGCAGATCAGAAATTTTAACCATAGAGGACATTTTTGACACATGACCTCTATTAAATAAAGCACCCATTTTTTCATCAGAAAAAATTGATACTGTTATATTATCTCTAATCTCTTGTTGGCTAACGGTGACATTGAAATCTAATTCCATGTCCTGGACAATTTTGCTATTCATTTTGCTCTCCTGTTGTAGTTATACACATTGTAATTGCTCTACTTCTGTAAATACCGTAGTCATTTTGCCGAACACAGTATTCAAAGATTCTCTATTTGCCATTAAATTCACAATTTGATTTGCTTCATCAATGTTATTTAGATCAATATAGATTTCTTTAACCACTCTTAATAGAAACGGTGTTTCCATGTTTTTGTACAATCTCCTTTGCTGTTGTCAACGAAATGTTCACGGGAAAGAAATTATGATATCTCCTGCGTTCTCTTTGTGAAATGCCGCCCCAAATACCATATATTTCAGAAGACGATATTGCTTCTTTAAAGCATTCGGCAGCGACAGGGCATTTCTTGCAAAAAGATTTTGCTTTTCTAATGCCAGAAGTTGTTTCAGCAAAGAAATCCAAACCCGTTTTTGTTCGACATAATGCTGATTTTTTCCAATCATTACTCATGACTCGCCTTCAAAATCCCAATAAGGTAAATTTGCTGAATCTTTTTCAATTTCAATAAGTGCCTCATTTTTCATATAATCAAAATACTCAGTTCTATCATTATCATCCATGCTGTTAACAATGTTAATTATATGAAAACATAGTGCTATTAATGTTCCATATGCTCTATCTTCAATGAGATTTTCTTCTTCATCAAAAATACAATTAATTACTTCCATCATTGCGTGCATTCTAGAAGTTTCATCATTATAATCTATTTTTATCAAGATATCAGTTATCTTTACCATATCTAAATAATGATCAGTACCGTCAACAATCCCATCAGGAATTGTCTCTCCCATGCTTTTCACCATTTCAAAGTCATTTGAATTAAACATTTATATGCTCTCCTTAAGCGTCATAATTATGCGAACCATAAAACAAGAACTAGAATAACAACAAATGCTACCCCAAGTTGGAAAACTATATTAGCCATCATATACACTCCCTGTTTGATTTAATTTTCACCCATTCTCCATTCTCATCCTCTATAGTATTACCATCACTATCGCATTCAAGTTTCACATCATACATTGAATTTCTAACCAGCTTCCCTTTTGTTATCTGTACATCTCCGCCAAATTCCATTCCCAACTCTTCATAATTCAAATGGAAATTCAATTCTGGAAATTGATTAGGTAACTGACCAAGAATAAATTCTAATCCTGGACCCCATGCTGTATTATAAATCAATAGGATATTTTCACGACTAAGCATATATAATGCTGTATCATAATCACCCCATTTAGTCCCCCAATTATCATTAGCCCAATCACATTGTTTACTATCATCAATACCTTCTGGCATTGGCATTATTGTATTAAATATTGATACCTCTGGCTCGTTGGTTTCTTTATCAATTACAGAAACCTTGTCCAGAAATATTTGTATATTTTTTACACTACCAGTAATTGTTAATTCGTTACAACATATGTTAGGCATTATAGTTCAACCTCACTATCATATTCTTCCATTTCATAGTCATCATCATATTCAGGTTCTACTTGATAATCAAAGCAAGCCTCGGATTTATGTCCATTACTTAAAACAATTTCACCGTCAGCAATTCTTGTTAGAACCTCAGATGCTATATTCGCTGTAATTTTGCTATACAAATATGCTGTCCATTCTTGATCTTGTAAATCACCATGCCATTGATCATAACCAAATCCATATTCACGGGCTATCAATTGCCATACTGAACCTTGACCACAATAAAATAAATTATTCGCTTCATCATCGTTAATATCAAGTAAGTCAAGTGCTTGTTCAAAGAAATTTTCTTGTGTATAGGCTTCTAAGAAGTCATCATTGAAAATGAAATCATTATCAACAAGAATTACCCAACCAGCAACACAACCCGCTGTTTTACAAATTCCTTCTTTAATCATGACAAATGGTTTTACTATTATGTTGTCAAGAGAGCAATCAATATCTACTTCATCTTCATGTTCAAGAACACGAGAAAGATCAATTCCTTTTCTGTATTCATCT
>Ga0105051_10003087_pt1 | contig 20614 bp, 19 predicted proteins | sample FRY02_FD_78383 | JGI IMG/M metagenome (GOLD analysis project Ga0105051, IMG submission 78383) | Freshwater microbial communities from Lake Fryxell liftoff mats and glacier meltwater in Antarctica - FRY-02 (megahit assembly) | ecosystem: Environmental > Aquatic > Freshwater > Ice > Glacier... | reverse complement strand
GCCATCGAAGACGCCCTCGCCCGCGATGCCCTAGGCCCCGCCCGCCGCGCCCCGACCGACGCGCCGCCTGCCGCCCGCGCCGCAGCGGAAGCTACCCCCGCCCGACCTTGCCCCAAGCAGCCCCGCATGGCGCCTTGCCGTCGGGCCGTCCAGTGCCGCGCATCTCTTCGAAGCCCCGGGCCTCGCCGCTGGCGGTGGTGTCGAACTCAGCCTTGCCCGCCCTGGCCTTGGCCTCGAACTGAATCTCCGCGTCTCGCGCACCCTCCCTCAGGCCCCTGAGTCCCCCGAAGCCACGACCTTCGCGGCCCGCACCCACCTCTGCTGGATGCCGGCGGCTTTCGACCTCTGCGCCGGTCTTCTTGTCGGCTTCTATCATTTCAGCACCAATGATCTGACACCCCTGTCACCGCCTGCCATCACCGCCCACGTCGCCCCGACCTTGACCATCGGCGTCCGTATCGACATCGGCCCCGTCGTCCTCCGCCCGGCAATCGAGCTCGGCGCCCCACTGGTCCGCGCCCGCGTCACCCACGACAGCGCGCCCATCTGGACGGCGCCAAACTTCTTCGTCGGACTTCACATCGCATTCCTGATTCCGACCGGGCCCGACCCCGCCGCCGCCGCGCCCTGAGTCCCGCGAAAAAAGACCCGCCCGCTGTCGATTCTGGTGACGGATTCACGCCGTCGTCCCAATACACTTGTGACGATGTCCCCGACCCCTCCCGATAACGCAACCTTCTTCCGTGCCATCTACGACGCCGAGCTCGCATGGCTCCTGCGCACGCTCCGCCGCCTCGGTGCTCGCCCATGTGATGTCGAGGACCTCGCTCACGATACATTCTTTACCATGTATCGACGCCTCGCTGATTTCGATCGCTCACGCCCCATCCGCCCGTGGCTCTAGGGCATCGCCGTCCGCTTGGTCGCCGATTACCGTCGCCGCGCGGCGTTCACCCGAGAAGACCTCTCAGTCAGGCCCGACTCCGCTGACGCAACCATCTCCGGCCCCGACGAAGACCTCGCGACCGCCCGCCAGCGCGCCTTGGTTCTGAAGGCCCTCGACGCGCTCAACGCCGAACAGCGCGCAGTCCTTGTCGCCCATGATCTAGACGCGACGCCGATCCCCGACCTCGTCGCTGCGCTGAAGCCCCCCTCAACACCCTCTACTCGCGGCCTCGCCTCGCACGCCAACGTTTTAGCGCCGAGATTGCACGCCTCCTCGCATCAGGAGAAACCGCATGAAGGATCCGAACCTGAAGCCGCCGGTTTTACCCGTCGAGTCTCACATAGCGGCCTGCTGGCGGCCGAACGTACGGTGCCCCCGGTCGCCGACGACCTCCGCGCTCGCCTCCTAGCGCGCGTCGAGACCTCGGTGGCCACACTGCCATCTGCGGCGCCAACGGCGGCAGCTGTCGGAAAGGCCGCCGGCATCGCCAAGCTTCTAGCCACGCTCTTCCTCCTGGGCGGGGGGTCGCATGGTATCTCGCGTCCAACCGGCCCTCCCCCGAAACCCCTCGGATGCCGCCCGCGTTTTCCAACATTTTGGCGGAAAACGCAGGCACCCCCGACACGACCAAGCCTGCCGCCGCAACGCCCGCAGATTCTGACACTCTGTCAAAAAACACCCATGCCCCAGACCCTGCAACGCCTGACCTCGCAACGTCGGCGATTTCTGACACTTTGTCAGAAATCGTTGTTCCCCCCGTCGCCCCGTCAGCACCCACGCCCGAACCAGCAGCCGCAGCCGCTGCATCGCCGCCCGCAGTGGTCACCCCGGCCCCAAGGCCCCTGTCCCGGCGCCAAACCTCACCACCTGCCGAACACACCCTCATCGCCGCCGCCCGCGCTGCGCTGAAAACCGGCGACCTAGCCGCCGCTCGCACCTTCCTCGCCAACCATCAGCGCTTTGCCCCACGCGGACTCCTCGCCGAAGAACGCGAAGTGCTTCTTATCCGCCTCGCCGTCGCCTCCGGCCGCACGGCTAAAGCCCAACATCTCATCAACCGCTTCCGCGCTACCTGGCCGAACAGCATCTACCTGCCCGGACTTGCGCCCGTCGCGCCATGACCGGGCGTCGCCCAAGCTCATGCCTTTCCATCCACCGCAACCTCCACTAGGATTTCCCCCCGATGAAAGTATCGCTTCCAGCTCTCATCCTTTCGTTCCTGCTCGTCGCCTGCATCGACGAGGTCCCCTTCTCCGGCGACACAACGAGTTCTGACATCACCACGCCGTCAGACACAACGAGCCCCGACATCGCCCTACAGCCAGACACGCCGAGCACCGATTGTCAGCCGCAGGTCTGCGAGCCCGACTCCGTTACTTGTGACGCGATAGGCCACGCCATCGCGACCTGTGACTCATGTGGTGCTACTACAACCATCACACCTTGCCAAGATGGGCAGATCTGCCTGGAAGGGGCTTGTGTGGACGGTACTGGCGGCTGCCCGACGGCCGTCATCACCGTCACCGAGGGTGACGAGGTCCTGCCCCAGACGGTGCTTCACCTCTCGGCACGAAACTCCACGTCGTCAACCGGCGCAGTAACCCGGTGGCTCTGGACCATCGATCAACCTCAGGGTTCCGCCTCGATCTTCTTCCCCGGCGCACAAGATCAAGATATTACCTTCGAGGCCAACAATGTCGGCGAGTACCGCTTCACCCTCAACGTCTGGGACGCGGTCGGCACCGAGGCTTGCAGCCCTGCGACCTATCTCGTCGTCGTGACCTCGGACGAGGCCATCCGCGTTGAGCTCCTCTGGGATACCCCCGGCGACTCAAACCAGACCGACACCGGCTTTGACCGCTTCGGCGAGTCCACCGGTTCGGACATGGATCTTCACTTCCTGCACCCGAACGCCAGCAACCAGTACTTTCACGACACCTACGACTCCAACTGGCGCAACAACAACCCCGACTGGGGCGGCTCGGGTCCTCTCAACAATCCCAAATTCACCCGTGACGACACGGATGGCGCCGGCCCGGAAACACTTCTGCTCGATTCACCTGAGTTCGGCGCCACCTATCGTGTCGGCGCGCACTATTGGGATGACCGGATTTATGGTCCGTCCAAGACCACGATTCGCGTTTACATCTACGGCCAGCTCCGCGAGCAGTGGGCGAACGTGAATCTCGTCGAGAGCGACCTCTGGGATTCTATGACGATTGGCTGGCCATCGGAGACAATTACCCGGCTCACAACACCAGAAGGGGGCCCAGTAATCATCCCGAATTTTCCCCACAGCGACATCTTCCCCTGACCATCCCCAACTTGGCCCGCCGCGCTGTCTACACACGGAACGTGCGACGGAACGGTCACGTTGGGGATATCGGGCGCGGGACGTAATACAGTCACCCCGGGTCGTGGTGCCATCGAGGCCGCGCGCGGCGGGACGACCTCGGCCTAGAGACGCGACCAATTAAGCAACCTGCGCTACATCATTGAAACGACGCACTATACGGCATCGACCTGATTGCAGACCGTAGGGCGGGGGCTTGTCCCCCGCCGAGACGACCGGCGGGGGACAAGCCCCCGCCCTACGAGAAAACAGCCCAGACTCTTGCCGACAAGTGAATGCCCACGCTAGTTTGTCGTGTATTCGAGTAGTTGACTAAATTGATCGCCGCTCTAGACCCCGCCTGGCAGATTTTGTCATTGCGACCGGGGCTATAAACGCATAACTTTCGGGGACATTCCCCGAGGAGCGCTACGTGCCGTCACACTTTCCTACGACTCGCCTTGCTGGCGCATGGCTCCCTGAGCGCCTGCACGAACGAGAATGCGCCGTCGACGACCGGCGACCCGACGCTCGGGGGCAAGGCCGACGGCGCGACCGCGTGCGAGCTCACCGGAAGCTGGCTCGCCAGCGCGGAGTGGTCGTCCTTCGAGCTCTGGTACTTTTCGATAGACGCCGGCAAGCTCACCCTGTCGGAGACCGACGACCTCGCCGCCGAGGACTGGCCTACGAACCTCCTGCGCGACCCCTTGGACCCGGGCGCCGTCACGCTCATGCAGATCACGCGCGGCGGCGACATGATCTTCCAGACCACCCTCAACCTCGAGATCACCGGATGCGAGGATGGCAAAGCACAACTCGCCGTGCGCGAGGCCTACATCGTGAGCATCGATTTTGCCGAGGACGGCGACTCGGTCGAGCGCCACGAGGTCACACTCGAAGCGGGTACGAGCAAGTAGCACGGTCATCGTGTACTCACGCCAAGCCGCGTCTCGACGAGATCCAACGAGGCCGCCCGCGCCTTGGCCGTGCGAGCTGGCGGCGGGTGATGTGTCGTCATCATCGCTCTCGCGTGAGGCTGTGTGGACTCAATCGGCCAGGTAGACCGGCACAGTCCACAAGCGTCTGCCCCAACACTGCGCACAGGTCACCGCCCAGCTGTTAGCCATCCTCCGTGCGGTCTCGTCCGGCACGCGCGCGACGGCAGACGCGCTGCCCCCCCGACGTCCGCGAGGTGCATATCCCAGCAGGCAGCCTACGACACGGGCGGCGGCGGCGTGGCCATGGGCCCGCCCGCATCAAACCCGTCGGGTTCGGCCGCATCGCTCGAACGACGTGACGGAACGCGACAATGAGGTCACCCTCGGCCAACGCCGCCAGACCAGTGCACGCCTACCAAGGTCCCGACGCGGTGGAGCCCAACGCTGACATTACGTCAATAAACGAAAGAAGCGGCCCCCAAGGACCGCCCAAAATACCCGACTAAGACACCGCGAGGGTCAGGCCCTGCGATGTAGTCAACGCAAGGCGTTGACGTTCACGAGCACGCGGCCAGTCGGCCCACCACCGCCATCCGAGCCCGAGAAGAGCACGACGCTTCCGGCGACCACGCCGGCTGTCACGCCGCCGACGATAGCCCAGAACCACCACTCATCGGTGACGCTGCTCTGCTTCTTGCCGGTTTCGGACTTAAAAATCGGGTCGTTCGGATCGATGACGAGCTCGCCCGCGGCCATGATGCTGGTCTGCGGCGGGCCATCGAGGGACAGCAACGAGTCGTCCTCACTCTCGGCGACCTTCAGCGACTGAGCCAAAAACGACCGCGCGCGGGCGACGAAGGTCCCGTCTTTTGGAAACTGGGCCGACAGCTTGCGTGGTGCCCCGTTGCCTTCCTTGATGTATCCCGAAAAGACGTAGTCGCTGTTCGTCGAGCCGACCTCAAGGGCCATCACGACGTCGGACTTCATGAGCGCCTGAGCGTCCGCCATTTGGCTCGCGGCGGAGCCCCGCGAGATGGCCTTTTCGAGCGCGGAGATGGCGCCGCTGAGCTCTTTTGCGTTCGATACCGGCATGAGCTCGACGGCATGGATCGAGGAGTCCCCGGCAGGCACATCGACGAACATACCCTGCCAACGGTAGCCGTCCGCGCCGGCCTCGACCCAGTGCCGGCCGGGCGAGAGGTCGCCGACCTGCAGGGGCGAGAACCCTTTGAGTTCGCCATCGACGCGTACGACCGCGCCCTCGGGGAGCACGTCGATATCGAGGGCGCCGGGCTCGAGTCCTACGCGGCGCTCGAGCAGCTCGTTAAAGGCCGTCCGGAGGTCCAAGGTCCAACCGTACTCCGAGATCTGTTGGTCCGGGATTAAGTTCAACGAGTTCTCGATGAGCTCCTGGCCCGGCCCGATATCTCCGAGCATGATGCGCGCCGCGCCGAGACCTTTCGTCATCCGGGCCATCAGCCGCTTGGAGATCGGTCCCTCCCACGCCGTGGCGGTCTGGTAGGCCTTCTCGAAGTTCTCGAGCGCGACCGCGGCCTTGCGGTCGTTGAGCGCGCGGAAGCCGTTCTCGATCGAGACGCCGACCAGGCTCTCAAGGCTGCGCACCGGCTCGGCGCCAGGGCCGGCGGCGCGCGTGGCCACGAGCTTTTCAAGCTGCGCCCGCAACAGACTCTGCAGGAGGGCAGCCTCGGCCGCGGCAAAGCGCCCCTTTGGGAACACGAAGAGCGACACCTTCTGGGAGGCCTTCTGGTCTGGCGCGTCGGGGGCCGCGAAGGCTGTCCCGACGCCCAAGCCCGACAGGCTTACGCTAACCGTGGAAAAGGCGATGGCCGTCAAGGCGGCCGTCCAACGAGGACGTGAGCGATAAGGTTTGTCTGACATAGCGAGGCCTCATCCGTAGACCGGCGTACCGGCGAAATAGCGATAAGTGAAGTAAGGGTCGCCTAACCCGGCCGGGAAGGCGAACGGTCCTCAAGGCAACGGGAGATAGTACGGCGTGTAGATCTCAGCGCTTAAGTTGCCAGAGACTGTGCCTGGCGTCGCCGCCGCGTCACCGCCGACGAGGAGGAGAGAACCGCCCGGGGTCAAAATGCCGGTATGCCCGCCACGTGACGCCGAGCTGGCGGTCGTCCCGCCAACCCACGGGTTGGGGAGCGCGTTGACGTCAAAGGTCTTTAGGAGGTCCCCGCCGCTGAGCGCGTCGATTCCGTTCCAACCACCGACCACGGAGACATGCCGGGCGTCCGAGGACAGGGCGCTGTGAAACACACGACCGGCCCCAAACCCAGGGAGTCGTTGCGCCTGAATGGTCGGCGAGGGCTGGTCCACGTAGGTCAAGAGCCACGCCTCGTCGTTGGCGGGCGCCTGAATGGCCCCGTCGCGATGCGCGCCGCCACCCGTCACCAAGAAGCGGTTGCCGATCAGCGGGGTCGTCTCGTGGAAGTAGAGGAAGGTCGGCTCTTCGCCGACGATCACGACCTCGGCGAAGGTGCCGTTGACGCCCTCACGCTGGCGACCGCTCTGGCGATAGACCTCTGCGGGGTTGCCGAGAGAGCGATCCGCGGTCGTGCCACCCCAGATGAGGAGCTGGCTGAGACCCTCGGGGGAGTTGTTGATGAGGGTCAGAGAGTGGCCGGCGCGCGAATAGAACGAGCGCAGCTTAGGGATGTCGAGGAAGCCGCCGAGGCCGCCGGTCGCTTGGTAGTCATAGAAATCGACCTCGACGTAGCGATCGTCGCCCGTGACGAAGGGCCACTCGCCGCCGCCGGTGACGAGCACCGTCCCGTCGCCGAGGAGCTGGGCGCGAGGAAACGCGCGGCCGACGCCCATGCGTGTGTCGGCGCGGCGAAACTGCTTCGTGGCGATATCAAAAATGATTGCATCATCAAGTGATTTCGTGCGGTCGAGGCGGACCGGGAAGGGGCGCGTCGTGTCGACCCCGAGTTCGGTTGCACCACCAATGATGATGACCTGATTGGCTGCCGGCACGTGGACCATCGTGTGGGCGCCGCGCTCTAAGCCGGCGCCCATGGAGCCCAAGAACTCGCGGCTGCCGGTGCGCGTATCGTAAATAAAGGCCTGGGCCGTCGGCTCGCCGATCGCCGAGCCGGAGGATGTGCGGAAACCACCCGTCACAAGCACGCGGCCGTCGCCAAGTGATGCCGCGGCCGAGAAGACCACGTTCTTGAGCTCGGCCGGCGTGGGGACGCAAGAGAAGGCGTCCATCTTACTGAGGACGAGGGACGCGGCTGTGTCCTCGTTGCGGCGGACGACGAGGCCGGTGTCTCGCCCGTACCACCTCCCACCCGCGCCGGTGCCCAGCGCCACGACCTCACGGTTCGTGCCTTCGGGGATCTTGCTCAGCGTGAGGGCCGATCCCTCAGTGAGGCGGATCGTCTTTGTCGCGAGCTGGCCGAAGACCCCGGTGCCCGGCAAGGGACCGTTGACGGAGACCTGCAGCGACGAGAGCTCGGCGAAGGGGCTTGTGCCCGCGTTCGGAGCGGCTGGATCACCGCACGCTGTACCAGTGAGCGCCACGATCTCGACCGAGATCGGCGCCTCACCGGCCAGCTCGTCGCAGCCTGTCGCGATCGTTGCAAGCGCACCGATCGCACCCATGAGGGATCGAACAGATCGAACAGATCGAAGGGACTGGCCCTTGAATGGATTAAACTTTCGGCTCATTTTTCTCTCACGTGAGAGGTCAGTTTCGAAGCGCGGCCAACCTACGACCACAGGCCCATGGCCCGGCCGAGGTCGGGGCGACTCAGTAGGTGAAGAACACGATGCGGTGCGTACCGTCCGGGAGCTTCTTTAACGTAATCGGCGGGTTACTCTTCGAGATGTCATTGCTCTTGATAAAGAGTTTCACTGAGTCCGGCGTCTCTTGGCGACGATCGCAGATCGTAAAGATGGTCGCCACATCGGGTTCGCCTTCGAGATATTTGCTGACGTGGGTCTTCAAGCGAGGCCAATACTGGTCGCGCGCCCATTTTTCCGCCACGGAATCGTCGAAGTGCTTGTAAAAGCGCTGGAAGTTCACGTCATCGTCGCCGGTCGCCGCGGCCGCTGCGTAGATCTCTTGCACGACCCACTCGGCCGAGTTTTCGTCCGGGGTCTCGACCTTCTCAGCGAGCTCGCAGCGAGGATCTGCGACGATCTTCTCGCTAGGCGCGACGGTACCGCGGCTCTGGACGCCTTGGTTCATCTCCTCTTCGGTCAGTTTTGTGCGTTTGTTGTCGCAACCGCCGAGCCCGAGGCTCATGATGGTGGCCGTCAGTACGAACACCTTGGCAGCCATTATGGCGGTCTTGTGGGCTTTTAGGCCGCCAAACACGGAAGTCAATCGATGTCGCATGAGTCTCCTCCGGATCAAAGTGGTCATGGTTCTAACACGCAGCCCCAGCCCTTACAACCGCCGACGGCGGCCAGCTGGGCGCCCCTGTTCGCCGGAGGCTATCGGGTCGAGGGCTTCTCCCTTGGCGGCATCGAGACGGCCGTCCGCATCCCAGAGCTGCGCCTCGCGATAGACGTGGGCCGCGGGCGCCATTCGCTCTTGCGCTGCGATCACATCGCGTTGACCCACACCCATATGGACCACGCTGGCGGCATCCCCTACCTGCTGGCGCTGCGTAAACTCTACGGGATGAAGTCCCCCACGGTCTACGTCCCAGAGCAGGCCGCGGCGGACTTCGAGGCCACCATCCGCGCCTGGGAGAAGTCGCAGCGCTACCCCCTGCTCGAGGCGGTCACGCCAGTAAAGCCAGGCGAGCGCTACCCAATCGGCCGCGACATCTGGCTTGAACCCTTCCGCACCTATCACCCGGTGCCGTCCTGCGGCTACCTCGTCGTGCGCGCCGTCAAGAAGCTGCGCGACGAGTTTATCGGGCTCCCAGGCCAGGAGGTCGTCCAGCTGAAACGCGATGGCGTCGAGATCGATCGCATGGAGGAGCAACGACTTCTTGCGGTGACGGGCGACACGCTGCCGGAGGTCTTTGACCGGACGCCGCAGATCCTCGACGCGGAGGTCCTTATTACGGAATGCACCTTCCTCGACGATCGCAAGACCTTGGCCGACGCGCGCGCCGGGGGACACGTTCACCTGGCCGAGCTGCTGCCGAGGGCGCACCTCTTTAAGAACAAGGTCCTGACCCTGTCGCACTTCAGCCAGATCTACCGCCCCGAGGAGGTCCCAACGCTCTTGCGGGCCTTCGACGAGGCGACCACGCCCGAGCTGCGCTGCTTTCCGATGACCGGGGCCTGCGAGGACTAAGAGCCTGAAGCTGCTCAGTAACCGGTAGGCGAAGCGAGGTGCGCTTCAAGCGCGCGCTGCTGGGTCGGGAAGAGGTGGACGATCCGAACGGACAGGGCGCCGGCCGAGCTCTTGAGGACGCTGACGAGGGGCCTTAGGGCCTGCCCCGACGGGAGCTCAAGCTCGATCCACGCGTGGGTTCCCTCCACGAGAGCCCACGGGAAGGCGCAGGTGATGCCGCGGCGGCCGAGGCGGATGTCTTTAACGTCGATTGACGTCGTGCTGCGGGCGTCGCCGATAATGACGCGGCCCGTGAGGGGCGTCTTGGACGAGGCGGGGGTCGAGACTTGGCGTTTGGCGATTGCGTGCATGAGGTCCTCCTGTATCAAAGGTCGACCCATGCGCGCGATACGTCAAAAAATTGTATCCCGACAATCGTCAGCGGCCGGCTTTCGCTAGAAGTCGCTTCGCCTCTCCCTCATCCCAGCCCCGCAGCAGCTGCTTGCCGATAAAGATGATGGGCACCCCCGACATGGACTCGCGCGGGACGCCGGCTTCCTTCGCAAGCGCCCCAAGCTTGGCCTCGGCCTTTCGATCGTTCTCGAGGTCGTATTCCGAGAACGGGATCTTGTGTGACTCAAAGTATCCGCGGGCCTTTTTGCAGTAGCCGCACCACTCGGTCGTGAAGAGTACGACCTCTGCCGCCTTAGCGGCCTCGACCTTCGCGGCCAGAGGTGGAGCCGCGAAGGCGAAGCCCTGCACCGCGGTCGCCTCCCAGGGCGGGTCGGTTTGGAGGTTCGCGACAAAGTCTGCGCCGGGCGGCGACGGCTCGGTCGGATGGTAGATGACGACGGTGGCCCTCGCGGCCTCGGGGATCTCCTCGACGCGTGTCGCCGAGGCGACGAGCCCTGTCGCGGGATCGCGATAGCGAAGCACGAGCCCCGCGATGTCCGGCGTCACCGACAGGCGCGCGGGTTCCGTCGCGACAGCTACCCCGTCAACGCCAGGCGCGTCAGCCTTTGGACCGCATGCGATGAGAGCAGCGGCCGCGAGGCATCCAACGATCAGAACTTTAAAAAGAGTTACTTTCAACACAAACCCCTTGATGTCTCCAGTTGATTGCGAGCGCAAGGCCGGCGCAGCGCCAAGACCTCGGGCTCTTCAACGTCAGGACGGCCAGACCTCATCCGACTCGATCGCCGCGAGCAGCTGCGGCATCCCATCAAAGAGCAGGCGCCACACCTCACCAAACCCGTCTGGGCCGCCATAGTAAGGATCCGGGACGTCGCGGAGCTCGCTCTCGGGCACATAGGGCATAAACGGCACGATCCTCGCCGTCGCCTCCGGCGGTCTCTTCTTTTGGGCGTCCGTCAGGTTATTGCGGTCCATCGCGACGATCCAATCGAAACGATTGTAATCATCTAAATGAAGCTGTCGTGATCGCTGGGCCGAGATGTCGACGCCCTGCCGCTTCGCCTCGGCGACACTCCGAGGGTCTGGTGGTTCGTCGACGTGCCACGATCCTGTCCCTGCCGAGTCGACCTGAAACTCGGCGCCGAGACCACGCTGAGCAAGCAGCGCGCGAAAGGCCCCCTCGGCCAAAGGGGAGCGACAGATATTTCCAAGACATAAAAAAAGTATGCGTTTCACAAGGCCTCTATAAACGCCGCGAGCCCTCATACGCAAGACTCTCGGCGCGCGGCCACTTGCCGCCGAGGCACTGCCGGCGTAGAATCCCGCTTCCCCCACGGAGGTTCTGGATGTCAGAGTCGAAGAAAAAACCGGCCCCTAGTGGCGATTCCGAGCTGCTGCGGATCAAGATCCACTCGTTGCCGAAGGTCGTCTTCTTTTACCCAACCTGGATCGTGTCGCTCATCTGCGGGATTGTGCAGGCCACTGGCGGCGCGACCTGGCTCGGCCCTGCATGGATGACCGTCTTCATCCTCAATCTCTTCGTCATCGCCTACGACTTCACTGAGGAGCGCTCGATTATCGTCCTCCTCGCGGTCGTCGCGGGGGTCTTGGGCCTCGTCTTAGGGGGCGTGGTCGGAAAGGTCGTCACCATGATGGAAGACGTGCACCCCGTGATGAACGCCGACTTCTATTGGACGATGTTTGTCGTCTTCACGGTCGTCTTTATCGTCGCGTGGATCGGATCCCGCCTCGATTACTGGATCATCGAGTCCAACGAGGTGGTTCACCGCTACGGGTTGTTTAGAAAAATGAAGCGCTTCTCGACAGAGTCGCTGCGCTGGGACAAGGTCATCCCCGATGTCCTTGAGCGCCTGATGCTGGGTACGGGCCAGATCATCCTGACGACCCCGCACGAGCGCCACCCGATCGTCATCGACCACGTCCTCAAGATCGGGAGCATCGACAGCAAGATCGCTCATATCCTCAGCGTTAAACAGGTCGTGACCCACCGGGCCGGCCACCGCGAAGACGTGGAGTATTAGGTCTTCGTGATGCTCTCCCCTGCCCTCATCGCGCTCTGCTCGTTCTTTATCACGACGCCACCGGTGGACGACGCGATCCCGCGCGGCCTTCATTGTTTGAGGTCCGCCTATCCTCAGACGGTCTGTGCCATGTCCGGAAAGGACCTGACCCTCTGCAACGGCAAGGTGATCCCGTGGGACGAGGGCGCCAGCGCGAAGGACGTCACGGCGCGCCTCGAGGCCCCCGACCTCAAGGTCATGATGGCCGAGCGCTACAAGACAGGGCGAGAATTCGAGGTGCCGCCGCCCGACTTCGAGCCCGGCCGACGGCGCGTCGACCCCTTCTTTAAAGCGATGTACGGCGAGACCAAGCGCGAGGTCGCGGCGACGCTGGTCCCGGTCGCGTGGATGCCCAAGAGCGGCGGCAAGACGGTCAAGGTCACCCGCATCAACGGCGCCAGCGACGCCCTCAAGCGGGTCTCTGATGAGCTTGAGAGGGTCCTGCCGAGGGACATGCTGCCCCTCGCCGCGTCAACCGCCGGCGTCTTCAACTGGCGCACGGTCCGCCATTCCAAGCGCCAGAGCCCACACAGCTACGCGATCGCGATCGACATCGGCGTGAAGTGGTCCGATTATTGGAACTGGAACAAGCCCAAGGCCGACGGCAGCTACGCCTGGAAGAACCGCTTCCCCCTTGAGATCGTTGAGGTCTTCGAAAAACACGGCTTCATCTGGGGCGGCAAGTGGTCGCATTTCGACACGATGCACTTCGAGTATCGGCCCGAGCTGCTCGTCGCGCCCTGCGTGGACGGCGCACCCTTTAGCCCGCGATGACGTCCGAATAGAGGATCGTGGCCTCGCCGGTCAGGACGACCTCGTCCGCCTGGTTGGTCACGGTCGTCGTCAGGGTGGCGATGGACTTGTCCTCGCGCGTCGTCGCGACGGTCACCGTCGCGGTGATCGTGTCCCCGACCCGCACAGGTCGTTTGAACTGCAATGTCTGGCCGAGATAGATGCTGCCCGGCCCGGGCAAGCGCGTGCCAATGACGGCCGAGATGAGGCCGGCGGGGATCATGCCGTGGGCGACGATCCCCCCAAAGCGTGTCTTGGCTGCGAACTCGGCGTCGAAGTGCACGGGGTTCGTGTCGAGGCTCACCGCCGCGAAAAGACTGAGGTCTTCGGACGTGATGGTCTTCGACATGCGCGCATGTTGGCCGACGGTGAGGATAAGGGGCGCTGAGGCTTTGGATTCCATGCAACCCGGCTAACACCGCTGGCGAAGCGAGGCAAGCCGGTGTAGCGTTCGGGATTCAGGGTCCCTCTGTTCAAATGTTCAGCAGACCCTTGACGACCCGCCGGGCGCGCCTAGCCTGTGTGAGTAGTTATCGTGCAATCCCCATCAGGAGGAGCTCGCGGATGTCAGACCGCAGTTCGATGGCCGATATTCCGGCCTCGCCCTTTCCCCTCTTGCCGCTTCGAAACGGCGTCCTCTTTCCCGCGACCGTCACCACGTTGGCCGTCGGTCGCCCTCAGAGCCTCGCGATTCTCCGCCAGGTCAAACCCGGTCAGACCATCATCGGCGTCGCGGTCCAAAAGGACGCCGGCATCGCTGACCCGACCTTCGAGGATCTGTACTCGACGGGCGTCTTCGCCCGCGTCGTCGGCATGCAGCGCCACGGCGAAAATGCCGTGATGCTCTCGCTTCAGGGCCTGTCCCGCTTTAGCCTAGACAGCTTGGCCGAGACCGTCCCCGCTTGGCTCGCGAACGGTACGACGCTCGAAGAGCCCGTCCGGGACCAAGCCGAAGCCGAGGCCCTCGCTGACGCTCTGCGCGCCCGTTTGGCCGACGCCGACCGCCAGCTATCACAACGCCTCGGGCAGATCCCGGCTGGGGAGTCCCCCGGTCGTCTGGCTGACCGGGTCGCAGGTGCCTTAGAGTTGCCTGCCGAAAAAGCGATGCTGGTCCTTGAGACGACCGACGTCCTCGACCGCCTGCGTCTCGTCGCGAGCCTCATCGGTGAGATGCTGGCGTCGCGCGACGTGCGCCAGAAGATCGACGAAGAGGTCCGCCGCGAGCTCAACCGCAACCAACGCGAGGCCGTGCTGCGCGAGCAGCTCAAAGCCATCCGCAAAGAGCTCGGTGACGAGGGCGGCGACTCTGTCGATGCCCTGCGCGACCGACTCGACGGGATGGAGCTCCCGGAAGAGGTCCGCCAGGCGGTGGACCGCGAGTTCCGGCGCCTCGGCTCGATGAGCCCCGGCATGGCCGAGGCGAACGTGTCGCGGACCTATCTCGAATGGATCTCGGAACTTCCTTGGCTCGATCGGGCCGAGGTCAAGGACGATCTCGACGCCGTCGCGGCCAAGCTCGACCACGACCACTTCGGTCTCAAAGACGTCAAGCAGCGCATCCTAGAGCACCTCGCGGTGATGAAGGTCGCCAAAAACCCACGCGGCAGCATCCTCTGCCTCGTGGGGCCGCCTGGCGTCGGCAAGACCTCCCTCGGTCAGTCCATCGCCGACGCGACGGGCCGCCCCTTCGTGCGCATCGCCCTCGGCGGCGTGCGAGACGAGGCCGAGGTCCGCGGCCACCGCCGCACCTATGTCGGCGCTCTTCCGGGACGCATCATCGCGTCGTTGAAGAAGGCCAAGGCCAAAAACCCAGTGATGCTGCTCGACGAGATCGACAAGCTCGGCCAGTGGTGGAACGGCTCGCCGGACTCGGCGCTGCTCGAGGTCCTCGACCCCGAACAGAACCACACCTTCACCGACCACTACCTCGAGCTGCCCTTCGATCTCAGCGAGGTGCTCTTTATCTGCACCGCCAATGGGCTCGAGAACATCAGCGGCCCCCTCCGGGACCGCCTCGAGATCGTCGAGGTCTCTGGCTACACCTATGAGGAAAAAGCGCACATCGCGCGCAATCACCTCATCCCGCGCCAGCTCAAGGACCACGGCATCCACGCGGACTCGCTAAAGATCTCTGACGAGGCCCTCGCGGTCATCATCAGCGATTACACCCGCGAGGCTGGCGTCCGTCAGCTGAACCGGGAGATTATTCGCCTGTGCCGGGCCATGGCCCTACGCATCGCGCGCAATCCCGAGTCGACCGATACGAAGCTCTTTGTGGAACCGGAGGGCCTAAAAGACCTCCTCGGCAAGCAAAAGTACCGCGACGACCCGGCCGAGCGTACGTCCATCCCCGGTGTGGCCATTGGCCTCGCGTGGACCCCAGTCGGGGGCGACATCCTCTTTATTGAGACGTCGCTTATGCACGGCAAGGGCAACACGCAGATCACCGGTAAACTCGGTGATGTCATGACGGAATCGGCCAAGGCGGCGCTGTCCTATGCGCGCAGCCACGCCCTCGAGCTCGGCATCGACCCGACGGTCTTGGAGAGTAAAGATCTCCACATCCACTTCCCGGCCGGCGCCATCCCCAAAGATGGCCCCTCCGCGGGTGTGACGATCTTTACGGCCATCGCGTCGCTACTGACGGGGCGGCGCGTCCGCCACGACACGGCCATGACAGGCGAGGCGACCCTTCGGGGCAAGGTCTTGCCGGTCGGCGGTATCAAAGAGAAGGTCCTCGCCGCACACCGCGCTGGTATCAAACGCATCGTCCTGCCTAAGCAGAACGCGCATGATATCGAGGACATCCCCGGGGCTACGCGCGACCAGCTTGAGTTCATCCTCGTCGACGACATGAATGAGGTCTTGGCGGCCACCCTCGAGGTCGAACCCGATCTCGCTTACGTGCCCCGCAAGCTCGAGACCGTCACGAAGATCACTCAGCCCGTCTGAGCCAACTTGAGATAGTCGATAGTTGCGATAGCAAAAAGCCTGCTCCCTCTAAGAGCAGGCTTTTTGTTTTTTACCGCAACGAATCCTACATGCGGCTGACGCGCGGGATATTGAGGCAGGACAGGCCCAGCTCCATCGTGCGCCAGGTCAAGTGGGTCAGCGTGAGGCGCGAGTCCTTGTGCGTCTCGGACGACAGGATCGGGCACTTGGCATAGAAGGCATTAAAGCGGCGGGCGATCCCGTAGAGGTACTCGCAGAGGACGTGGGGCAAGAGCGTGGCGCCGACTCGCTCGACGATGTCGCCGAATTTAATGAGCTCAAGGGCCAGCTCGAGCTCTTCGGGGGCGTCGAGTTTGAGGGCGCTGCCGCTGGCGACAAAGGCTGCGCCGCTGCGTGACTCGTGCTCGCGGAGGACGCTGAGCGCGCGGACCAAGCTGTACTGAAGGTAAGGCCCGGTGTTGCCGTCGGCCGCGAGCAGCTTATCCCAGTCGAACTTGTAGTCCGTCGCGAGGTTCTGCGCGAGGTCGGCGTACTTGACGGCGCCGGCGCCGACGCGCGAGGCGATCGCGCGCTGCGCCTCTTCGGTGGCCTCGGGCCACTTCTCGCGGACGACAGGCATGATGCGCTCTTCGGCCTCAGCCAACAGCTCGTCGAGGCGGACCGTGCCGCCGTCGCGGGTCTTAAAGGGGCGCCCATCGTTGCCCAGCATCATGCCGAATCCGACGTGCACGAAGTCCATCTCCCAACCGAGCAGCTTCGCGGTCGCGAAGAGCTGGCGGAAGTGGTCGCTCTGGCGGACGTCGACGACGTAGATGCAGCGGTCGGCGTGGTAGTGGTCGGCGCGGTAGTTGATGGTCGCGAGATCGGTCGTCGCGTAGAGGAAGGCGCCATCGGATTTTCGAATCAAAAACGGGGTCTTCGGAAGTCCTGGCGCGTCATGAAAGACACCGACGGCCCCATCCGAGACGACCGCGATGCCGCGCTCAAGCATCATGTCGACGAGGGGCGCCAACCGATCATGATAGAAGCTCTCGCCGAGCCAAGTGTCGAATTCCACGTCGAGTTTCGTATAGAGACGTTGGGCCTCTTGCAGCGAGATCTCGAGGAAGCGCTGCCAGAGGGCGTGACGCTCGGGGTCTCCGGCCTGCAGCGCGACGAGCTCGGCGCGGGTCGCCTCTGCGATGGCTGGGTTGGCCTTGGCTGCCGCCGTACCGGCTTTATAGAGGCGCTCAAGCTCGCCGATGGGGTCCGCCGCGAGGGCCACCTCGTCGCGCTCTTGTTTCCAGGCCCACAGCAGGATGCCGAACTGGGTCCCCCAGTCGCCGATGTGGTTATCGCCGATGACGTTGTGACCCAAAAAGCGCAGGGTCCGGCACAGCGCATCCCCGATGACCGTCGAACGCAAGTGTCCGACATGCATCCGTTTTGCGACGTTCGGCGACGAGAAGTCGACGATGACCGTCTCGGGCTGCGCAACGGGCTCAAAGCCGAGGCGCTCGTCGGTGGCCGCTGCGCCGAGGGTCTTCGCGACCCAGGCCGGGTCGAGGCGCAGGTTCACAAAGCCGGGGCCGGCGATCTCAGGTGCGAGGCACATCGCGCCCTCGGGCGTCGTGCTGTCGAAGGCCGCGACGAAGCGTTCCGCCAACTTGCGTGGATTGTCTTTGAGGCGCTTGGCCAGAGGCAGGACGCCGTTGACCTGGTAGTCGCCGAAGCGCGCGTCGGCGGTTGGCTTCAGGTCCGGGTCAAGCGTGCCCTCGGCGTCGGGGAAAGCGCGACGCATGGCCGCAGCCGCCAACGCTGACAGGGCGACCTGGATGCGGCCTTTGGCGGGGGTCATTTCGGGCGATGTGTGCGTATCCATAATAAGTCTCCGAGTACTCGCTGGGCGCGGGAACCTAGCCACAACAGCTTCGACTCGCAACAACTGGGTGCGCCGACGGGCGACAAGAGCGCCCGCGTTGGGCCATCGCCGGTGTCACACGCCCGCATTTCGCGCGCCGATAGCTCGCCTGCACTTCCCCCTTCGATCCTCCGCGACGGTCTGATATGTCGACCACATGCGCGTACTTAAAACCGATGTCGACGATGCGTGGCTCGTGGTGGCCTTGGCGGACCCGCTGGCTCTCCTCGCGGACCACGCCCACTGCGAGAAGAAGGCCGCCGCCTCGGCGATGGCGCTCATTGCGCGCTACCCTGACGACGCCCCGCTGGTCACGGCGATGATCGAGCTCGCCCGCGAAGAGCTCGAACACTTCGCCGAGGTCCACGCCGCCCTCATCGCGCGCGGCGGCAAGCTCGGCCATGATAACGGCGACCCCTACGTCAAGGCGCTGCTCGACCACAGCAAGGGCGCCAGCTCGCCGGGCGAGCGCCTCATCGAGAGGCTGCTGGTGTCGGCCCTCATTGAGGCCCGCAGCTTCGAGCGCCTGCGCCTTTTGGGCATCCACCACCCCGACCCGACCCTCAGCGAGATCTACGAGCGTTTCGCCCGCGCTGAGGCCCGCCACGGCGCGACCTTCGTGAAGTTCGCACGCGATGCGGCTGACCGCTATGGGATCAAGCGCGAGGCCGTGGATAGACGTCTCGAGGCGCTGTTGCTCATCGAGAAGGGCATCATCGACGAGGCTGAGATCCGCTGCGCCATACACTGACATTGTGTCAGCAAATCGCCCCTGCGGATTTAGCGCGCGGGGTAGGTGTAGATGTCGCCCTTCCAGTTCCGAAAGACGACTGCGTCATCGTCGCGCGAGATGATGTAGTCGGGCACCAGCGGGATCTTGCCGCCGCCGCCGGGCGCATCGATGACGTAAGTTGGCACAGCCATGCCACTATTCGCACCGCGCAACGCCCGCATGATGTCGAGACCGGTCTGAACCGAGGTCCGAAAGTGGCTGATGCCAGCCGCGAGGTCCGCCTGGAAGAGGTAGTAAGGCCGGCAGCGCTGGCGCAAGAGCCACAGGTTTGTGTCCTTGACGACCTCGGCGTCATCGTTGACCCCTTTGAGTAGCACCATCTGATTAGCGACGTTCAGACCCGCGTCGGCCAGCGCGCGCAGGATCCGCGCGGCCTCGGGTGTGCACTCACGCGGGTGATTGAAGTGGGTGTGGACCAAGATCGGCTGATGCCGCGCCAGCATCGCCAAGGTCTCGGCGGTAAACCGCTGCGGCAAGGTCACCGGGTTCCGCGTGCAGAGTCGTATGACCTCCACATGTGCGATCTCTCGCAGCGCCGTCAACAGATCGTCCAGCCGATCGTCCGAGAAGGTCATCGGGTCCCCGCCGGAGACCAGCACGTCGCGGACCTCTGGGTGGGCGCGGATGTAATCAAGCCCGCCCTGGACCTGGTCGTTGTGCGCGGCCGTGCGGGGGTCGCTGACCTTGCGCTTACGCGTGCAATGCCTGCAATACACAGGACAATTGTGCGTGACGTAGAAGAGCACGCGGTCGGGATAGCGGTGGGTGATGCCGGGGACCGGCATGTAGCGTTCCTCCCCGAGGGGATCGTCGAGATCGACCTCGGACCGGTCTAGCTCGGCCAGACGCGGCACGCCTTGGGCGCGGACGGGACAGTCGGGGTCCTTCGGGTCCATCAGCGACGCGTAGTAAGGGGTCACGGCCATCCGGAAGTCACCGGCGGTCGCCGCAATTGCCGACCTCTCATCGTCGGTCAGCTCGAGGACGCGCTCAAGATCCGCCGCGGTTCTCAGGCGATTGCGCTGCTGCCAACGCCAATCATCCCAGTCGCTGTCGGGCACGTCCGCCCAGATAGCCGCCCGCGGAGCCTTCCCGGCGATGTCCGTTTCGACCGGACCGCCACGGGTCGCGCCCGTGGACCAACGACGAGGGCGGTCCTTGCCCCCGTCGTCGCGTGTCATCTCAACACTGGGCGTGGCGCGCGTGTCGTCAGCGTCGTCCCGCCCAGCTGTCACCCGAGCGCCTCAATAATGACGTCGTCACCCATGCGGCGCTGCACGAACTCTTTCAGGCGCTTCTTGATGCGCATCTCGAGCTGCCGGACGCGCTCTTTCGAGACGCCAAACTCGTCGCCAAGATCCTCAAGGCGGACCCCGTCGTCGCCCATGAGGCGCTGGTCCCAGATGGCCTTCTCGCGCACATCGAGGGTGTCGCGAAACTCACTGAAGATCTTGCGCAATCCCTCTTGGCTCTCTTCGGCGGCCGTCCACTCTTCGGGGTTGGACGTGTTCATGTCGGCGAGCACGTCGCCCCGGGTCCGCCCGTCGTCGTCGCCATACATCGGCACGTCGAGAGACATCGGTCGCTGGTCGAGGATCGGGGCGAGCTCGATGACGTCCTGCTCGGTGACGCCGACGCGCTCGGCTAGGCGCTTGGGCTCGGGGTCGAGGCCCTCAGCGATGAGCTGGCGGCGCTCGCGCTCGAGGCGCCAGAAGAGCTTGCGCGCAGCGCGGCTGCCAGCGTGGATAAGGTGCTTGTTTTCTTGGATAAATGCCAAGATGCGGGCGCGAATCCAGAAGCGCGCGTAGCTCGGGAAGGGGATCCCCCGCGTCGCGTCGAACTTGCGGATAGCCTCGGCCAGCCCGAGGTTTCCTTCCGCGATCAGATCCATCACATCGGCCCACTGGCGCCGGAACTGGAAGGCGATCTTGACGACCAGCCGCAGGTTCGACGCGACGAGGCGCGCCGCCGCCTCTTTGTTGCCGGTCTGCTGATAGTCGACGGCGAGCTCGGCCTGCTCCTCGATGGGGAGGATCTTGACCGTCTTGAGGTGGGCCAGATAGATGTTCAGCGCCGTCAGCGACTCGGGAAGATCGCGTCGAACCGCGGGAACCACCTTCTTGGCGGCCTTCTTCTTCGGTGCGACGACGTCGTCATCGCCATCGTCGTCGAGATCCAAATCGATATCGATATCGAT
>Ga0105051_10003086_pt1 | contig 20616 bp, 19 predicted proteins | sample FRY02_FD_78383 | JGI IMG/M metagenome (GOLD analysis project Ga0105051, IMG submission 78383) | Freshwater microbial communities from Lake Fryxell liftoff mats and glacier meltwater in Antarctica - FRY-02 (megahit assembly) | ecosystem: Environmental > Aquatic > Freshwater > Ice > Glacier... | reverse complement strand
TTCAACGTCTGCTGCCAAATCATGGGACGCAGGAGCGGATGCCTGCAAAAATCCACCGCCCTGTTCCGAGGTCGAAAGACCGAAATCGAACCTCACCCTTGCCACTAAAATCCAAGCAGAACCGACCCACAAGGCCGCGTGTAGTCTCGCGTATCATACGAATCTGACCGATTGCGCATGACCGCGAAATCAATGACGCAGGTCGCAAGTCGTTTTCTGGTTTCCAAGATGAGCGGTATATTCCAACCCACCCGGTGTTTTGCGTTGTATTCGACGACCGGTAGAGGCCGACTTGTGCTGTCAAGTTTCGCCATTAAACGCAGTGCCAAAACCAACTTTTCTGGATCCTCCATGTTTCGAATCTTATCCAAGTCGCTCTTACTTCTCACGTTGCTGCTCACGACCGAACTGCGTGCGGATGATAAGGACCTTGATCCGCGAGACCTGACGCTCTCGGGGGAAGTCACGACGGCGATCATGCAGGCTGCGGAGTCGTTTGCAAAGGTTGCCGCGACGCGTGGCGGTTATGTGTATCGCGTATCCACCGACGGTGTGAATCGATTTGGCGAAGGCGTTGCGACACCGACGGAAATTTGGGTGCAGCCGCCGGGAACTCCCACGGTCGGAATGGCATTTCTAAAGGCTTACCAAGCCACGGGTGAACAGGCTCTTCTGGATAAAGCGACCGCGGCCGCGGAGGCACTTGTTTATGGCCAATTGAAGTCAGGTGCGTGGTCGGACCGAATTGATTTTGATCCCAAAGGAAAAAGAAGCGATCTCTTCCTAAACGGCAAGGGAAACGCCAAAGGAAGAAACTATTCGACTCTCGATGATGATAAATCACAGGCTGCAATCCGATTCCTGATTGAGATGGATAAGGCTCACCAACAATCACATCCGGGGATTCATGAAGCGGTCAAGTTTGCGTTGGATACATTGTTGACTGCGCAATTCGCCAATGGAGGTTTTCCTCAAGGTTGGGAAAAGCCCGTTGATTCCTTTCCCGTCACAAAAGCTTCGTTCCCAAAATATGACTGGAGAACCGAAGGCCGGGTCAAGGATTATTGGAATTACGAAACCCTTAATGACGGCCTGGCTGGCACGGTGACTTCAACGTTGTGGCTCGCTTATGAAACCTACCAAGACGAACGTTATCGCGACTCGCTTTTGCGATTTGGGGATTTTCTCATTCGAGCACAATTACCTGAACCACAACCGGCATGGGCACAGCAGTACAGCCATGCATTAGTCCCGATCTGGGCAAGAAGGTTTGAGCCCGCTGCGGTTGTCGGAGTTGAGTCGGAAGACGTGATCGGAACATTGATGTTTTTGACCGAGAAAACCGGCGAACGCCGATTCTTGGAGCCCATTCCTGCGGCGATTGCTTGGTTGAAACGATCGCGTCTGGAAGACGGACAATTGGCCCGATTCTATGAATTGGAAACCAATAGGCCGCTTTATATGTTTCGACGCGGCGACGTTTATACATTGACTTATGATGATTCGGACCTGCCGACTCATTATGGTTTTAAAGCCAAGTCCAAACTTGGGAAACTGGAGCCGCGATATCTGACGCTCGCCAGCGGCGTTGCACCGCGTGTTAGCGTTCCAAGCGTGAAGACGCTGCGCCAAGATGCGATCGCAATCCTTGCCGAACGCGATAAGCAAGGCCAATGGTTAACGGACAAGGAAGGCAGTGAAGCCGGCGATGACAATGGCGAGTTGTACTTCGACAGTGCCGTGTTCAGCAAAAACATATCTCGATTATCGGAATACGTCGCCGCGGTAAAACGGACGACGAATTCAAGTCGCTGATCACGTCATCGCGGCTTCATCTTGGCTACCATACAAACCTCAACCTTGCCGCGAGCAAGGTTGCGAACGCGAATGTCATAGGCTCCCCAAGTTTTCACTCGCTGGATCCAACCTGGAATGCGATCGGCATGCGCGAAGCCGCCGAGCTTGAGCGTCAAAAGCATCCCTTCAACATCGGATTCTCGACTGGTGACGATGTGCTCCACCATCGTCAATGATTGGTCCGGCCGAACGTTGCTATCGACCAACAACCACTTCGCGCCGCGAAATTCACGGCTCGAAATATCACCCACGCGAGCGCGAATGTGGGTGAAGTCAGGGTGCTCGAGAATCTCGGGATCCATTTCGCCGGGATCAATCCCGATAACCTGTAGTCCGAGTTCTAGCAGTCGTCCACACGCACCACCGGGCGAACTTCCCACTTCGATGGCAAGGTCGCCGCGTTTCAGCTCGCAGCCGCTCCACTGAATCGCTTCCGCCGCTTTGTAGTAGGCACGTGAGATGACGGGTACCGTCGGAATGATCGGCTGAACGCCTCCAGGCCAAGTCGTGGGGACCTGAGCACCGGAATCGTTCTTGGCGGCTTTCGGAACATAATGCCATCCGATCCACCATTCTGATGGATCAACAAGCACAATATCCAAAACGTTTTCACCAGCCTTGGCGACTTCATTAGGAACTGCGCTGCGTACTTGCGAGCGTGATAAGCCGGACGCGATGGTGCCGGCAATCGCGTTGGTAACTTCGTCCGGCCCGGGCTCAAAATCGAACTTACCGATCGGCACACGATCCCGCGGCCAAACATGAAGTCGATCAAAGGTTTGTTTTGCGGAGACAATGGCAGTGGCGACCTCAGCGATCATTGCGGAGGCATCAGTGCCTTTGGTTTTGCCAATCGACCAGGAAGCCGTGCGGACAAAAACGCCCCGAGGAAGTTTGTCGGTCGCAACGTCGCTTTTTACGGTGACGAAACCAGGTCGTGAAAAAGCGCGGCGCCAACCGTCGCGTTCAACCTCAGCCAAGACTGCCGATTGGGCGCCGTTTTGGCAGCAGATCATCGCAAATGGATGCCGCGAAATCGAATCATTAACCATCAGAGCGTAAGTAGCTTTCTTGCGAATGTTATAGGAATGGTGTCGATGCCCTCACCGGTTCTAGGGTGGGGAAGTGTTTTTGTTTTTGTTTTTGTTTTCGTTTTCGTTTTCGTTTTAACTCGCGGGCGTCAGGCAAGTTTAAGTGTCAGCGGTACCGTGCGCTTCGTCGCGAATCCGGAAAACGATGAGCAATGGTAACGCTCGACTCATGAATTCGCTTGAGGGTTGCGACGCGCGGAGAGGGCGTTGAAAAGATGTTGGTTAAGTCGGATGGGAAGTGTTGCTGGAAGGGATCAGGGAGGGTTAATTCAGCGCAAGCTCGTCGCCGGCTAAAGGCGTGCCCGAAATTTGTCGATATCGCCACGCGGAGGTAATTGTAGCCAGAAATGCACCCGAGCCGAGAAAAAAGACTCCAAGCATGATTGCGGCGGTGACGAGCGAGACCTCATCGCTTCCTGGTTCGGGTCCCAATGACACCGCAAAGACGCTGACGGCATTGTTGACGAAGTGCGCAAGCATCGCGGGAAAAATAGAACCGCTTTGCCAACAGATCCAACCCAACCAAACGCCGAGTGCAAATACGGCTGTGGAGTGGACGATGTCCATGTGGAAGGCAGCGAAAACAATCGACGTGAGCAGCACGCCACCGACACCGTTCCACCGGGTCGTGAGCCTCGATTGAATGTACCCGCGAAACAGCAGTTCTTCACAGATGCCCGGTGTTAAACCGATCAGGAAGGCGAGCGGAACGAGGTAGCCAGCGCCGGCAAGGTCCCTAAAAACTCGCGTCATTTCCAAAAGCGATTCGCTGTCTTTCATAAACACGCCCACGATCGCTGACGAGATCATGCCGATCAAAGGCGTGGCGATTGCGGCGACGCCCCAAAGCCAAATCGGCCAATGTCCCCGAACCAAATTCAGACGGTCGCGAAATCCTTGAGGCGAAAGGCTTGCGGCGATCAAGACCGGAATGATCATCGCAATTTGAGGAATGACGACGATCAGAGGAAACCCGATTTTCGACTGGGTCAGCGATTGGATGAAACCAGCCTCGCCAAACATCGCCGAATCGATTCGTCCATTCACCGCAAACGCCGCAACGACCAAAGCCAGAACGCTTGCCAAGATGTAGAAAGCTAAGCTGGAAACAAGAATAATCGGGATCGGCCAAATGCGTAGGAGCGATCTGGTTTCTGAATTTGAATTCGCGTCCGTCAATATGCTCACGGGGGCCTCGACGGGCATCTCCAGTAATATAGACGCTGGTGCGTTGGACACCGGCGAGCTAATCGTCGGCGTCACGTCATTCGGTGGGCGGGGGGGCGGTGAGTCCAAAGATCGGTCCTATCGCAGCCCGAGTTGTTGATTGAGTCCAAACATAACATTCATGTTTTGAATGGCGGAACCGCTGGCACCTTTGATCAAATTATCGATGGCACACACGATGACCAAACGATTGCCAGAGGGACGCACCGTCATTTGTACATGATTCGTGTTGGCGACGTGCTTGGTAGACGGCAAATGCTGAACCGCATGGATAAATGGTGAGTGCTGATAAGCTTCATTCCAAATCTGCATGACGTCGTCGGGCGTCGTGTTTTGAGGTCGAACGTAGATCGTCGACAGGATTCCCCGATCCATCGGCGTTAAGTGCGGCGTGAAAATAACGCTGGGAGATTTGCCAGAGAAGCGATTCAGCAGGTCATCGATCTCCGGTTGATGGCGGTGGTTCCCGACCGCGTAGGCGGAAATCGATTCGTTCGCTTCACAGTACAACGAATTCAGCTTCGGTGATCGCCCCGCGCCGCTGACGCCGCTTTTGGAGTCAATGATGATGTCGTCGGGATCGATGCTGCCCTTCGCAAGTAGCGGTCCAAGCGGAATGATGGCCGATTGTGGATAGCAGCCTGGATTGGCGACTAAATCGGCGTTTGCGATCTCGTTTGCGTACCATTCGGGCAGGCCATAAACGGTTTTGCCGACACGTTCCGGCCACGGATGTTCGACTCCGTAGTGATGCTTATAAACCTCGGCGCTGGAGAGTCGAAAGTCTGCGCTGAAGTCGATCACTCGAACGCCCGCGGCGATCAATTCGCGAACGGATTCGGCGGAGGCTCCGTGCGGTAAGCAGCACATGGCGATGTCGCATTGTTTAGCAATTTCCAAAGCATCATACGCGGTCACGTCAAGCGACAATAAGCCAGATAGAATCGGATGGACGCTGGCGATGGGTTGTCCGACTTCACTGCGACTGGTCGCAACGGTGACTTCCGCTTGTTCATGACGGAGCAAGAGTCGAAAGGTTTCCAGCGCCGTGTATCCGGTCGCTCCGATGATGCCAACGCGAATGGTCATAAAGTGATGGTTTGAAATGGGATGAAATCAATCTAAAAACCTGAAGCGTAAGCGAGGAGCAAGACTTTTGCACTTGCTCATGCTTCGGGTGATGCCTTTGAGGTTAAGCAATCGTTTCGGCAGGAGCCTCAACCTTCCGATATTCTGGTAGCAGCGAGCGGAATGTCGCTGGCAAACGGACGCAGTCTTAAAGGCCGAGTTGGTTTTGGCTGACGCGTTCGTCTTCGGTCAAGTCGAACATATCGAGGATCAATTGGCGATCGCTCGGTCGTTGTTCAACTTTACGCCTTGCAAACATCCGAGCCTGCGTGCTGATCATGACATCGGCGGGAAGCATCGACGTTTGTCCGAAAAGCCTCGCATAGGTCACAAAGCTTGGCACGTTGGTCGTGACGAAGCCATACAACATGCTGCATACGCCCACAACTTTTCCGGTGAAGATGCCGGTATTGATCGCTGTCTTGGAGTAGTCCCCCATGATGCATCCCATGAACTGCATTTCCGTCGCGACCTTCTCGCTTGAGTATTCCATGTTGATCTGACCGTAGGTGTTCTTAAGGTCGCTATTGCAAGTGCCGGCGCCCAGATTGATCCAGCTTCCCAGATAACTGTGACCGAGGAAGCCGTGGTGTTGCTTGTTGGTGTAGGGTTCAATCACGGACGCTTCGACTTCGCCGCCAATCTTCGTCGTGTGTCCGAGCGAGACACCGTCTTTCAGTGCCGAGTGTTCGATGATTCGGGTTCGTTTGCCTGCGTAGACCGGTCCTGAGAAATAGCAGAAAGGACCGACCTGCACATCGTCTTCGAGAATGATGGGGCCTTTGCTGGTATCGATGACCGGGTAAAGGCCAATCTTGACGCCGGGACGAACAAACACGCCATCGTGGGTTTGCTCATAGTCACCCTTCTCAATGCGATACTGCATCGCATCGTTCATCAACTTCATGTGCTGCGCGACAACATCGTGCGGCCAGTTGAAAAGAGTTAATTGCAAGTCGGACGTTGGCAGATCCCCCGTTTGTTCCTTGATCATCTGCAGCGAGGTTGCCGCCGGAAGCAAAGCAGCGCAGAGTGTTCCGTTGGCATCGCGAATAGCTTGTGGTCGACCATCGGCGATCAGCTTTTTCAGCGTACCCAAGACCGACGTGTTCGGGACCACGCGCGCGTTAACGAATAAGACAGTCGCTGGTGCCATCAACGATTCCGCTGGTTCGTCGATCCCGAAATCCTCTTTCTGCAAAGTCCGTAGGTGTTTGCGAACGGTACCGACGATAGGTCGATCGATCATCCGCAGCCAATCAATCAGCCGGAAACTGGCACAGGAAATTGCATACCCCGGCCGGGCGGTGACGACTGGCTGTAATTGCTCGATCGCGTCGTCCTCAAAAGCAAGAATTAAAAGAGAAGAAGATGATTTTGACAATTGAAAACCCGCAAAGACAGACTTTTGAGCGATGAGGCCAAGTTTAACGGAGAGAGCGTTAACGGACAGTGCCACGCGTCCCGCGGAACGCGTGAAGTTGATTCTAGGTCACACCGTTTCACTCTGGCCCAAGAAGCATTTTGGCGGCAAAGATGTTGCCGAAACAGGCCAGACGACACCCATCTGGGGACAGTTTGAGAAGATTAGGTGGTTTATGAGGGTTACCGGTCCGGTTGTAATGGCGGTACGATAAGCTCGTGTACGCAAATCGCGTTCGTTAGCGATTTGTTGTCCGGAGGATGCCGATCTTAATAAGGCCCGGCTTGGGTGCAGAAGAATGAACTCCCTACCTTGCAACCATCGACTTCCCGTGAGACCGCATCGCTATTTTGGTTCAGACGCGCCACCGCAGGACCATCTGCTGTCGGTCGTCCGTCACTGGGCCGAGCTGATTCCCGATCAAAACGCTTATTGCTTCACCGATGGTGAATCGATTCAGGTTGCATTGACCTATGCGGAATTGTGGGAGGAAGTTCGCGGACTTGCCGGCGCGATGCAACATCGAGTCGAGCCGGGCCAGCGAATTCTTCTCCTTTATCCGCCGGGCTTGGATTTTGTCGTTGGTCTGTTTGCCTGTCATGCGTTGGGAGCGATTGCCGTTCCCGCATTCCCCCCACGCCGAAATCGCAAAGCATCGCGAATTCGGTCGATTGTCAGTGACGCGGATACTCGCATTGCTTTCTCCACAGAAGCGATCGCCGATCAATTGGTGGGTGGCACTCGACATGAAGACCTTGAAGGCGTCACGGTTATCGGCACCGATTCCAAGTCTTTACGTGACGCCGCGGGTTGGAAAGAGCCGTCGAATCTCACTCCTGACAGCCTGGCCATTCTGCAGTACACAAGTGGTTCGACCGGTTCGCCCAAAGGCGTGATGTTGACGCACCGCAACGTGCTCGCGAACTGCGAATTAATTATTGATGGTTTTGAGCCTCAGCGAGAGTATTGCGGTATGGCGTGGTTGCCCGCTTACCACGACATGGGTTTGGTCGGCGGTATTTTGCAACCGATGTACTTCGGCCGTTCGGCGACGTTGATGAGTCCGATGACGTTTTTGCAGCGTCCCGATCGATGGCTGCAAACGATTTCACGACTTGGTATTCAAATCAGTGGCGGACCAAACTTCGCTTACCAGCTATGTGTTGACAAAATCAACGATTCGGAAATGGACGGCGTTGATTTGTCGTGCTGGAAGATTGCGTTCAACGGTGCCGAACCGATTCGTCCGGCGACGCTGGATGCATTCTCGAATCGATTCGCCAAATATGGTTTCCGCCGCGAAGCGTTCTCGCCGTGTTACGGAATGGCGGAAACGACGTTGATGGTGACCGCCGGACCGGCTGCGGGTAGCCCTGTGATTCGAACGTTTGATGGCACCAAGATCGATAAGAAGATCGCCGAAGCGGTTCCGGCCGATCATGCCGACGCGAGAACTCTTGTCGGTTGCGGCCGCGTTTTAGCAGGCGAAACGGTAAAGATTGTCGATCCGGGAACGCTGACCATTTTGGATGATGGCGGTATCGGAGAGATTTGGGTGCAGTCACCCTCCGTCGGTCAAGGTTATTGGCAAGCGGCGGTCCCGACCGCAAATACTTTCGGCGGCATGACCGCGGATGGCCAAGGCCCTTTCTTACGGACAGGCGATTTGGGTTTTCTCCATGACGGGCAACTTTATATCTCGGGTCGCCTTAAGGACATGATCATCGTCCGAGGTGTGAATCGCTATCCTCAGGACATCGAGCAAACCGTGGAATCGGCCACCACGGCGGTCCAGGCGGGCTCCGTTGCGGCATTCGCGATGACGTATCACGATCGCGAACAGCTTGTCATTGTCGCGGAAACCGTTCGGCAGCGAGGGCTCGATTGGGATGACCAATTGCAAAAGATCCGCCGCGCCGTCACCGCAGAACACGAATTGCCACCCGATGCAGTCTATTTGGTTCGCAATAGCTCGGTTCCGAAGACAAGCAGCGGCAAGATCCAGCGTCACGCCTGCATGGATGCGGTTCTTCAAAATGATTTGAAGGTGATTGCGAAGTGGGTTCGATGGGAAGAAGTCGCAGGCGGTTTCCGGTCCAACGGTCCCACGATGATGAGCGCCCGTGCCGCGAACAGCAGCTCGTCATCGCGTTTGCCAAGTCCGCCTTCGGACAATCAAAGCTCCGGCGTTGCTCACGCCGCGGTGTTGTACATTGTTGAGGAACAGATTCGTTCGGTAGCCGGCGAACGAGCGGGTGAGTTGTCGATTGACACGAACATTGTTCTAGACCTTGGGCTGGATAGTCTTGAGCGGCTTGAGATCGCCCGAGGCTTGGAAGAGAAATTCGGCGGCCGCTTTCCACAAGATGTTCTCGACTCGATTGAGACCATCGGCGAAACGGCGATGGCCATTCAGCAGCACTTGTCCTCCAATGCCGTCGAAATCGCGACGGGTCTGAAACGGGGAACGCCTTATCGAAATGGTTCTGCAAACGGCAAATCACTCGGTGACGATGCTTCCGTCAATGGAGCCGAAAACGCGGTCACTCGAGTTGAGGAACCCGAAGACCGGATTGAGCAATTCCCTGAATACAAACGATTGCAGCAGACCACCGCGCAGATGTTGATGACCGGGGTTCCCAATCCCTACTTCACCGTTCACGACTCAATCGTGCGTGATACCACGGTGATCGCTGGTCGCGAGATGATCAGCTTCGCGAGCTACAATTACATCGGCATGTCCGGTGAGCCCCGCGTGAGTGAAGCGGCTATCCACGCGATCGAAACTTACGGTACGAGCGTTTCAGCGAGCCGATTGGTCTCGGGTGAAAAACCTGTGCACGGACAATTGGAAGCACGCATCGCGAAGTGGCTTGGTGTTGATGCCTCGATCACCATGGTCGGTGGTCACGCAACGAACGAAACTACGATTGGACACTTGGTTGGTCCTGGCGATTTGATCATTCATGATTCATTGTCGCACAACAGTATCGTTCAAGGTGCGTTGCTTTCGGGAGCACGTCGCCGACCGTTTGCCCATAACGATTCCGAACAACTTGATGCAATGTTGTCGAAAGTTCGATCGCAATACCGCCGCGTGTTGATCGTCGTTGAAGGCGTTTACAGCATGGATGGTGATTACGGCGACATCCCATCGTTCATCGAAATCAAACAACGCCATCGAGCGATGTTGATGGTAGACGAGGCTCACAGTATGGGCACGATGGGCGCGACGGGCCATGGAATTTCGGAGTTCTTCGGTATCAACCCGAAGGACGTTGATATTTGGATGGGAACGCTGAGCAAGTCATTTGCGTCTTGCGGCGGATATATCGCTGGCTCAAAAGCGCTCATCGAGTACTTGCGTTATACGGCGCCCGGATTCGTCTTCAGCGTAGGCTTGCCACCGGCGTCCGCGGCGGCGGCGCTTGCGGCCATCGAGGTGCTTGAAGAGCAGCCCGAGCGAGTTGATGTGCTTCGAGCGCGAAGCGAACTGTTTTTGTCGCTCGCCAAGAACGCAGGGCTCGATACGGGTGCCAGTGGTGGCACCGCCGTCATTCCGATCATTACGGGTAATTCACTGGTTGCGCTTCGCCTATCGCACCGCATGTTTGCCGACGGCATCAATGTTCAACCGATTTTGTATCCTGCAGTGGACGAATCGGCGGCTCGGTTGAGATTTTTCATGACGAGTCTTCATAGCGAAGAGCAGATCCGCTTCACGGTTGCACGATTAGTGCACCATTTGGACGATATGGGGCGGCTGCCTTCGCACTCCAGTAGCGACTCAATGGCTGGTCAGTGACCAATTCGGTCGGAGTGTGAAGTTTAATGGCTTGCGGCAAACTCTTCATCTCATAGAATAAGGACGTCGACCAGGGCGTTCAGGAAACACGCTGATCGCGGATTGATCCGACCGCATTTGACGCGTTGAACGCGCAGTTCCCATTCTAGGAGTTTGTCTTGTTAACTGAAGCTGTTGTCGAAAAGAGTTTTCGCAAAATCATCAACGAAAACGAGCATGATGATGCGACTCTTGATCGTGCGGAAGAATTGTTGGATGAACTCCGTCCAGAAAGCCCACTCCGTCATCGTTTGAGCACGGAAATCGATGAACTTCGATCACTGGCTGCAAAGGCTTAAAGATTCAAGCCAGGTCAATCGCGTTTGTAATACCGGTTGATGAGGTTTTGTAGTCGAAAAGTTCTCAACAATGACAAAGGCCGCGACATGGTTCACATGTCGCGGCCTTTGTTTTATTATATCTGATCGTTGAACGCCGTCATAATTCGATCGCCAGTGATCGAATTATCGATTGAGCGTGATTCCAAAAGTTGCTCCGACCATCGTGACCTGCTGATCGTTGCGATCCACCGGTGCACTCAATCGACCTCTCCAAATCCCCTGGGCAAGGTCAATCATTTGAAAGCCGCCGCGGACTTCGATCATTTTCGTAATCTGGTAGCTTACTTCGCTACGAATGTCGAAACCAAACATGAATTCTTCATTTCTGCCGTAAGCGTTGGGACTTTTCTCAACGATGTAGGCGAGCGGTTCATCACCGATTCCGACGGTGGGTGCTCCGGTCGCAGCGTCATCATAGATGGTCGTGTCTGTTTGTATATTTTCGGTGTTGCTCTGGAAGTTGGCGAGTGTGAAAACACGCATCTCCGCTGAATATCGGAAACGGTCTTGGAACTTGAAGTACCGAAAGCCAACTTGTCCACCGAACATATCATTCTCGGCTACCGATGTTTGAGTCGTAACCTGCTCACCGAAGCCCGCGATGTTAAGGGGTGGTCCCGCTGGATCTCCGAAGAAACCGACGGCATAGTTCGTGTCTTGAAATGTACTATCCAAAGACATGTATCTAAAACCTACCAACGGCTCTAACATCCCACCGTAGTGGTAGGGTTCAAGACGCCACGTTTTGTTGAGTTCAAAGCTGTTGAAATCCATCACGTTCAAGCTGTCCCTCACTTCAACGAAACGTGTATTGAAGCCTGGATTGTTGCGATCTACTTCCGGGAAAATGCCGATGGAGGGAGTCCCGCCGTTACCCACGCCTAACACCACAATTTCTTGGTCTGCATTGAAACGGTTCAACCGTTCGCGTCGGAAACCGTCGTAGGAGTTTGGGCCATTAAGGTCGAAGTAGGTCATTGAATAACCGTTGTCGTCGTCGGTCATAAACCCGAGGTCGTATCGGTTGCCCCAACCTTCGTCGAGCTTCGTTTCGCCAGGCTCTCCCTCAGGACGGGAGACGTAAAGCATCATTCGGTCATAGCCGCCAAACCAGCCGCGATTGGCTCGCTTCGTCGGTTTCATATCCTCGAAGTCCGCTTGATAAATCGGCTCGAACCAATTGAAGTCCGGGTCGAAGGCAAACGGATCTTGAATCGGTGACGTGTGTTGTTGCGCTGAGCAAATGTCAGGCAACGAGGCACCTGATACACACGCCGCAGCGCCCACCATCGCCATGGTTCGGAGCTTCGCCTGCGGCTCAGCAATCAATCGTTCTCGCAATCCGTTGACCCGCGATTTGATCGCGAGCGCCAGCTTCCGTACCGACATGGTTAGTTCCACCGTTGTGCGTTCGTTCGTATGCGACGCAGCGTGCATCTTGCGATGTTGGTCACCAATCAAGATCACATGATCGATGGCTCCCCCAAAGCACGCTGATTCTTCACCCGTCAAACCTTCTCACGACTTGAGCAGCGACCTCCGAAAAGGCTCTGCGTTCCGTGACAAAATTGGGTTGTGCCGGTAGTATCGGTCGATCCGAAGCCGCGGGATGAACTTAGTTTGCAAGTGTCAACCCTAAAACCGTCACAGTTTCGCAGCCGCCGGCCGCATGAAGTACCAAATGGGAATTTTGGGTAAACTTGGCTTACTTTTTCCCCATGGCTCGCTTCGCGGCGAAGAAATTTGTCAGCAGCGCACCACAGTCTTTGGCCAGCACACCACCAACAACATCGGCGTGGTGGTTCAATCGTGAATCATTGAGCAATTGGTAGAGACTAACCACCGCTCCCGCTTTGCCATCGCTTGCTCCAAAGACGACTCGCGGGATTCGAGCCAACAAAATCGCTCCGGCGCACATGGGACAAGGTTCCAATGTGACATACAAAGTGCATCGTTCCAAACGCCAATCGCCAACGGCAGCCGCCGCTTGCGTAATGGCAATCATTTCGGCGTGGGCGGTTGGATCTCGCAGTTGCTCGCGCCCATTGTGTGCCTCGGCGATCACTTTAGCGTCGCGAACAATGACCGCACCCACCGGCACCTCGTCCGCTTGCTGTGCCGCTATTGCCTGAAGCATCGCTCGCTTCATCCAAATTTGATCCAGTTGATCGTCATCCGGAGGCATCGCGAATTCGTCTTCGTCATCTTCGTCGAAGGGGTTCAGAATCATTCCTTGATTACCTGCGTCGGCACAATGTTCGTCGTTTTGGGTTTCGTCGTGGCTGCCGTGAGTGAACGAACCGTAACATTTTTCACCTCGGACTCGCACTGAAACGCCGCGATGCCGACTGGCGTTGACTCTTCCATCTCGGCGCGAATATCAAACATTCGACCTTCGCGATCGACGTTGATCATTTCTTCGTTATCGAGCCAGACAACGATTTTCTTGGCCGCAACTTGGACTCGCACCTTGTACCACTGATCCTTTTTGAAGTCCTTCGTCATCATCGTTTCATTGTTGGACGCATCCATTCCATCGATACTGGAAAGGCCCACCAGCGAGCCGCCCCAACCACCAAGAATCAGACTGAATCGCTGATCAGCAGCGGGCAAAGTCAAACCACAAAAAAAGTCAAACCCACCCACTCGCCTGCATTCGAGTGAAATTTCGTACTGATCTTTCGGGAAATCCCCTTCCCAGCGAACCCCGGTTAGCGGATCGCCAAAATCGAGCGATAGCGTGCCGTTTTTCATCGCGATGGCGCCATCACCGCCAAAATGGCAAAGTTTCCAGCTCGAATTTTCGGTGAAAGGCAACGCTTTTGCTACATCGATGCTGGGGACAGCGTCGTCTCCGATAATCGGAAGTGTTAAAAAAAGAGAAGCAATGATGCCCAGAGGCAGGATGTGTCGATTTAAGGGCATATGACGGCACTTTCATGGGTTTTAACTGAAGAGTTTCGATAACTCTTCATGGTTTCGGGTTACAGTTAACGAGTCAGCGACGACTGAGTGCGCAGACTGAACGCAAGCAATTTTAAGCGATTTTACATGCGACCGCTGACAAAAATTTCGCTCTTCGGCATTCGATTTGCAACTTGCGTATTGGCGGTCTACTGGGCTTTGCTTTTCACCGGGACCCACTTGCCGTCGATACCCAAGGAGATGCCAAGGGTACCGGATAAACTGTTGCACTTCAGCGGTTTCTTCGGACTCACGATCTTACTTTGCTGGGTCATTGCGACGCGAAAGAACGCGGTACAGAAATTCGCATTGATCGCCACAATCACGCTCGCCTACGGCATATTTGATGAAATCAGCCAAGGCCTAGTTCGTGGTCGTGTGCCAGACATTCGAGATTTCGCAGCCGATTCATTGGGCATCTTTTCCGCGATCGCTCTTTACGCAACGGTACGGGTGTTTTATTTGAAATTCCTGAACGCAATTCCGGCGGATCGCAGTCCTGCAAAGCCTTCCGTACCGGCGGGTGATGCGGCAAATCAAGCGATTGTCAGGAAAGTGGACTCCAAGCGAGTCTGTGCGGAGTCGGTTTGACATCGGTTTGACATCGGGGAGCGGTTTAGATCGCTTGGCCGCGAGCGATGTCGGATGACCATGATTCAATCAAAGTGGATTGATTCGCGTTTCGTTGTACATGCCCAATCGCCTCGATCGTGCGATCAATTCGGTAGATCGCCGCGGTAATTCGTTCAGGATGTTCCGCGACACGCTTTAGCTCGTCGCGAAAGGTTGCCGTGGCGATGGAAAGTACATCTCGCAATCGATCGCGACGCTGGGGAGCTTCCTTGCCGGCTTCATCGACGTAACTTCCCACGTTTTTGGCTAGCTCGACCACCGGCATCGGACGCATTTGCAACTGCTTCGTAAATTCCTTTCGAAACGAATCTGCTTCTCCTGAAAGCAACGACGCGGCCGCTTCACAATCTCCCCCGCAAAGTTCAATCGCATGTTCCGCGGCCTCCGAATCGCAAACGACGCCATGCAGACGCATTAAAGCAACGGCATCACCGCCAACGGGCGGAAGAAACCGAACAATTCGGCATCGCGAACGAACGGTTGGCAATTGACGTTGTTCATTGGTGCCGATCAAAAACAAAACGGCGTCTGGCGGCGGTTCTTCAAGTGTTTTGAGGAGACTATTGGCCCCCTCGTCGTTCAAACAATCCGCGTCGTGCAGAATCGCGATCTTCCGCGTCCCTCGGAAAGGCCGTAAGCGGATGTCGCGACAAAAACCTTCCTGCATCCTCGAATCAGGCGGTCCGATGATAAGATCCAGTGGAATATAAGCACGATCTTCGGGCTTACGAACTTGGATCAGATCGGGATGCGAGTCCGCTTCGACCTGAACGCAGCTATCGCAACGACCACATGGCTTGATGCGATCGTTGGCGCCAGCATCATTACTGATTCGTTCGCACAATAGGGCCTTGGAAATGGTTTTGGCGACGGTCGTTTTTCCAATGCCTGGTGGACCGACCAGCAAGAACGTTCCGCTGAGCCGCCCTTTTGCGATGGCGTTTGCAAAGCCCTGCATCTGCTGGCGGTGGCCGATAATGTCAGTCATCGGAATGTTTAATCTTTGTGGATGATGGTACGGCGGCAGGCAAGGTTGCCGCTTGCGAAATCGAGGAGGTCGATCAAGGAACACCGTTCTCAAGAGCCTCAATCTTCTCCACTCTTCGACCGTGTCGACCGCCTTCGAATTCTGTTCTTAGCCACATCAACACAAGATCGTCGATGGGCCGGTCGCCAATCAAATCCCCGGGCAGGCAGAGTACGTTGACATCATTGTGTCGACGGCTAAGTTCGACCATGACTTCGTCATAACACGAGGCCGCGCGAACGCCTGGATACTTGTTGGCGGCAATTGCCATTCCGATCCCCGTTCCGCAGATCAAAATGCCGCGATCGGCGCCTCCGTTGCTCACTTTCTTCGCGACGATTGATGCGTAGTCTGGGTAATCAACCGCTTCTTCAGAATTCGTCCCTTCGTCGTAAACCTCATATCCACATTCGACGAGCTTGTGAATTAATCGTCCTTTGATTGAGACACCGCGATGATCACTGGCGAAACTAATTCGCAACATCATTCAGGCTCCTGCGGATCGCAATTAATGGTCGGAATAGGTTGGGCGTCGTCATCGGTTCGTTCGATCTCGACGGGAAGAAAATCGGTGGGAAGCTCAGTAATCCAAGCAGCGAGTTCTTTTTCGATTTGATCGGCGCACTGTTTATAGATTTCAACGGAAGATCCCACCGGGTCTGCGATATCGCCACCATCGCGGCGGAGCGTTCGGACCTGCTCACTTCGGTCCGGCCACGCGGCCAGAATCGCTGAACGATGCCCACGCGTCATGGTGAGGATTAAGTCGGCCCGATCGATGATCGCATCGCTGAGCGGTCGACTTTGGTGATTGGACAAATCCAAATCGCGCTGCTCCATCACATCGACAGCTTGCAAGCTCGCCATCGCCCCTTCGCTTGCGGCAACGCCCGCGGAAAGCACCAGAACCGATTCCAAGCCGCCGCCGGCCTTCTTTAAAAGGTTTTTGAGAATCGCTTCCGCCATGGGGCTGCGACAGGTGTTCCCTGTGCAAACCAGAACAATCATGGGTTTGGCAAATTCAGTCATCGCGGCGGCCTCGATCGCACCATGTCGAAGGATTTCATAACAGTTGTCCATCACGCGAACGACTGTCGACGCACCACCATAGCGTGTTGGACCGTCATCCAAAACCAGCGGCACCGATTCACCGAACTGCGCCACGACTTCTTGGCCCTTGGTCGCGGGTGGTTGCCCCGACAAATTGGCACTGGTCAGCACCAAGGGGCCACGCAAATACTCATGCAATTGGCAGATCACGGGGTGCGACACTACCCGAAAACCGATGCAATCGAATTCGCCAAACAATAGTTCCCGCGTTGATTCGGGAAGGCGAGTTGCGATCGACATGGGGCTGCCGCAGGGGACGACAAGTGTCAACGGCCCGGGCATGCATCGCCTCGCAAAACGCTTCGCAAGCGGCGACCATTGGCAGACAAAGTCCTCGATCGCCTGTTCGCCTCGGACAGCGATGGCAAGCGGCGTCGATGCCGAGCGTCCCTTCAACTCCGCAAGCTGCTTGACCGCGGCTGGATTCAAAGCATCGACAGCCAAGCCATAAACCGTTTCGGTGGGAATCGCGACGATTTGGCCACGCGCGATCGCTTCGACCGTGCGATGAATGCTATCACGTGGATCATCGATCCGCCGTAGGTCGAGAACCGTCGCCATGTAGGATTGTCACAATTCCGCTAGAGTCGTTCCGCTCGCAAACCCGAATCAGCTCGCAATCTGGAATGATAACAAATCGACAGCGATTCGCGGTAAACACTAGTCGCAAAAACGAGCTTTGGACTCGAAAGGTTAGATGTAAAACATGGCACAATCCGCTTTTTCGTATCGAAGCTGCAGGTCAGCAATGGTTACCGATGCCAACACCTCTCGATAAGCATCACCAGCCTTATCCCAAACCTTCTTCAATTGTCGCGATGCCGCATTGGTCGTCACCTCGGCACTGCAGCCCGATTCTTGGCATCCGACCGCTTCGGCAATGTCCAACAGCGTTAAGTTTTTCGCCGAAACCGACAACCGATAACCACCCTGGCTTCCGCGTGTGCTCGTGACCCATCCGGCGGTCTTAAGCTGCTGAATGATCTGGACCAGAAATGGTTGTGGAATCCCGTGTCGCTGTGTGATTTCGCGGATCGCCAACGGTTGCGGGCGGTTCGCCGTCGACGCCAACTCCATCATCGCCAAGGCGGCGTAATGAACCCGTGCAGGAACTTGCATGATTCAACCTCCCTTATGATGTGTGCAGACCGCATTCTTTCTTTTCAAAACCACTCCACCGACCCGCTCGCTCGTCTTCGCCAAGGGAAACCGCTCGCGTGCACGGCCAGCATCCCACGCTCGGGAAACCCTTGTCATGCAGCGGGTTGTAAGGGATTTTTTCATCCGCGATTAGCTTCCACACTTCTTTCTTGGTCCAGTTCGCCAGCGGGCTGATCTTCACCAACTGAAACTTGTGGTCCCAGCCGACAATATCCGCTCCCGCCCGATCCTTGCTTTGATCACGCCGAATCGCACTCGCCCAGGCATGCATCCCTTTGGCCGCCTCCTGCAGAACACTGAGCTTGCGATCGAAGCAGCACCGATTGGGATCGGTTTTGTAAACCGGCCCCCCGTTGATCGCCTCATACTGCTCCACCGTCGTCGCGGGTTTCTTCAGCTCAATCTCGATCCCGTATCTCGACTTTACGGTCTCGCGAAGCTCCAACGTCTCCGCGAACTGGTAGCCGGTGTCGAGATTAAAAATGGGAGTCTTGGGACCGATTTCTGCCAACATGTGGATCAGCGTCATCCCTTCAGGACCGAACGCCGTCGCCATCGTGAACTTCGGCGCAAACCGATCGATCGCATACTGCAAGATTTCCTTGGGCGTCGCCGTTTCAAGTTGCTCGCTATCCCGCAGCAACTCTGCTAAGCATTCTTCCGTGGGATGAATCGGCGGGTCCGCCGCCAGTGCCCCCCGCAAATCCTCTTCGGCCGGATCCTCAGAAACGACGCGCAGCATTGGCAGGCTCGGAAGCCTCGGAAGCGGTTGGTTCATAGTGGTCGATCTAGATTGCAAAACCTTGGCGCTCATCACGGAATTCCTCGATCGCGAGACGTAAGAAGATAAACTGTACATTCATGATCTACTTAGTCAAGTATGAACCTGCTTATCGTCCTCCGAGAACCGATCTTTAAAGTGAAATAGTCACAGCCCCTACAAACCGAACTGAAAACCGCCCGTTGTCGTCCAAAAGGCCAACAACATCGCGAGCCAGACGAGGTCGAGAAAATGCCAATACTGGGCCGCGAAATCGACTGCGAAGTGCCGTTCGTGGTCGTAGCGTCCGATCGCGGAGCCGAACGCGACGACGCCGAGCGAGATGACCCCTCCGGCGACGTGTAAGGCATGAAGAAAAGCCAAGACAATCACCATCCCCAGCACGCCTCGGCCGTTTCCCGGATTGACGACGGTTTCGTCCAACATTTGCAGCATCGCCAGAACTTGAATCGCGAGAAACCCGATCGCTACCACGGTGCTGTTCGACAATAACCAACTGGTCTTCGCCCATCGGTCACGACGGACCGCGCGGGTGGCCGCGTGTACCATGCCGCTGATCGCGATCAGGCAAACCGTGCTCACCAAGAATGAAAGCGGAAGCGTTGCGTTTCGAAAGGGATCATCTCGCCTTGAATAGGCATAGATTCCATACAGCAAAATGCTGGAAATAAAGAAAATGACCAAAGAACCAATGAACCACCATGCCCCCAAGCGGGCGCGGATGTCCGAAGGCAAGGCGATCACAGGGGTTCTAGGCATATTCCTATTATCTTTCTGTTTTTTGAAGCACGGGTATCGCGACTGCTCCGGAATTTAGATCCGATTTTAATCCAGGCGCGACCGACGTGAACACAACCCGTGCCAACCGTTTACATTATCGCTGACGCAACCTTTTACTCAGGGAACGGAGGTTCGGGGCGGTAAAAAGCCGAAGGCAAAACAGTAAAAGTCGACTCAGGGGTGTTGATTAAAAGTGGATTTGGCGTCAGGCTCCAGAGTCGATATGCAACGCCGGTCCGTCAACTCGGTTGATGATCAACTTGTTAATTCAGTCACTGTAACCGTCGCGGCAAGCGATGCTTAAGATCCGTTCATTTTTGAATGCCGACCTGCCTTATCTGGCGGATATTTGGTGCATTCATCATGCAACGTATCGAAGTCCCCCACTGGTTAACCACTCGGTTTTCGAGCAGGCCGTCGCTTCGCGTTTATTCTTCGACCCATCACGGCTTTTAGTGGCGACCAACGATGACCGGCCAGTCGCCTGGTGTCATTGGTTTCCGGAGAGCGATCAGACGGCATCGCTGGAAGCTTTCTGTTTTCTTCCTGAGACCGCCGGCGAAGATGCGGTCCCCGAGTTACTTCAAAACGTGGAACGGAATGCCGCCGCTGCACTTATGACCGCTTTGTCCGTGGGTGTTCATTTCCAAAGTCGACATGGCTACCAGGGGCTTGATCCCGTCGGTCATGGGCTTGGCGTCGATGTCGCCGACGATCGAACCAATACGCTTCTGGAAGCTTTGGGCTACCACGAAACAAAACGCTTTGATCGTTGGGAAGTATCGACCAGCGGTTATCGTCCGCCGGTCAATCGAGACCTTCTGACGCTGCGCCGGACCACCAAGATTAAGCGTGAGTCGTCCGCATTTTTGCCGCCCGACGTTGCCGCCGGCATGATTCATCTCGAAATCGAGCGACAGGCACTTATCGACCTTCGCACCAACATTGTTCTCGCCACGGTCGACCTTTGGACCAGTGATCCAGAGGCTCTGGTGATGCCGATGAGCGAGGCGATCCTGGGCGGTTGGTCGCATCCAAGTCAGCCGACCGAAATGGCGACCAACGACATACCGCTTCGTTACTTGATTTCTAGTGTCATCCCAATGCTTCAAGATCGTCGCATCCGATCCCTACAACGCAGCGTCGCAACGGACAATACCTCCGATGCAGCCACGCTTGTCGCCACGAGTTTTTCGAGAACAAGTGCGGGACGCTTGCTGCACAAACGTCTTTGATTTCAGGTTCTTCT
>Ga0105051_10003074_pt1 | contig 20652 bp, 14 predicted proteins | sample FRY02_FD_78383 | JGI IMG/M metagenome (GOLD analysis project Ga0105051, IMG submission 78383) | Freshwater microbial communities from Lake Fryxell liftoff mats and glacier meltwater in Antarctica - FRY-02 (megahit assembly) | ecosystem: Environmental > Aquatic > Freshwater > Ice > Glacier... | reverse complement strand
CCAACCGCAAACGCGACGATCGCCAAAAACGCCGCGACAAAATCGCAGCAGCTGACCTCCGCCCAGCGGACGCCGCTCGCAACTGAACGCCGCTGGACCAAATGGGTTCCCCGGACGCTTACTTGCAAAACACAATTCCAGGCGCATTTATGTGAATGCTGCTGTTTTTGGAATCATAGTTTGCGGAGTTGCTTGTGGCCTTCCTTTTGCCTGACAAAAGTCTCTTGGCAACTCGCACGATTTGCTTCGTATTGATGAGTTCGGTCTTTGGTTGTGGATCATCGGAGCCTGTTGCATCAACGTCGGCAGGGGTTGAGTCTTTAGAGACTGCCGCAGCCGCCCCCGCAACCTGAATCCAATTCAGTTCCGGTTGAAACCGCATCAAGCGAACCCGATGTTCACTCGCCCACTGCAACACCGCCGCGTGCTAGTCTCCTGCTGGAAAAGACTGATCTGAAGTTTGGCTTCATCAAACTGACCGACTGTGCTGCATTAGTAATCGCCCGCGAAAAGGGCTTCTTTCAGGATGAAGGGTTGCAGGTCGAAGTCATCGCGCAGCCAAACTGGAAGACTTTGCTGGACAACGTAATTAATGGTGAGCTTGATGGAGCTCACATGCTGTCTGGCCAGCCTATTGCGGCTACGATTGGAATCGGCACAAAGTCACCGATCGTGACTGCCTACACCATGGACCTCAATGGTAACGCGATCACTGTGTCCAATTCCATTTGGGAACAGATGCAGTCCAATGATGAGGCTTTGAGATCGCCAACCCCTCCACACCCCATCAGTGCAGCGGCACTTAAGCCAGTTGTCGAACAGATGCTTGCTGAAGGCAAAAAACTGCAGATGGGAATGGTGTTTCCCGTTTCGACACACAACTACGAACTCCGCTATTGGCTGGCGTCATCCGGCATTCATCCTGGCATGTATTCCGATGCTGACACCGGTGGCCGAACGGATGCCCAAGTCGAATTGTCGGTCACTCCGCCGCCGATGATGCCTGCAACTCTGGAAGCAGGAAACATTCAAGGATATTGCGTGGGTGAACCTTGGAATCAACAGGCTGTTGCGAAGGGCATCGGCGTGCCTGTTGTGACGAACTACGACATCTTCAAGAACAAAGCGGAAAAAGTATTTGGCGTCACGAAACGCTGGGCGGACGACAATCCCAATACTCATATCGCAGTCGTCAAAGCTCTGATCCGCGCTGGAAAATGGCTGGATGAGGTTGCTGAAACTGGACAGTTTAAGCATCGGGAAGAGGCGTGTCGCATATTGTCGCGAGCCGACTACGTGGGTGCTGACTATGAGGTCATCCGCAACTCGATGACCGGCTTCTTCTACTTTCAGAAGAGCGACAAACGCGAAATGCCGGACTTCAATGTGTTCTTCAAGTATCACGGCACCTATCCGTGGTACAGCGATGGTATCTGGTTTTTGACTCAGATGCGTCGCTGGGGACAGATTTCTGAATCTAAGCCAGCGGAATGGTATGCCGCAACGGCAAAGCAGATTTACCTTCCAGATGTTTATCGCGCAGCTGCGTCGCGACTGGTCTCACAGGGATTTTTGACTGCCGATGAAATCCCGCCGGAAGACACCGATGGTTACAAGCCACCGACGAGTGACTTTATCGACGGCCTGACATACGACGGAAAAGATCCACTGGGATACTTGAAGCTGCATGAGATTGGGAACAAGGACTAGAGCCTCGTCATTCTTATTGCAGGAGTGGCCAAGGTTGGAGGGCAGTAGCCGAAAACCCCGGGGCTTCCTTCGCTCCGTTCAGTCCATCCCCGGCCACCACACCGGCCCTGAAAACTCTGGTGATAAAACATGAAATACCGACTCATTAAACTTCTGGATATCTCCGGTCTGACCTTTCTGACTCCGGTCGTGCGTCTGATGTATGGCGAAGAGCCACGAACGCAGTTGAAAAAGATCGGGCAGTTCATCGTCATACCGGTCTTATCCATTGTCGCATTTCTGATCCTATGGTCGCAGATTGCGCCCCGGCATAAGACGAAATCCGGAGAAGTTCCAACGCCTTCAGTCGTGTGGAACGCCGCTATTGGAATCTGGGAATTTCACAAGCGTGAAAATGATAAGCAACATGCATTCGAACTCACAGGAGAAAAGAAAACTCAGTGGCTAGCGAAGACAGAAACTCGGCTAAAGGCACTCGAGACACTGTCCGAAGAAGCCGATCGTCAGGTGGCCGACGCAGAGTCAAAATCGACGCAAAACCTGAATGAGAAGATCGCAGCGTTTCGCAGCAGCAACACAGATCTGGAAGCCAAACTCCGCAAGGAATCTCAGGCTCGCGTTGAAAACCTTGAAAACTTGACGGCCGCCTTAAAACCCGGCGATGAAACGTCTCATACGGCCTTATTGCTTGCCGTCAAATCTCACAATGATGATGAAAAGACCGCAGCGGATCAGTTGAAGGAAATTCGCAGCGAAGAAGACTCGTTGCGATCAGAGAAAGATTCAGGGTTGGTGGCCGCACGCATAGCTCAAACAGCCATCGCAGAAGAAAAACAGTACCTATCGAAAATGGCGGAACAGTTATCGCGAGCGAATCGTGAGTCAAAGGTACTCGAAGCAAAGGCAAAGATCGACGTTGATCTCGTGGCATTCAAATCGGCTTCTGGTCCTGACGCGTTGGCATTGGCGAAGCGTTTAGCAGCGGCGGAAGAGCGGGCTGATACGGTTGCGCATTCTGAATATGCAAAACCCTGGACACTGCCGGATCAAATCAAACGAAGTCTGGCATGCGTATTCTTCGGATTTGTACTCGGATCAGTGATTGCAATTCCCATTGGAATTCTGTGCGGCCTGAATCCAACGTTCATGTCAGCCATGACGCCGTTCATTGCATTGTTCAAACCGGTTTCACCCATCGTCTGGTTGCCGATTGCATTGATCATTGTCGGCGGGTTCATTCCTGATCCGGACAAGCATTGGTTTATCACATTTTTGGCTGATATTCCTTTGATCGGACGATTGAAGATCAATCCAGCATTCATCGCGTCGGGCGTAACCGTCGCACTGTGTTCGCTTTGGCCAACACTTGTGAATACCGCTCTAGGTGTGGCATCGATTGAAAAAGATCACATGAACGTGGCTCGAGTTTTGCGACTCGGATTCTGGAGTCGCATGACAAAGATCGTCATCCCGTCAGCATTGCCGCTGATGTTTGCCGGCCTGCGAATTTCACTCGGAGTCGGCTGGATGGTATTGATCGCCGCGGAGTTACTTTCATCCAGCGAAGGACTTGGGAAGTTTATCTGGGATCAATTCAACAACGGTGCCAGTGATTCATTTGCCCGCATGGTGGCTGTGGTCTTTGTCGTCGGTGCCATCGGCTTTTTGCTTGACCGCATCATGATCATTCTTCAACGAAGCGTAAGCTTCGACGGTGCCACTGCTGCGTTGTGATGTGATTGCACATTCAAATCTGAAATCATCAATCTCAAATCTAAAATGTTGATCCATGTCATCTCTTGAGCTCAAAAATGTCAACCTCGGCTTCGGGTCTGCGTCAAACAGGACGGAAGTTCTGCACAACGTAAACCTGTCGGTCGAAGAAAATGAATTTGTCGCGATCATCGGCTTCTCGGGCAGTGGCAAGAGCACGCTGATGTCATTATTGGCTGGACTGCATCAACCCGATTCTGGCCAGGTTCTAATGCGTGGCAAAGCAGGCGGCGAGCCAGGGCCGGATCGTGGAATTCTATTTCAAAATTATTCCTTGCTGCCGTGGCTTTCCGTCTACGGCAACATCGAACTCGCTGTACGGCAAGTGTTTCCAAAACAGTCCCCAGACCAGCGAAAAGCCTGGATTCAACGATACATCAACATCGTGTCGCTCACTGGCTCTGAGTGGAAAAAACCTCAGGAACTTAGTGGTGGAATGCGTCAACGGCTTTCCCTTGCGCGAACGCTGGCCATGCAGCCTGAAGTGCTGTTGCTTGATGAGCCTCTCAGTGCGTTGGATGCGTTGACGAGGGCAAATTTGCAGGACGAAATTATCCGGATCTGGGAAGAAGACAAACGCACTGTCGTCATGATTACAAACGACGTTGATGAAGCCGTGTTGATGGCAGACAGAATCATCGCGTTGACTCCGGGTCCAAAAGCAACACTTGGAGAATCATTCGAAGTGCATCTACCACGACCACGAGACAGAACGACGCTGAATTTCAACAGAGACTTTAAGAAACTGCGCAACGAAGTCACTCGCTACCTGCTTGACATCAATCAGGAATCTCGGCAGTTGCCAGTTGGAAGAAGTCTCCCGCTACCTGATTTGATGCCCATCGATTTCACAGCCGCCTAGACGGTTCAAGAGAATCAAAGCCATGTCCGCCCACAGCGACCGAAGATATGTTGAAATCGCAAACCTGACGAAGGCTTATTCAAACCCTTACGGCGAGGCGGTGAAGGTCGTTGATGAATTCAACCTCATCTTGCGACGCGGGGAAGTCGTATCCATTATTGGCCATTCCGGTTGCGGAAAGTCGACTGTCTTAACAATGGTCGCAGGGCTGAATGACATCACATCAGGAGCCGTCGTTCTGTCTGGACGCGAAATCTGCGGTCCGGGCCCGGATCGCGGAGTTGTGTTTCAGTCGCCGTGTCTTTTGCCATGGATGACGGCCTTCCAAAACGTGATGCTGGGTATTGATCAAGTCTATTCACACGGCTCAAAAACCGAGCGACGGCAGATTTGTGAGTATTATTTGAATGCCGTTGGCCTCTCTGATTCCATGCATAAGTTTCCTCGCGAAATGAGCGGAGGGATGCAGCAGCGCGTCGGTATCGCCCGCGCAATTGCACTCAAGCCACGCATGCTTCTATTGGATGAGCCGTTCGGACGACTCGATTCACTGACGCGAATGGAACTGCAAGACGTGATTCTGGGAGTCCTAGATCGCGAGCAGATTACGACGATAATGATTACTCACGACGTCGATGAAGCCATCTACATGTCGAATCGAATTTGCATGATGACAAACGGCCCAGCGGCAACGGTCGGGCAAATTCTGGATCTACCGTTTGATCGGCCGCGCAATCGCAAGCAGTTGCTGGAACATCCTGACTACTATGAATTCCGAGGAGCATTGATTGCCTTTCTGGAACGGCAGGAAGCTAGAAAGGCGACTCATGTTCCAAAGAAATCAAATGTTGACGCCGCAAAATCTGCGGTTCGTGTCACCTCTCCTTCCGTTCGACAACATGCAACGGCGGGAACTGCCACATGACTGATTCAGTTTCCACCATCGCAAAGAATCAATCAACGCTGGTGCAGTACTTCGAAGTCTGGAATCTGGATGACGACGGTAATTCGATGTCCTTGCAGGATTATACACGTCTCCGAAACGATGGCGTCGATTCTGGAAAACATGGCGTTGATTCTGGAAAACTCGGTCGCCGCGTTCGTTGCGGCGAAGGTGTGGCTGGAATGGCATGGAACCAGCGAAACGCCATAATTTTGCAGGAAGCGCCGAGCGAATTGCTGCAACGAATCGGAACACAAAATGGACTTCAGCTGACTGCGCTCATTGCATATCCGATTCTGCGCGGGCAAGAAGTGCTGAGTGTGATCGTTCTGGGTATCAGCGAAGGGCCAGGAGCATTCGAGGTCTGGGGCCGCGATGATCGCGATGAATTGTCAATCAGCGCGAGTTACTACTCGCGACTGAAGAACCTGGAATTCATCAGCCGCTACGTCAAGTTCCCAAAAGGCGCTGGTTTGCCAGGCACTGTCTGGAAATCTGGACATCCAAGGCTGGCACCGAATCTGTCAAGCAACCCGACATTTATGCGGTCATGGGACGCAGATGAAACCCACCTGAGCACCGGACTGTGTTTGCCTGTCGGTTCTGCAGCCGGAAACTCCGATTCCGTTCTATTGCTGTTGTCAACTAGTGAAAAGCCAATTGCCACCGGATTTGAAATTTGGGCACCGAAGCCTGACGGCGAATTGGAATCACAACTACAGACTGTCGCGTCAGACCGTGGTCCGGTTTGCGACGAAGAGACACAAATTCAGTTGAGAATTCATGACACGGTTCACGCTGCATGGAAGACCGGGCGTGCCATGTCTTCAACGCAGACGGAATCAACTTATCGACAAGCGATGCTGGCTGTTCCTGTCTATCGAGGCAGAGAACAAGTTTCGGTTGTGATGTTTATGTTCTGAAAAGATGGCGGCTTGCCTATGCGAGCCAATGGTATGTCACTGCCGCTTTGTCGGCGTGAGAGACCGAGGCGACCCTGAACGGAGCAATGGATGCCGCAGGGTTTGGAACTGGTGTTTGCCAACCTTGTTCGCTCACCTTGTTTGGCAGTATTACGAAAGAATGAAACTATGATCGCCCCGCAACAACAAACTATCGTCGTCGTCGGCAATGGCATGGTCGGCTTACGATTTTGTGAGCAGCTCACAGCATTTGACGAACGAAAGCGGTTCCGCATCGTCACGTTCTGCGAAGAATCCCGAGCTGCTTACGACCGAGTGGGGCTCACAAATTTTTTCGCGCATCGAGATGCCGAAAAGCTGATGCTGGCGCGTCGGGAATGGTACGAATCTGTCGGTATCGAAATTCACATCGGCGACCGTGCAATCCAGATTGATCGAGAGCATCGTATTGTGCGATCGCAGCAGGGCGTGCAGATCAATTATGACAAACTGATCATGGCGACCGGTTCATTTCCTTTTGTTCCACCGGTTCCAGGCATTCAAAAGCAGGGCATTTTTGTCTATCGCACAATTGAAGACCTTGAACACATTATTGCGTATTCCAAAAGGGCTAAATCCTGTGCCGTGATTGGCGGCGGTCTACTTGGCCTGGAGGCGGCAAAGGCAGCGTTCGATTTGGGAATGGAAACTCACGTCATTGAATTCGCTCCCAGACTGATGCCCCGCCAATTGGACGAAGCCGGTTCGCGGACACTGTTACAGAAGATTCAAAATATTGGTATTCAGGTTCATCTGGGAAAATCATCCAAAGAAATTCATGGCGAAGGCAGCATTCAGCGCATCGAGTTTAACGATGGAACGTCACTGAATTGCGATATGCTGATCGTGTCCGCTGGAATTCGTCCTCGTGACGACCTTGCGAAACAGAGTGGCCTGAAAGTCGGTGACCGAGGTGGAATTCTTGTCGACGATCGTCTGCAGACCAACGATTCAAACATCTTTGCGATCGGTGAATGCGCGCTGCATGGCGGCATGATCTATGGTCTTGTCGCTCCGGGGTATTCCATGGCAGAAACAGTTGCCGCGAATTTCTGCGGCGACGATCGCAGGTTCGAAGGGACGGACCTGTCAACCAAACTCAAACTCATGGGAATCGACGTCGCTAGCTTTGGAAACTATGAAGCGAGCCCGGACATCGCTAACGCCCTGACGTGGGAAGATCCCTTCTCTGGAATCTACAAGAAGTTGGTGTTTTCGCTCGACGGAAAGCAACTCCTTGGCGGAATCCTTGTCGGCGATGCTTCTGAATACAGTTCATTGTCAACCTTTGCAAAATCCGGCGTGCCTCTGCCGTGTGCACCGCATGAGTTGATTCTGGGCAGTTCTAAGGGCAGCTCGCCGCTCGGTGGCATTGATTCAATGCCCGATTCTGCTCAAGTGTGTTCCTGCAACAACGTAACCAAGGCTGCGATCTGCGAAGCGATTGAAAAAAACAATCTGGAATCAGTCGCCGATGTGAAATCCTGTACGCGCGCCGGAACAGGCTGCGGCGGATGCATGGGATTGGTCACTGATCTATTTCAGGCTCGAATGAAGGCCGCTGGCAAGGTTGTGAATAACCACCTGTGCGAGCACTTTGCATATTCACGAACTGAGCTTTTTGCCATCATCAAAGCAAAGAACCTGAAATCCTTTGTGGATGTCCTGCTGCACTGTGGCAGCGGAGGCGTCGGCTGTGAAGTCTGCAAGCCGGCCGTGGCTTCCATTCTGGCGGGGCTCTGGAATGACTACATTCTAAAGCCGGAACATCAGACGCTGCAGGACAGTAATGATCGCTTCCTTGCCAACATTCAACGCGATGGAACTTATTCCGTTGTGCCGCGCGTGCCGGGTGGCGAAATCACTCCGGAGAAGTTGATTGTGCTGGGAGTCGTCGCTCGCAAGTACAATCTTTACACAAAAATCACGGGCGGACAGCGAGTCGATTTATTCGGCGCGAAGGTGCAGGATCTGCCTTCGATCTGGGAAGAACTGATCGAAGCCGGTTTTGAAAGCGGCCATGCCTACGGCAAGGCGTTGCGAACAGTGAAGAGCTGCGTCGGGACAACTTGGTGTCGCTACGGAGTTCAGGATGCCGTCGGTTTCGCGATCCGCATTGAGAATCGCTACAAGGGCATTCGTTCACCACACAAAGTGAAAATGGCGGTCTCCGGGTGTACTCGGGAATGTGCCGAAGCGCAGAGCAAAGACGTCGGGCTGATCGCAACGGAAAACGGTTACAACCTCTATGTCTGCGGCAACGGAGGTACGAAGCCCCGGCATGCTCAATTGCTGGCGACGGATATCGACGAGGAAATGGCCATCCGCTACATCGATCGCTTTTTCGTCTACTACATCATGTCGGCGGAGAAGCTGATACGAACGTCCGTCTGGTGCGAGAAGCTTGAAGGCGGCATTGAACATATCCGCGATGTCGTGGTCCACGACAAGCTCGGCATCGCGGCTGAACTCGAAGAGATGATGCAGCATCTCGTCGATACGTACCAGTGCGAATGGAAATCAACAGTTCAGGATCCAGAAAAAGTCCGATGGTTCCGTCAGTTTATGAACACCGATGACACGGAATCGTGCATCGAAGTAGTTTCGGAACGCGGTCAGCAGCATCCCGCAGACTGGCCTGGCGAATTCGTATCGCTCGGGCAGTTTCAGGACATGGTTCAGAAACGGGTCCAACTGGAGGAATTGTTCCCCGAGGAAGTCCATCAGACATCGTGGATCGATGTCGGTCATGTCGGCGACTTTCCGGTGGACGGCGGAGCGACGATTCAACGTGGAAAGGTTCAGATCGCAGTCTTCAACTTCTCGAGTCGCGGTGAATGGTACGCATCTCAAAACATGTGTCCACATCGCAAGGCATTTGTGCTGTCTCGTGGAATGATCGGAGATGACGCCGGGACACCGAAAGTTGCCTGCCCGATGCACAAGAAGACGTTCTCGTTGCAAAGCGGCGATTCGCTGCAGGGCGAGGAATATTCGATCCGCACGTTCCCGGTGAAAATTGAAGGCGATCGAGTCCTGCTGGAACTGCCTTCAACAGAATTTCTGGATCAATTGCTGGCCACAGAAATTTTTGCGTCGTCATGTGTGACTCCGGCACTGCAGGAGGTTGAGGGATGGAGCGTATAATTGAGAAGGGATCGTAAACCATGCCGAATCTAACCACTGAGTCTCCGATCCATCCGTCTGATTTGATTTCACAATTGCTGCACGAACAGTCAACGCTCACGGCAGCGGAAGAGTTTTCAGCATGGCATACAACTCATCCGGAACCCGAACAGGCGCAGTATTATCGCAACCTGATGCCGCTCACCATGCCGCAGCCGGGGCAGCAGTTGGCGTTTGAGGTGGATTTGGATACGTGCTCCGGCTGCCAAGCGTGCGTTGTGGCCTGTCACTCGCTGAACGGACTGGATGAAGGCGAATCGTTTCGAGATGTGGGGTTGTTGCTCGCTCCGGCGGCAGAAGGCCTGGCCTTGTTACAGCACGTGACGACGGCATGCCATCACTGTGTTGATCCCGGATGCCTGAATGCCTGCCCGGTGAATGCGTATGAAAAAGATCCGGTGACTGGCATCGTGCGGCATCTGGATGATCAGTGTTTCGGCTGTCAGTACTGCATACTCGCCTGCCCCTATCAAGTTCCGAAATACAATGCGAAGAAAGGCATCGTCCGGAAGTGTGACATGTGTACTCAGCGGCTATCGACAGGTGAAGCGCCGGCTTGCGTTCAGGCGTGTCCGCATCAGTCGATCAGCATCCGCACCATTGACATCGCGGCCGCCAGGGCGGATGCCATCGCCGGTACGTTTCTCCCCGATTCACCAGACCCCAAGATCACCATTCCGACGACACGCTACGTGGGCCGGGCGACGACGAATCCCACGATGCGCGCGGGCACTTATAAGGCCCGCCCGCTGGAACACGCTCACTTGCCATTGGTCCTGCTGTTGGTTCTCAGCCAGATCGCAGTGGGAATCGTGGTCCTAGTTTTCCTGTTGAATAATACTGCAAGGTGGGACCAGCGGCTGACAAGCCGTGTCGGCCCACCATCGACAATTTTACAAAGTGATGGGCCGGTGCTCGCCTTGCTCGCAGGCTCCACCCTACGAACAACGCTGCTCTGTCTGGCAGCCGTCCTCGCAGCCTGCTCCGCGATCAGCAGCACGCTGCATCTTGGCCGGCCACAATTCGCATATCGCGCAATCCTAGGCATTCGTCATTCATGGCTCAGCCGCGAGATCGCAGCGTTCGGGATCTGCATTCCGCTCTGCTTTTTATCAGCCGCGTTGTCCAGTATGGACTCAGGGTGGCTGAATCTGAGTCTGATCGCTGCCGCAATATCGGGACTTGCCGGAGTGATGGCGTCTGCGATGATCTACCACGTCACTCATCGGCCATTCTGGAACGTGGCTCGATCGGCGCCGGCATTTTTTTCCGCCTCACTGGGAATCGGATCGATGATTGTGCTGTGGGCACTGCCGTTCTCCGCAACTGACGCGGGCCATGCAATGTGCCGGATGCTGGCGTGCGCGGCGGCCTTGAGTGCTGTGATTAAGCTTGCCCTGCTTCGGAACTTGGTGAATCAGCAATCAATCGGGTCAGCCACTGCACCGGCAGCGTTGCCGCGTGAATCCGCCGGTCGCAGCGATCACACCGTTGGCATTGATGTGAAACATGCGTCGCTTGTCGAAACCTCGCTGCAGCTCACCAACCGACTGCCGTTCGAATTGCGGTTGCAGGCGGTCGGTCAGGTCATGTTTCTGCTGATGTCAGTCATTCTGATCTCGTGGCCGGTTGGCACGCATGTCAGTCTGTTCGCAGGTCTCGCTGTCATCGCCGCAGTCGGAGCCGAATTTACGGAACGCTACCTGTTCTTCCGCGCGGTCGTGCCGCTGCGGATGCCGGGAGTGATGAAGTCATGAAAGGACAACAAGGAGACCCGATTGTCGAGAGACCGGGATTTTTCGAGAAGACCGGACTTTTTCGTCGGCTGGTTCATGATTCCAGCGGCCCATTAACTCGCCAACTCGTGCTGAATCCTTCTGCGTACGGATTGCCGTCCCGCGTCGATGCGCACGATGCTGATGGCGTTGTGAAGTCGGTCTGCGGCTACTGTTCCACCGGTTGCAATCTGAATATCTCCATGAAAGATGGCGAAGCTGTCTCGCTCAGCCCCGCCACACGTTATCCCGTCAACCTTGGCATGGCGTGCCCCAAAGGCTGGCAGGCACTGGAAGTACTGGATGCCCCGGACCGCGGCAAAGTGCCGTTGCTGAGACGCAACCGCAATGGAAACCCTGAGCCCGTATCATGGCCTGACGCCATGCAGGCATTCTGCGAACGATTCAAATCCATTCAGAAACAGCACGGCACTGAATCCGTCGCGTTCATCAGCACAGGCCAGATTCCCACCGAGGAAATGGCCTATCTCGGATCGCTCGCCAAGTTCGGGATGGGGATGCGGCATGGCGACGGAAATACGCGGCAGTGCATGGCGACCGCTGTGACGGCCTATAAAGAATCCTTTGGCTTTGACGCACCACCCTATACCTACGCAGATTTTGAGGAATCAGACGTGCTGGTATTCGTGGGTGCGAATCCGTGCATTGCCCATCCGATTCTGTGGGAACGAGTGACTCGTAATCAGCACAAGCCGGAAATCGTCGTGATCGATCCTCGAACCACGGAGACTGCTTCTCAGGCCACGCTGCATGTGCCGTTGAATCCCAAAGGCGATCTTGTCCTGCTGTATGGCTTGGCGCGGACGCTGATCGAAAACGAATGGCTGGATCGCGGATACATCAATCAACATACGAGCGGGTTTGATAACTTTGTGGGGTTCGTTAGTGCCTTCACGCCGGACGTTGTGCTCGACAAAACAGGAGTCGCACCTGAACTGCTGCAACGTCTGGCGGAACTTATTCATCGCGGCAAGCGCGTTTCTTTCTGGTGGACAATGGGAGTCAATCAGAGCCACGAAGGTGTCCGCACAGCTCAGGCGATTATCAATCTGGCACTGATGACTGGAAATATGGGACGCCCCGGCACCGGTGCGAATTCGATCACCGGTCAATGCAATGCGATGGGATCTCGCCTGTTCAGCAACACGACCAATTTGCTGGGAGGCCGCGATTTCACCAACCCCGATCATCGCAGAAAAGTCGCCGACATTCTGAACATCCCTGAAGAGAACATCCCTCGCCAGAACAGTTGGGCATACAGCGAAATCATCGAAGGTATTCGTAGCGGAGCGATTCGAGGTCTTTGGATCATTGCCACAAACACGGCCCATTCCTGGATCAATCAAAATGATGTGAAGGAACTGCTTGGCAAGCTGGATTTCCTCGTCGTTCAGGATATGTACTATTCCACAGAGACCGCAGTAATGGCCGACCTTGTACTTCCGGCTGCTGGCTGGGGAGAAAAGGAAGGCACGTTCATCAATTCTGAGCGGCGATTTGGCGTGACTCGGTCGGTTAAGAAAGCTCCGGGCCAGGCGTTATCGGATTTTCGTATCTTTCGCATTGTCGCTGAGTCCTGGGGCTGCGGGCATTTGTTTGCGAACTGGACGACTCCTGAGTCAGTTTTTCAGTCCATGAAACAGCTCTCCGCTGGACAACCGTGCGACTTTACCGGCATTGCCGACTATCGGATGTTGGATGAACTCGGCGGCGTTCAATGGCCATGCACATCCAACGATGCGGCGACACTGGAATACAGCACCAACGAGCGGCGGTTGTTCACTGACGGGCGTTTCTTTCATGCTGATGGCCATGCGAAATTCATCTTTGAAGAACCGCAGCCACTGAGCGAACCACCGGATAAAGAGTATCCGTTCATGCTACTCACCGGCCGCGGCTCCGCGTCACAGTGGCACACGCAGACTCGCACTTCCAAGTCTGCCATTCTTCGCAAGCTGTATCCGCAGGACGCGTATCTGGAAATCAACCACATCGACGCGGCTGCCCTCGATATCATCGACGGGGAGACGCTGCAAGTCACCTCACGACGCGGATCGATCCAATTACGAGCCGTCATTACATCCTCAGTTCGCTCAGGGCAGGTCTTCGCCCCTATGCATTACGACTGTGTCAATCAATTGACTCAATCAGTCTTCGACCCGTACTCAAGGCAGCCAAGCTACAAAGCATGTGCGGTGAAAGTGCTTGCGATGGAGTAGTTTTATTTACCAATGGCAGCGGCACGGACGGCCTCTTTCTCTTTCTGTTCAACGATTTCTGAACAACCTGCGGAGAGCATCAGGAGAAGACTTGTGATGGGATGGTGCATTTTCATGTCAGTGTGTCCTTTTTCGTAGTGAACAATGGAATGTGGTTCGACCGGACCGCACGCATATGCGTGTCTTGAGTTGTGTGTGATTTTTCACATCCGACTGTCTGACAAACGAAATCCGGCAACCAGCGCTGCGCGTGAAACCAGAATTCCTAAAGGGGGGAGCACGAATTGAAGTCATGATCTCTCGCTGTTCCTGCTCGAATTGCGCAGATTCTACGGCTACGATGCCGCTTTCTGAGGCGTCGTGGAATCGCAGTTCGCCATGCAGTTCCCGATATGAGATTCCGCATATACGAGCAGGGCGAGTGCCGATCGTGATCGATGCCACCGTCTATCGGATGGCGTGGGCCAGTTTCGCCCGGGCAGCAGCCAGTCTGGTAAGCGACCAATTTTCTGTGTCGGTGCTGTTGTTTGAACTGCTCACTATGCAACTTCCGTACGGTGGCCTCGGCGGCAAAGCCGGACGGCCAGAAATTCTCACACGAACAGCCGATATCGTAGTAACCCCGAGTCAGATTTCCAGCAGCTGCAAGCAGTTACCCCGGTCACTTCGAGGCCGACTCAATGCTCTGGTGCTGCATGGACTGGCACTCAAACCAGATTACCGCCATCCGAATCACACCACGTGGCTCAACGACTAGCAGCAACTGACCGCTTCGTTCCACATTACCTCACAACTCTCGCCGATCGAGAACCTGCTGACCCGGGTCATTGGCTGGCTTCTTTGACAATGTGATGAAAAAAAGACTACCCGAGATTTCTGATTCCATCGAAGATCGGCCTTGATTCACTCATTTTCAGTTCCGAGCAAGCCTGGCCAAGATCAATTCACCGTTGACCAGTCCTGCGATCCAATTGGAGGTACCGACTATCTGAATCAAACCGGTTCGTCGGGAAAAATCAGATTGAAGTGGACTATCGTTTCTTAAGAACCAAAACCATTGTCTTCCAATTTAGGGCAAAGATTCTTCAAGCCTGAACTTATCAATGGCGAGCTTGAGTCTTACGACTTCGATTGGTCGCGACGCCACTGCCTTCTTAAGGGCGTTATGCGTCCGCACGCTTGCCTTTGCACCAACGAGAATCCGTTTTATTGCTGCCCTCGGGTAAGCAATTGTTGTGTCGGACATCTCCGACACAATCCGCCATTCTTTTTCGTAGCTCCATACTCGAGCTTTAACCAAAAGGAATCGGCGTAGGCAATCCAAATTGCCGGGCTCTCGTTCGCTCGGCACGGTCGTGGGTAACACATTTTGGTAGACGACTTTGTGGAGTTGGTCACAGAAGGGCGAGAATCCAGTTGCAAACTCAAGGCAGAATCCCTTGTGGCTATCCGCATAATGGCTCCACATCAACAGGTGCTTCGGCACTTCCGAGAAGCAGGTGATGCCCCTAAAAGGCTTGAGGTGCTGGCGAAGGTAGAATTCGCTGGGTGACACCGAATCAGGTTCATCAGCGACGCTGTCCTCCTCCACCAACCCCCCAACAAATTGCATCATTTGAAGATCGTTGAAGTTCAAAAATCCATCGTAGAAAGTATTGGCCCGCACTTCATTAGAACGATTGAAGACCATAGCTTCTGCACAGTCGAATGGATCGTTAAACTTCCTTGGATGGGAAATCCAAAGGACGCTGTTTTTGATGTTCTCGATGTTTTGTCTTGTAGGTGCCTGATAGCGGTATATGAGGGACGGAGTGAACATCGATCTTGCCTTGTATTGCCGGTTGGCTTCGCCGTGCTCGTTCGTTATTCGTGGGCTGCACACTTGCAATCGTCGAGGAAGGCGATGTGATGTCGAATCAATCGCCACCGTAGCCTCGAATATGCCTGACATCGTACCCTGCCACTCGTAGTTCTCAAATCCAGGGTGGTCAACTTCGAATCGAATGAAGCGACCAATTGGACCGACATAGCGTTTTGGAATCAAATCTTGAATGTAGCGTATCATCCAGCAAAAAAGGAATCATGCGTGACCCGATTGACGAAGACAGATCTGATCAACTGGGCGGATACAAAACTGTCAGAGGGACAACTGCCGGAACTTATTCGGCGGCTCATCATTGCCTCTAACAAAACGTTGGAGGCCGTTGTCGTTCCATATGGCAACTCCGTCGGAAGATCAGGACTGGACGGATATGTTCGATCATCTGCCAGTTCAGCGTACATTGCTGCTGGTGAGTCCGTTTGGGAACTGGGTACGAATAAGGAGCACGTTAGCAAGGCCAATGACGACTTCAAAAAAAGAACAAACGGAACAACGAGATTTCGGCAAAATGAACTGACCTACCATTGCATCACTCCTCGCCATTGGGAAAAAAAAGGAGAGTGGCAATGCAATCCGGGGCCAGCAAGGCAGAAAGTTGTCGGATACTGGAAGGAGATTCGTGTCTATGATGTGGACGACCTTCTCGGCTGGCTTTCAGATTGTCCGGCCGTCGAGGCATGGTTCTCACGCATACTGGGTAAAGCGACAGCCGGTCTCAGAGACGTCAACGGCTATTGGGAAAACGTCGCCAAGACAAACGCCGGAATCATGAATGCGAAGGTACTATTGGCGGGTCGAGAAGAGCTTACGCATCGCGTTCAGTCGCACTTTGCAGATCCGAACGGAATGCAAAAGCCACAAGCCATTGCATGTCGATCTCCCGCTGAAGTCGTTCCATTTGCAGTTGCGTCATTAATTGACGAAGGCAACGAAACAGTGATTGCGAGAACTGTCGTTGTCGATTCTCGGGCTCGATGGGAACAACTTATCGTTGAAGAATCGGAGTTAGGCTTAATTGTGACCCCACAGGTTCAGCCGACTCGCGAAGAGCTTCAACATGCTTTTGGATGCAACCATCGAGTCGTCTATTGCTCTGAGACTGGCGACTGGAAACTGCCACGGCTTTCAGAATTCGCTGTGCGACAATCTTTGGTGTCTTCGGGCATTGGTGGAGGCGAATCGACTCAGCACGCTAAACAATGCGGGGGGAACGGGCAACTTCTTCTCGACCGATTATCGGGGCTTCATGCTCCAGCGAATGTAAACGGGTCACGGCTGGACGATCGGGTGAAGGTCGCGTGTTTGCTTCTGGTTGGCTGGAATGGCGAACATTCCGCCGATCGTGAGATTTTTGCAATTCTTTCTGGGATGCCATATGAAGACGTTGAAGCATCTCTTGTCGCGGATGCTAATGATCCAGTCGGCCTTCTGTTTCGAGCTGCTGGCCACTACCGGCTTCTTTCTCCAGAACTTGCCTGGATTCGACATGCACCGCTGATCACGAAACGCGTCACAGACACTTTCGCGGACACAATCAGATACGTCCTTGCTGACGACGACCCAACGGCTGCGATGTCTAGCAATGAACGATTTCTCGCACAATTTCATGGTCAGCGTCCTGAGTTCTCAGGCACTTTGCGGCAAAACATGGTACACTCTTTGGCAATCGCCGGTTCGATGGGACCGACACGTCTGCGTCTTGATCCTTCGATGAGCCCATCATTTGTGAACTGGATTGTGCAATCCTCGCTGAAGCCGCTCCTGATGCTCTGCTGGATGCTCTCGAACGCGACCTTCATCCCGGCGGGCCACTTGAGAAGGTGATGAAGAAAAGCGAGCACGATTTGTTTAGCTCACCTGCGCACGTTGGGATTCTCTGGGCACTGGAACGACTTTGCTGGTCTCCCGATTATCTTCTACGAGCCGTCTCGATACTCGTTCGACTTGTGTCACTCAATCCTGAAATCAAATCCGGAAACAATCCATCAAACTCTATCCGGGAGACACTTCAGCTCCAATGTCCGCAGACGAACTCAGACTGGCCAGAACGTCAGCGAGCCATTGCAAGAATGCTGCAAGTCGACAGTAAAACAGCTTTTCCAATTGTTATTTCACTTTTTCCGTCTCAAAACTGGCATTGGATGCTCCGCGAAAAACCGGCTTGGCGCGACTGGGCCTACCGCTACGAGCCAAGCGTATCTGATGGTCAAATAGCCATCGAGCTTCAGTGGTGCGTTGAACAGCTCGTGTTGTCGGCCGACGACAAAGAGGAGAGATGGTGCGAGCTGATTCAACTCTGTGGCGATGTCGATGACGAGCAGTTTGACGGAATCCTTGACAACTACAACGGAAAGCTTGAAAGCAATGCATTTGATAACGATGCGAAGCGTCGCCTATGGGAAACGATCAATCCGATGTTGGTCAGGATGGAGTGGAACTCCACCCGACTTCGACTGACGAGTGGCGAGGTCGTTGATAAGGATGAGATCAAGGATCAGGACGTCGAATCGGAATTTCACTTTCCTGGTGAAGTCTATCGCTACGCTAGATTCGGGTCTCGACTCCAAGAGCTTCGTGACTCTTCGACTCCGGATGATCCGGTTTTGGCGGGTTGTCACGTATTCCTATGTGGACTCGGCAACAATCATTTTTCACGTCACTTCTCAGATCGATTTGACTACAAGAAGCAAGAACTGCGAATCCATGAGTCGCGTAAAGCTGTCGCCGAAAGTGTCCTGCTTGCTGAAGGATTGCACGGTTTGCGGCGGCTCGCAGCGATTACTTATGTTGATGCCAGGACGGTCGGTCGAACCATGGCAGCATTTGAAGAAAACACGCGAATCGCCTTTGAAGAAGTTGTTGCGCTCTTTTCCTCAGCGGCGGAATCAGACCAATTGCTCGCCAGCGGGTTCGTTGCGATGTGGGCATCTAAACGAAAAGACTTGCTTTCGACGGACGTATTGCCGGTTATATCGTCAACCTCGAACGTTGATACAAAATTGTCATTGATGCGATGTCTCCCTCCAACCCCGGAAGTTTGGGATTATGTTGATGCTCAGGACGAGATCGTCCGGCAATTGTATTGGGAGAACGCGCCACTTCCTTGGGAAATTCCAGCCGGAAGACTTGTCTACGTTGTGCGAAACCTGAATCAAGCGGCCCGTGCCGATCGCGCTATTGACTTGATCGCAGATCGAAAAGAAACGCTTGCTGAGAATGATGCGGACACGGTTTTCGAAGTCATGGAATCGCTGCCACACGTAGTTCGAGATTGCACGGAACGAAACCGAAATGGAAACCTGAGGTGGGAGATACAACAACTATTCGACCTGCTGTACCGAATTGGCATGTCACAGGTAGAGCGGCTTGTTCGACTTGAACTGCTCTACCATCAGGTATTCGAAAATCACCGGCACCACTTGTTTCAGCCAAAAGCCCTCTTGTTTGCAATGCGGGATTCTCCTTCACTTTTTGTCGACTTGCTGACTTACCCATGGAAGGACGACACTGGCGGATCAACAATTCCAGACAACGAGTCGACTAAAGTTTTCGCAGAGCAGATCAGCGGTCTGCTGAACAAATTGGCGGAACTGCCAGGGCAATCTGACCTCTGTCCAATGACTGGCAAGTCTGTTGCGTGTTGGGTTGCTGAAGTAATCCGAACAGCAAATGAACGCAGATATCTCACTGCTGTGCAACTCCAGCTTCCAAGAATTCTTACTTGTCGAGCATGGGAAGCGATTGATGCTTGGCCCACAACATGTAGTGTCGATGCCATCAATGTTTTGGCGGAAATCGATCCACAAAGTGTACGCTCGCGGCTTTCAAATGGTCTGTTCAACGCCCGCGGAGTCCACGCAGTCGATCCGACGGGCCATTCAGAAAACGACAAAGCCAAGAAATTAAGAAACCGTGCTAGTGAACTGCAACAAATTTGCCCCACGGCGGCGTGGGCACTCAGTGACATCGCACGAAGGCTGGAATCAGAAGCGATTCGAAATGTTGAACATGCACATTGGGAACGATGACTCATATTGGAGTGAGCCTGCGATGTTTCGGAAGTTGCGACCGATGGAGACCTACCGACATCGCCATCTGCCGCCGCGTTTTTCATTTTTACTTCACTGCTCATTTGCGATGCCAAGAGCCACTGCGTCTTTGTGGGGCGGCACCCAGCGGAAGCGGTCGCCGCAGGTGCAGTGGAATTCGCCGCGGAGTTTGCCGTCGGGACCGACACTTTTGGCGGTGCATGCGGAAAGCCGTTTGCCGTTTAAAATGGTCTCAGATGTTCCTTGCTGGAAGATTCGGGGCTTGCCGTGTGGGCAGCCAGCACAGCGGCTGTCGGTCGGCGGATTTGTGGGTGGTGTGCCGTCCGCGTGGGGTTCCAGAAACTTGGCAGCTTCTTTGAGGGCTCGAGCGAAAAGCATGTGCCGTGCGTTGGTGTTAGGAATGATCACGCAGTCGCTGGTGCCGGCAAACAGGATGACGCCGAAGGGAGCCGCAGCGCCTTCGCACTTTTCGATGAGATCGCAATAGGCTGCGAGGCGAACTTCATGCTGCGGTCCCCAGTCGGCACTGCCTCGATGTCGGCGAATGACAGGTATGACGAGACTGCCCTTCTTCAGCTGTCGCCATGGCTTTCCGGTTAAGTTGCCTGCCGGGTCAGTCAATGGATCTGGCGGTCTGTTGCAGTCGAATCCAGCTTTGCGAAGTGACCACCAACTCAGTCGTTTGATCTCGGTCGGCTCGGGATCGATAACAACCTCGGGAGCTGCTCGAAATCGGGCCTGTTCACGCACCATGGCGATAATTCGGGTCAGTGTGTCCCAGCACTTCGCGAGCAGAATGAAGATTGGCAGGCTCAAAACAAGAGCGGCAAATACCGATTGAAACCAGGCAGCAAGCATGACTGCAAAAACGGCCGGTGCCATGAGCGTCAGCCATAATCGCATTTCGCCCCATGCCTTATGCAGGGCTTCGGTGAACTTGTGCTCGTTGTAGTCGACTAGCAAATCCAGTCGCGGTCCAAGATTCGGTTCTTCATCACCGGCATCGGGACCGGATTCTGACGCAATCAACGCGGCTCGTGGACAGAACACGTGCTCGCTGAGAACATGGACGCCGATCGTACGTTGGGCTGGGAACTTGAAACGTGAGGCGGGACTGAAATCAGAATCATCACCTGCATTCATCGGTTGGCCTTCTTCTGCCATGCGGTAAGTTCCTTCAACAGCGGAGCCAGTTCCGCAGGTCGCCTGGCCGGAACAGGTTCCGTGCAATCGATCAGGAGTTTGGCCAGCCGCTTTGGTATTCCGACCT